>Ga0209192_10003427_pt1 | contig 10675 bp, 6 predicted proteins | sample ArcticOcean_MG_C_11_FD_187433 | JGI IMG/M metagenome (GOLD analysis project Ga0209192, IMG submission 187433) | Marine microbial communities from western Arctic Ocean - ArcticOcean_MG_CB2_154 (SPAdes) (version 2) | ecosystem: Environmental > Aquatic > Marine > Oceanic | place: Arctic Ocean... | reverse complement strand
TGTTGGTATTTTTGAAGATAGTATTGATGGAACTTTAATATCCATGCCAATAGAAATTATTGTAAAAGAAAATGTAGACGGTCATTGTATTCTTGATTTTAATGTTAAAAAAAATGATGAAGAGAGTGTAATTCTTGTTTCTGATATTATAGTTTTTGATAAACTTTCTAAACTAGCAAAAAATTCCTTTAAAGCTTTAGGTGGAAAATCTTTAGGTAGAATAGACATTAAGATGGATCATTTGGGTGTTCCTCATTTTATAGAGGCAAATTTAATGCCAGGTCTTCGAAAAGGTTATTTCTACAGATCGTGTGTACTAAACCTTAATATGAGTTACGAAGATATGATTTTTAGTATTGCAAATACTGGTTTGTCTTCACATTAAACATCTTGAAGTGCAGTTACTGTAATCTCTTTTGTTTTTAAAGATCTAATCCCCATTAAGCAAGCTTGAGCAGTAGACATGTTTGTGCAATAAGGAACTTTATTACCAAGTGTTGCTCTTCTTAAGGCCATTGCATCATTAAGACGGTGCTCACTGTTTCCACCACCCGTATTAATAACTAAGGCAATTTTTTTAGAATTTAGTACATCAACAATGTGAGGTGATCCTCCACTAACCTTATTTATTGTTTTACATTTTATTCCATGTTTACGAATATACTCAGCTGTTCCACCTGTGGCGCATAAAGAAAAATTTAATTTTAATAATTGTTTTGCTAGATTTACACCTTCATCTTTATGACCATTTTTGAGAGAAATAAATGCTAGACCATTAGTAGGTAAAGAGTTTGAGGCAGCAATTTGGCTTTTTGCATAAGCCATACCAAAGTCTTTATCAAAACCCATAACTTCACCTGTTGATTTCATCTCAGGCCCTAATAATAAATCACTATTCGGAAATTTATTAAAAGGAAACACAGCCTCTTTAACTGCAAATAAATTTTTATTTTTACTCTTTAAATTAAATTTAGATAATTTCTCACCTGTCATTACTCTTGAAGCAATTTTTGCAAGGGGCAACCCTTTGGCCTTCGATACAAAAGGAATAGTCCTACTTGCTCTTGGGTTTACTTCGATTACATAAATTTCATCATTTTTAATGGCAAATTGAATATTCATAAAACCTTTAACATTTAAAGCTAAAGCTAATTTTTTTGTTTGAGCTTCTATTTCTGAGATTAATTTTTTTTTAATTGATATTGGGGGCAAACAGCATGCAGAATCTCCTGAGTGAATACCTGCTTCTTCAATGTGTTGCATAATTCCAGCGACAAATACTTCTTTACCATCAGATATTGCATCAACATCTACTTCCATCGCGTGACTGATGAATTTATCAATTAATATTGGGTTCTCTTCTGCAGCTTTAAATGCCTCTTCTACAAAATTTTTTAATTGGCTTTTTTCATGAACGATTTCCATTGCTCTTCCTCCTAAGACATAAGAAGGCCTAACCATTAAGGGTAGTCCAATTCTTTCTGCAATTTTAACAGCCTGCTTATAAGTTTTGGCAATACCACTTTCTGCTTGTTTTAATCTTAATCTATCAAGCAACTTTCTAAATCTATCTCTATCTTCAGCTAAGTCTATTGATGTGTATTGAGTTCCTAAGATTGGAAGCTTGTTATCGTATAAAAATTTAGCAAGTTTTATTGGTGTTTGACCACCAAACTGAGCAATGATTCCTACAAGATTTCCTTTTTGCTGTTCTTTTTTAATAATATTATAAACGTACTCTTCTTTAAGAGGCTCAAAATAAAGCCTGTCACTAGTATCATAATCTGTTGAAACTGTTTCTGGGTTACAGTTAATCATTATAGTTTCAAAGCCACTATCTTTAAGAGCATAACTTGCTTGGCAACAACAGTAATCAAATTCAATACCTTGACCAATACGGTTAGGTCCACCACCTAAAATTATAATTTTTTTTCTTGAAGAAGGCTCTGCTTCACATTCTGAATTTAAAGCATAATTTCTTTGGTAAGTTGAATACATATAGGGAGTAAAAGATTTGAATTCAGCAGCACAAGTATCTACTTTTTTATAAACAGGCAGTACCTTTAAAGCAGTTCTTTTTTTTCTAACAATATCTTCAGAAATTTTAGTGATTTCAGATAATTTTTTATCAGAAAAGCCTATTGATTTAATTCTGTTAAATTCATTATAGTCTTTAGGAAGACCTTTTTTTTGTATTTGATTTTCCTCATTAACAATCTCTTTTATTTGTTCTAAAAACCAAGGGTCTATTTTACAAAGTTGGTGAATTCTTTTAATGTTTATTTTTTTTCTAAACGCTTCTGCAACTAATAAAATTCTATTAGGTATATTTTTTCTTAACTCTTTTTCTATCTCTTTTTTGTTAAGTGGAAAAATTCTATCCAAGCCTGAGAAGCCAGTTTCAAGAGAAACTAAAGCTTTTTGTAAGGATTCTTTAAAATTTCTACCGATTGCCATAGCTTCACCAACAGATTTCATTGAAGTACCTAGTATTGCCTCTGATGTAGAGAATTTTTCAAACGTAAATCTTGGAATTTTTGTTACCACATAATCAATGCTCGGTTCAAAAGAGGCTGGTGTTGTTTTAGTAATTTCATTTTTTAATTCATCTAGAGTGTAACCAACGGCTAGTTTAGCAGCTACTTTTGCAATTGGAAAACCAGTTGCCTTAGATGCAAGAGCTGATGATCTTGAAACTCTTGGGTTCATTTCAATAATAACCATTCTTCCATCTTTAGGGTTTATTGCAAATTGAACGTTAGACCCACCTGTCTCTACACCAATTTTTCTAAGGCAAGCAATTGATGCATTTCTCATTACTTGATATTCTTTATCAGTAAGTGTTAGGGCTGGGGCTACAGTAATTGAGTCGCCAGTATGAATTCCCATTGGGTCAATATTTTCAATAGAGCAAATAATAATACAGTTATCCTTTTTGTCTCTGACAACCTCCATTTCAAATTCTTTCCAGCCTTCAAGACATTCTTCTATTAAAATTTGACTAACAGGAGATTCATGTAAACCATCTTTAACTATTTTTAGATATTCTTTTTCAGTTTTGGCAATACCACCACCTAACCCTCCTAAAGTAAATGCAGGTCTAATTATTACAGGTAATCCAATTTGTCTAAGAGCTCTCGCAGCATCCCTAATATGGTTTACAACCTTAGATTTTGGTAAGTCCAAGCCAATATCTAGCATATTTTTTCTAAATTTCTTTCTATCTTCAGCATTTGAGATTGCTGTAGAGTTTGCACCAATCAATTCAATTTTATATTTTTTTAAAATTCCTTTTTTTTCAGCTTCCATTGCTAAATTTAAAGCAGTTTGACCCCCCATTGTTGGTAAAATTGCATTCGGTTTTTCTTTTTTTATAATTTTTTCTAAAACAGCTAAAGTTATAGGCTCAATATAAGTTTTATCTGCAATACCAGGATCGGTCATGATAGTTGCTGGATTAGAGTTGATTAAAATAACTTTATAACCATCATCTTTAAGCGCCTTACATGCTTGAGTTCCTGAGTAATCAAACTCACATGCTTGACCGATAATTATGGGTCCAGCACCAACAACTAATATAGTTTTAAGATCTTTTCTTTTGGGCATTTTTTTTCATGTTGTTGATAAATTCTTCAAATAAATAAACACTGTCTTGTGGTCCAGGATTTGACTCTGGGTGATATTGTACTGAAAAAATGGGTTTGTTTTTTAATCTAATCCCCTCAATACAATTATCAAATAAAGATTTGTGAGTCACTTTAATATTTTTTGGCAGGGTTTCTCTTATAATTTCAAAACCATGGTTTTGACTAGTAATTTCTACTTTATCTTTAATTAAATTTTTAACTGGGTGGTTAGCCCCTCTGTGACCTAGTTTCATCTTTTTTGTTTTTGCACCAAGAGTTAAAGCAAGTATTTGATGACCAAGACAAATACCAAAAATAGGTAGATTATTTTTGATTAATTCTTTGATAATCCCTATTGCATATTTACCAGTTGCAGCAGGATCACCAGGTCCATTGGATAGAAAAATACCATTTGGCTTTAATTTTAGTATGTCATTTGAATTAGTTTTACATGATACCACAGTTACTTTGCAGTTAAAATCTGAAAAGTATCTTAAGATATTTTTTTTAATTCCATAATCAATTGCTACCACATGAAAAGAATATTTTTTATTTTTTAAATAACCAGCTTCTTTTTTCCAAGTTTTAAAACCAGACCATATATAATTTTTTTTTGTTGTAACCTGTTCTGCCAAGTCTAAATTTTTTAATCCACTCCATTTAGTAGTAACATTGACTAATTTATTGATATTAAATGCACCTTTCTTAGAAAAAGAAATAGTTCCTTTGGGCGCGCCTTTATCCCTTATGGTGTTAGTCAAGCCCCTAGTATCCAGACCTGTGATCCCAACTATTTTATTTTTTTTTAACCATAGATCTAGATTAACCAGGGATCTATAATTTGAGGGGCTTGTTATTTCAGAATTAAAAATTACACCTTTCGCCCAGATCTTATCTGACTCTAAATCTTCCTTATTAGTTCCAACATTACCAATGTGAGGAAATGTAAAATTAATTATTTGTCCAGCATAAGAAGGATCTGAAATAATTTCCTGATATCCTGTTAATGAAGTGTTGAAGCATACTTCACCAGTGGCAGCTCCTTGATACCCAATACCAATACCCCTAAATATAGTCTTATCTTCAAGAACTAAAATACCCGTGTGAATCTTTGAGATTATGTGAGAGTTAATTTTTTTTGCTTTTTTGATCAATTACAACTCATGAGTTAAAGGTTAATACAATAAAACCTTAATTATCGCAACAGAGATGTATTATATAATTATAAAAAAACAATTTTTCTTTTGAAGAATTTTATCTTTGAAGTACATTAAAAATTATTATGACATTGAAAGAAACACTAGAAACAAACTATAAAAGTTCGTTAAAATCAAAAAATAAGATGGAAATCTCAACCTACAGGTTAATTCTATCCTCAATTAAAGACTTGGATATTCTTAACCGATCTGGAGCTAACAAAAAAGAAACAGATGATGAGGATGTAAAAAAACTCTTAAAAAAAATGATTAAACAAAGAATCGAATCAATTGAAATTTATACAAAGAATGACAGAAAAGATCTATTAGAAGTTGAGCAAAGTGAATTTGATCTTTTATCAAGTTTTTTACCACAGCAACTAAATGATGAAGATACCAAAAAAATATGTATTGATACAATAAGTAAGTTAGGTGCGGCATCTATTAGGGACATGGGTAAAGTGATGGGGGAGCTAAAAAAAACAAACCCCGACAACTTAGATTTTGCTAAAGCTGGTCCTTTGCTTAAGGAACTATTAAACAAATAATGAAATATCCAAAAGAGTATTTAGACGAAATTAAAACTCGTTTAAAGGTTTCAACAGTAGTTTCTAAGTCAGTTAGTCTAAAAAAAAGAGGCAAAGAGTTTGTGGGGCTGTCTCCATTTAAAACAGAAAAAACACCATCTTTTACTGTCAATGATGACAAGGAATTTTATCATTGTTTTGCAACATCAGAGCACGGAAATATTTTTGATTTTGTTATGAAAACACAAAATTTAAAATTCGGAGAGGCCGTAAAATCTTTATCAAATCTTGCAGGAATGAGACCTTATACATTTTCAAAACAAGATGAAGAAAGAGAAAAAAATTGGCAAGAATATTGCTCCATATATAACCAATATGTTGAGTTTTATCATGATGAAATATTGAAAAATGAAAGCTTAACTATTGTTAGAGACTACTTAAAAAGAAGAAATCTCAGTAGAAATGAAGTTAAAAATTTTAAAATTGGATTTGTGGAAAGAAATTCTAATTTTTATGAAAAATTAAAAGATAATTTTAGTGAAAAAGTATTAGTTGAAAGTGGACTTTTTTATTTAGATGAGAAAAAAAATAGATACGTAGAAAGATTTAGAGACAGGGTCATATTTCCAATTAATAATATTTCAGGACAGCCTATTGGATTGGGAGGAAGAACAATCCAAGAAAATAGTTATATGGCAAAGTATATTAACTCACCAGAAACACCTTTTTTTAAAAAAGGTTCCAACTTATACAATTTAGATCTAGCTAGAAAATTATCCAATAAAATTGATCATGTTTATCTTGTCGAAGGTTATATGGATGTTGTTGGTTTAAGTAAAAATGGAATTGATAATGTTGTTGCAAATTTAGGAACCTCTTTAACAGATAGACAAATTTTAATTCTTAATCAATTTTTTGATGATATAATTATATGTTTTGATGGTGATGAGAGTGGATATAAAGCAGCCCTTAGAGCAGCCGAAAATTCAATAAAGGAATTACAACCTGAAAAACAAATCTCATTTCTTTTTTTACCAGATGGAGAAGATCCAGATAGTTATGCTAATAAAAATGGTAAGGCAAATTTTATTGATTTTACAAAACAAGCAAAAATTTCAATCCACCAATTTATATTTAATCACCACAAACAACAAACTGATAATAACCCTTCATCAATGGCAATTTTTGAAAAAAAATTAAGATCTATTGCTGGAACTATAAAAGATAATTTTATTAAAAAATATGTGCTTGAATTTTTCTTAGAAAAAATTTCATCGTTAACGCCGCATAGTAACAGAGGAAAAAAACAGTTTTATATTAAAAAGATTAAATCATTACAATCCACCCAAAAACATTTCAATGAAAGTAAATCACTAAGTGGAGTAGAGCTTAAGGAGTTTTCATTATTATATTTAATTATGAATAATTTAGACACATTTCAAGAAAATATTCACTTGATTGAAAATACTAAATTATTTAGTGATGAGAATAAATTAATTTTAGAAACAATTATAACAAAATTAAAAAGTGGTGAAAAACTTTCTCTGGACGAAATCCCAATTGATCCTCAATTAACTGAAAAAATTTTTAAATTTGCGTCCATCAAACACATTTTAAATAGTCATCAAAATAATCAAGACAAGATGTTTGAGTTACTAGAAGAGGTTTCTAGGGATCTTAAAAACTATGATTTAGAGTTCAGAATTGAGGAACTTGAATCAAAATTTTCAAGGGATTTAAGTGAAAGTACATTCAATGAAATAAGAGAGCTAAAAAAACAAAAAAACATCAATTAAAACTCACAAAAAATACGTGGATTTTTCTAAAATTGCGCTTATATAAGTCACTTCAAATATATTATTGTGGAAAGAATAATTACAAAATCATTTGCTAGGCTTATGGGTCGTGGAACTCACAGAGGGTTTGTAACCTTTGATGAACTTAATAAGTCCCTTGGTAAAAGAAACCTTTCTAATGATAATTTAGAACAAGCATTCATGCATATTCTAGATGAGAATGTGGCTTTAGTGGAAAAAAAATCTGATTTTAAAGTTTTAAGAAAAAAAGAAAACTCATCTTCAGAAACTGGAAAAACTATCGAGAAAAGTGATGACCCGATAAGAATGTACTTAAGAGAGATGGGTGGTGTTGAGCTTCTTTCTCGTGAAGGTGAGATTGCAATTGCAAAAAGAATTGAGGCTGGAAAAGATGTAATGTTAATAGCATTGGCACAAAGTCCTATTACAGCACAACAATTTTTTGAATGGGATATGAAACTTCAAACAGATGAAGTTTTAGTAAGAGAAATTATAGATATAGACACTAACTATATGGAGGATGAAAGCACGGGACCAAGTGCTAAACAAAGAAATTCAGGTGAGACCGACAAAAAAAGTGAAAATACAAGTAATAGTGACGATGATGATGAGTTTAACCCAACGCTTGCTGCGATGGAAACAGAGATAAAGCCAAAAGTTTTAAAAACTATTAATACTCTTACAAAAGAGTATTCAAAATTAATAAAATACCAAAAAGACAAATTAGATTGTGTTTTAAAATCAGAAAAATTCTCAGCCGCAAAAGAAAAAGGTCATGGTAAAATTGTAAGTGATATTCTGGAAAATATTAAATCTCTTCAACTATCTCCATCTGTATCAGAAGAGTTGGTTCAAAAACATTATGTTGAAAACAAAAAAATTGTTTCGTTAGAGGGCAATCTCTTAAGACTAGCAATGGATCAAAAAATTCCAAGAAATGAATTCATTAAATTTTACATAGGTAATGAAATTAATCCAAATCTTAAAAAATTCCTTGATACAAACATAATGTGGAAACAATTTTTTTCAAAAAATAAAGATGAATTTAAAAATATCAGAGAAAGATTAATTGAAATAAGTCATAAATTGGGAATATCTGTTACTGACTTTAAAAAGATAGTTAGTAGAGTTCAAAAAGGTGAAAAGGAATCTAGAATAGCAAAAAAAGAAATGGTTGAGGCTAACTTGAGATTAGTAATTTCAATAGCCAAAAAATATACAAATAGAGGTCTTCAATTTTTAGATCTTATTCAAGAAGGAAACATCGGTCTTATGAAAGCTGTTGATAAGTTTGAATATAGAAGAGGGTATAAGTTTTCAACATATGCCACATGGTGGATAAGACAGGCAATAACAAGGTCTATTGCAGACCAAGCAAGAACAATTAGAATTCCCGTTCACATGATCGAAACAATTAACAAAATTGTAAGAACCCAAAGATTAATTTTAAGTGAGTTTGGTAGAGAGGCAACCCCTGAGGAATTAGCTCAAAAACTAAGAATGCCTCTAGATAAAGTGAGGAAAGTCCTAAAGATTTCAAAGGAACCGGTATCACTAGAAAAACCAGTTGGAGATGAAGAGGATAGTAGTTTGGGTGACTTTATCGAAGATACAAAAGCGTTAGCTCCTCTTGAACAAGCAATTAAATCAAATTTAGGTGAGGCAACGACAAAAATTTTATCAACATTAACACCGAGAGAAGAAAGAGTGTTAAGAATGAGGTTTGGAGTTGGTATGAATACAGACCATACACTTGAGGAAGTAGGTCTTCAATTCTCAGTTACAAGAGAGCGTATTCGACAAATTGAGGCTAAAGCTTTGAGAAAATTAAAGCACCCTAGTAGGTCCAAACAATTAAAAAGCTTTCTGGAAAGTTAAAGCTTTTTAATGGCTAAAAGAGACAATAAGATATTAGAAGGTTATTTTTTTACATTATTTTCCTTAATTCCGGCCTCAATAATTCTTGGCCCAGCAATTTCATTATGCAACATCCTTTTAATAGATTTTTCATTTGTATTGCTTTTAATATTTACTAAAGAATATAAATTTTTATCAAATAAAACTGTAAAGATAATTTTGATATTTTACTTATATTTAATTTTTAATTCTATTGTTTCAGAAAACTTTGCTTTAGGTGCGCTAAGAAACTTTGGATTTATTCGATTTATGATTCTTTTTTTTGCATTTAACTATTTTTTTTATTATAAAAATTACTTTAATCAAATCTTGATAATATGGTCACTTACTCTCATTATAGTTTTGATAGATGTTTATATTGAAAATTTCACAGGAAAAAATATTTTAGGTTATGGTAATTTATATGGAAATAGAATTGTCAGTTTCTTTAAGGATGAGCCTGTTGTCGGCGGATACATTAATGCTTTTTATCTAATTATCATCGGTTATTTTTTTTCTTTTAAACATAAATTTTCAGAAAATTACAAGCATCTGGCATTGTTAGTCTCGGTGTTTTTTCTTGCAGCAATATTTTTAACTGGAGAAAGGTCAAATGCAACCAAGGCTCTTTTTGGTTTTATGCTTTTTTACTTCATTAATAATCATTTTAATATTAAAGAAAAATTAATCACAGCTTTATTGGTATTAGTATTATTAAGTTATACGATTTACAATTCTAATTATTTAAAACAAAGATATATACATCAAGTTGTAGAAAAAATAAGTCTCATATATCAATCAGGAGTTAAAAAAGAGATCTCTAATGACCTTCAAGCAGGTACCAGAAGTATATATTTTGAACTTTACCGTTCTGGCTTTCTTGTTTTTAAAGATTATCCATTTTTTGGAGTAGGAAATAAAAATTATAGACATGTAGCCTGTACTAAAAATCAAAAACCTAATTATGTTTGTAACACCCACCCTCATCAAACTTATTTTGAGTTTTTAGCAGAACACGGATTATTAGGTACAATTGTGCTCTTATTTATTCTATATAATTTAGTTTTTTGGAGATTAAAAATAATTTTGCAGTCAAAAAATTATATACAAATTGGTTGTTTCATATTTTTATCAAGTTCATTTATTCCTTTTCTTCCAAGTGGTGCTTTTTTTGGTGATTATAGCTTTACTATTTTTTGGATTAATTTATCTTTAATGTATTCAGTTAATAAAAAAACAAATATATTCTTAAAAATTAATACCTAAAATGCAATAGTTTAATCCAAAAAATTAAAGTATTACCTTGTTGTCTTCTTCTTGGGACTGTAGCTCAATAGTAGAGTACTGCATTGACATTAAAGAAGTCACAACTAATTAACCTTTAACAACAATCATTCTAGCACAACAATAGATTAAGTTCAACAAATGTATAATAGTTGACCCAACTCAGACTCTATTCAGCAGTAGTTGCCTTAAATTTTCGGCCCTATGAAAATAGATTAAACAAAGTGAAAACATGAGTCTTTAGTAGTGTTTTTAGAGTCTAGTTTTGTAGTTTTAGAGTCCAATTACAACTGTTACGAGTCATTATGAGCTCAGCTGCTGTAGCAGCT
>Ga0209192_10003420_pt1 | contig 10698 bp, 5 predicted proteins | sample ArcticOcean_MG_C_11_FD_187433 | JGI IMG/M metagenome (GOLD analysis project Ga0209192, IMG submission 187433) | Marine microbial communities from western Arctic Ocean - ArcticOcean_MG_CB2_154 (SPAdes) (version 2) | ecosystem: Environmental > Aquatic > Marine > Oceanic | place: Arctic Ocean... | reverse complement strand
TATAGTAGCCCCTTCCCCTAAGTTTGCAAATCTAATTATTTCTTGCACTGCATCTGCTGCAGTGGTAGTGGTATTAAGCTTAGTTATTCCGGTAGAATACTTTTTATACACTTTGCTTAATTGCACATCTTTTTTAGACGCATCCGAAACTTTTTCTCCTCTGGATTGCGTAAAATATACACCATCATTTTCTTTTATGTTGTATGTCTGCAAGAAGTTATCTTTTACGCTCTCCTGGAGCATGGTAGCTTTCGCATCGTCGGTAGCCGCATCATAATTTTCAGGGCTTATTCTATAGTCTCTAAGAAAAAGATCTCTTTCACCTTTGTTGGCGGAGGAAAATGCATTTATTTTAGATACAACTCTTTGTTGCTCTGGTGTGAGTATGGCATCTATTTTAGGTTTATTTAATTCTTGTTTATTTATTAAAAAGCCATCAACATCTACTTCCGATGTTTTTTCCACTGGCATTACTTCCGGTTTTTTCCCAGAGTCATCACCATCTACGATAGGTTTTGTGGCTAGTAAGCCTTTATTCATTTCGTCCCCGCTTTCCGTTTTGGTTATCATTAAACCCTTCGTTGCGTTTTGCATTTCCTGAGGTCCACTTTCTTTTCTTGTATGCGAAAGCTTCCCTATTGATTTTAAGTCGTTTTGACTTATATTAAAAGATTTTCCATCAGGACTTGTGATTTTTAAATAATTTTTTCCTTCAATTTGTTCTAAATCGTAGCCATATCCTTCGGATCCCATCATCGCATTTAAAGTCTTCTTGGCTTTTGTCCCATCATCACCTCCTATAGACGTGTAGGAAGTATTGTTTAGTATATCGGAAGTCGCTAGGCCTGAATATGTCGACGCTTCTGGAAGATACGTACCAAAGTCAGTCATAAATTCATTGAGCTCCCCCCTTTTTTCTTTTGCTTCTTTAATTTGCTGTATTTTTTCAGGGCTTTTATTGTTTATAAAATCTATATTAAGTTGTCCGGTTAAAGATACATTTTCTTCCATAAGGACCTGAAAATTGTCCCCGGCATTTTTCATGTTTTTTTGAACCCTATCATATTGGGCTTGGCGATCTTTAGCGTTTTTATCTATTACGACTACCTGAGCGTTAGCATCAGCAGTAGCTTTTCTTTCAGCTTTTTCCGCTTGTTTTGCAGCACGCTCTTCAGCTGCTCTTCTTTGAGCTTCCATGCCTATAATTCCTTTACTGATGTTTTGTGCCCCTACTAAAACTGCTTGGCTTAATACGGACGCGGAATCGTCTTTTACTATTGTTGGATTTCTATAACTCATAATGTTTTTTTTAATCTGCTGGATTTAAAGATCCGCCTTCTGCAAATGCCCCTGAACTCATTAGCCCGCCTACTGAAGATGTTATTCCCCCTATCATAGCCGCTTGGGAATTGGCTTTTGCCATGTTCGCACTAGCAATATCCTGTCTAGACTGGGACTCTTGCCCTGACATTCTATCCAATGTAGCCATATCTCTATTTTCTTGTTGTTGGAAAGCAAACATATCGCCTCCTTGCACCCTAGCCTCTTCGCTTAGTTCCATTTGAGTAAGTTGTATTTGCTTTGCTTGTAAAGCTGCTTCTCCTTGTGCTGCGGCTTTTTCGTTAGCTGCCTCTTGTTGTTCTATATTTGCCGAAACATCTTTCTTACTTCGTGCAGCTGCTTGAGCTAATGCTGTAGCCCCTCCTGCACTGGCTCCAGTGGCTTGCAAGGTGTCTAATGTGTTCGCTAATGCTATATCTGTTTGTTCCATTTGAATTTCTGCTGCGCTAGTAGCCACCCCTAAGTTAGCAAAAGGATTGCTTAGTTCGCCGCGCATATCTTCTATTAAACCTTTATTTGAAGAATACGGGTTTATAACAGCTTGCCGCCCAGCCTCGAATTCAGCTATTTGCCTATTGATTCTGTCTTTTTCTGCTTGCGCAGCTTTTCTTTGTTTTTCTGCAGCTTTGCCCGCTATCATTCCGCCGGCAACACTTCCTAAGACGCCGATTCCCGCGGCCACTATTACTCCTGACATATTGTTTTTATTTTATTTATTACTTTTTGAGGCAGTTCTTTGTAGGTATCAGCATAGACATCTGCTTCTGCTTCCTCAAATGTTTTTGCATCCGTTTTGTATACACAACACCATTGGGTGTCTTCATGTACAAAAATAACTCGCTGTGTGCCTATCTGCGTATGTATTATGTGGGGACCCGTGATTGTTTTAACTTCCCCTGCGTCTGTCAAGTAAGACACTTTTCCTTTTAGTAGGAACGAAGGGTGTTGTTGCTTATGTATCATACTAACCACAACTTGATTAGCAGGCATAAACAGCTCCCGAGTATAAAGGCCTCCTTCTAAAGTTTGTTTTAAAGGAAACATAGCCTTCATTTCTTCTGATTGAGGCGTGCCTACTTTATGAATAATACTGTCGCTTTGCGCCGCCACTATTTCTCTAAAGGCCGCTATCTTATCCCACATAACACCTCTAAATTGATTAATATCGTAAAGAATTTGCTCAGGAGGCATTACTTCTGTTTCTGATACTTCCATAATGTTTTTAATTTAATTAAGAGGATCTTACGAATCCAGTGCTAACTGCAAATAACTCTTTTTTACCTGAAGAATTGTCTACTGTCATAGTTACTTCTCCAAAAAACCCTTTAACTCCAGAAGAAGACCTACCGAAAACAACCTCTCCATTTTGAGAAGCGGTGCCATTAACTAGATCGGCATAATATTTGTCTTCTTTCTTTTTAAAGTTATTAAGCAACAAAGAGTTCTGCATTTGTTCTAAATTAGTGGCAAACACCGCTTGCCCTATAGAAATAGCTTCATCTGTATTTGTTTTAAAGCTACTCATTATCCAGCCGCCATCGCCCTCGTAATTTATAGTTTGAAAGTTTTTAATCATAGACGGTCCGCCGTTAAACACCACTGTAACTTTAGAGTTTTTTTGCTCCCCGTAAAACGTTGATCTAGCTTGTGAGTTTGTGGCTAGCGTATAGTGCTTCCATATAATTCCTTTATAAGTGGTAAAGTAATTATTGTTTAAACTAAATATTTGATTAGGTATATAATCAAAAAAGCTAGTCCACCCTTTGGTTGTTTCGTCAAAAGCTAATGTTTGGATTTCATCATTTACGGAAAACCCTTTTTGTGGTAATGAAACAACATATTGCTTGTTATGCGCATCCCACCCCCCTATTATATTAGGAGAAGCATTTGACAGCTTGTCTCTAAAGTAGTCGGTCATGCCGTAAGCGGATATAACGGTTATACCGTCCATTGATAATCTACAAACAACATTTTGATCTCTATCTGTAAAGTATTTTCTATATCCGTTTACCGCAAATGATTCTGGATCTGTGCTTATGCCGTATTCTCCTGAATACGACACGTTTTGTCCTATAACTAAATTACGGCTGGTAACACTAGCATTGCCTTCAGCAGAATATATTGCGTCTTTGTCTATCAGCGATTTACTTACTTTGCTTTCTTGAAATATTATTAAATTTGTATCTTCTGCGTATAATTTTTGTATTGAACCATTTGCTGGATTTATGGTCCTGGTTATATCTTCTGCAACGGAAAACTGATTAGTCTGATTAATGCCTGTTCTAGAATTAAATATTCCTGAATGGATAAGAGAACTAAACCTATGTGATTGGCTAGGCTCATCTTCAACCAAATAAGCTTTTACTCCGAAATCAACTGTTGTATTATTATACCCGCCTCTGATTCTAGACTCTTCTATACTCCAGTCATCGTTTGGATTTCCACCATACGATAGTGGAATTTTATCAAAATTTATTATCTTGCCGAAAGTAATAATCGCGTGGGTGTCTCCTGCTAAAGGGTCAACGTCCCCAATAGGCGCGCTTGCTGCGGTAAATGATGTATTGCTTTCTCTAACGGTTACATAACTGGAATAAATCCTGATAATGTCGGTAGCCCCGGAGGTATCAAGGTAGGGCATCGTAATCTGTTGACCAACATTCATTTCTGATACATTCAAAAGAGGGGTCATCCCAGTGAATGTAGAGCCTACGTTAGCATCATAATTCCTTGTAGCGCCGGGGGCAACTTCGGCTATGGTTTTAATTTTTTTTAGCCAAAATGTATTAAAATATTTTAATTCTATAAGTGCTGACATCTTTTCTATATTGTTTAATTATTACCCTGCATTTGACTTTCGAATTCGTAATGTTCCGTAACCCCTTGGAATTGGTGGTATTCCATTAGCAGCAGGTGTAGTAGTAGATGGAGTTTGCAATGATCTCATGGCATTCACCCCGCTATTAACTCCAGGGGACTGCAGTCTTCTACCAGTTATTGTGTCGAACCCTGCTACCCATTGTAAATTTTGCTGTTGTTCAGTGCTAGGTACTTCAGATGTCTGTCTTGTCCAAGTAGTCCAAGAGTCTAATCCTATCGATGCTCTATCTAGCCTAAGGTTCAAATAATTACTGCCGGCTGTAGGTAAAAATATATCAAATCCAGTAGCGGCTTTATAAAAAACATCTACATAATCTCCGTAAGGACTATACGAAAATAAGTCGTTTACCCCCGGGACATTCGTAGGAGCAGTAAAGTAGTCTATTGCACTACCACTTTCAACAGATCTAAAATATTTAAAAAGATTGCCTGGTCCTCCATTTTCTGTAACAGCATTTTTGCCCAACCAGGGAGCGCAAGTAGGAAAGTTTAAATCATCTACTTGAACCCAGGTACGGCATTGCCCGTCAGGACCGTAGCCTCCCCTGTCTTGAACCATTTTACTAACCACTACAGCATATTCTATACCTAATCCCGGAGGCAGCCCAGAAGAAGGGCTATAGGTAGGAAAATCCGCAAAATCAAATGCTCTTATTGTTTGCACGTACACAGGCTCTAGACCTCTGTCATTCACTGTTCTTGGGTAATACGTCCCGGTATCATTAACAAAAGATTCTATTATAGGCGCATCGCTAGTAGGTGCTTGAATATTTGTTGTGGTTTGGTTAACAATTCCTCCAGGAGGTAGCGGGTGATCTCGCCCCACTAAATTTTGTTCTTTAAAATCATTATATATGCTATTGCTTTCGCGCCTAGGTATTTCTTGCCAACCCATGCTTTGAGGATTACCTTCGTATCTCCAATAAAAATCCACTAAAGGAATTGAAAATACGTTTGGTTGTGTAAGATCATTCGTATTTCTCGGGGAATAAGTATTTATAGTAAATGAGATAGTTCCTTTTCTATGAACATCACCACCTATTCTATGCACCCCCGTTTTGTCAAACGCTGCTGCTCCTCCCGGGCTGTTAGGCCCTAGGTTTTTAGTTATACCTTGATTTATAAAATTTTCCTCTATTGCAAACTGCGCAAAAGCAGGGCTTATCCCGGGCCAAGCCGGAGATATTGATTCGGCTGCAATATAGTAAACACAGCTAACGTTAGAAAAGTTAGACCAGTACCCAAACACAGGGGAGCTACCATCAGGATTTATCACTAGCCTTGTATTTGTTCCAGAACTATACCCCTGATCAGGGATTATGTCCGGAACAATTACGCATGAATTGCTTAGCGGCCCCGGGGTATTTACTTCTGCAGGCCTTGCTGTTATTTGTAAATTTCGTTCTTTGTATAAAGAACCATATCCAGTAGGTGCATCAATTGCATCCGACCCCCCGTTTGCATCTGAAAGTCTTAATGCAATATTATATATTCCATAAGGAGTTTCCTCTCCGGGATTGGTACTTTGCGTAAGCTCCCCGTTTATCGGGTTCATTTGCCACAATAAATTACCATTTTCGTCTACCGGTATCGGGTCACTTGTTGTTGTTAATTCTCTAAATGTATATACTAATTCTGATTGTTTAGCTGTTAAAAGGGTCGTTCCGTTTTCAGGGTTTTCCGCTGCCCACTCTGGGGCTGATATAATTACTTGCTGAGAAGGATCTATTATTTTATTAGCAAAAACATCAAAGCTAGGCTGTAAATTTTGAAAAGCTCCAAAACCGCCTTGCTGGCCTATTAACTGTATGCTGGAAACTATGCCGTCTTGAGTCTCGCAATTTATTGTAAAAGAATATATATCATTTAAAATGCTTGACTCTTCAAAAACCTCGCCGGAATCTGTATAGATTATTTTAAATTCCCCTTCGTTAGGTCCGCCCTCGGTTCCCTCTATTAAGGAGAACATAGTTTGAACAACCCCATTAGTATTGGTAACTGGTCCTAAAGAGGCGCTAATTGGATTTGTAAATGGTTGCCCTTGATTGTCAATAGGGCTGAAAAACCCAACAGTAACTGCTTCTCCTGGCTGAATATCCTCTCTAAATAGCCAGTCTATATTTTGAAACCCAGCAACACCTCCGTTTGTGGAGGCCACATCGGCGTTTAAATCAACTATAAGTCCTGATGAGGCTGTTTCCCAATATATATCTAATAGAGATTTTACGGGCTCGGTTTCATATATAGCTAAGTACGGTAGCATGTTGTAGGGTAACACACCATCGTCTTCAGTGTTTTGTTGCCCAATTGATTTTTCAGTGGTGGATATCCTAGCAATTAAAGGGTTCGTGTCTATTTGATAAAAAACTAATCCCCCGTTCTTGCCGCCTACGTCGGTTCCGGCGGTGCTTGACAGCCTGGTAAAACCCATGTCAAACTCTTTTGCTTCTGCTATAGCGGTGGCTGTGTGTTTAACAGCGTTTTTGCCTAAGTAATTTAATCTGGGATAATACTGTGTGTTGTAGGCCTCTGTAGACGAAACCATAGTGTTGGCAACAATACCATATAATGTAACTGAACTTCTAAATTGTTTTTGATCAGGACCCACCTCTGCTAAATCGCGGGGTATTTTGTTTATGTTGTCGTTAAAAAGAACCGCGTGAGCTGTTAATCCTACTTCGTTGTTAGGGAATAGTCCTCCAGCGTCTTCTCCTGGCCGGGATTGCCCGGGATACCCATTAAGTATTCCAGGCAAATAAACATTATAGTAATCCTGTTCATTTTGCTTTACAACTATCTTATAGCTATACCAGCCTAAATCATTTATTTCGTACGCAAATTTTAAGTCAGGCGCAGTTAATGGTAAATCTATATTTCTTAAATAAGTATCACTAACTCGACCTTCAGTTGTTACAACGTACTGTCCCGTAGCATTAGGCCCTGTTATGCCTGTCACTTTAACAAAATCTTCGTATGCTCCTCTTAAAGAATCTCCTTCGCGAGGTATATTTATATTATCCGGAAATCCCGTGGTTGGATCATCATCAAGTTTAAATGTAAACGTTGTATTTGTTATAGGTGATGTTCCTGCTGTTGAAAACCCTGGAGCATCTATAGCGAACCCTTCTCCCGTGGATTCAGCTTGTTGTTTTATAGCATATAAACCCGGGGTTCCCGTAGATGAATCTATATTTGAGCTTATCGGTTGATTGACTAAAACCTGTATTGCATCTCCAAACCAAGAAATAGGATTAGTATCTGAACTTAAGATATCGTAAGGAGAGTATATAGTAGAACCTGAATAAAAAGACGCGTCTTCAGTTGTTCCTTTGTCATTAGATGATAGTATTACAGGCGATTGTCTACCAAATTTATCAGCTAAAACAAATCCTACCTGGTAGTTTCTATTTTTTTTAACAGAATGGTTTGGGTACTCTATAAAGTTATTAAACAACCCAGTTACTACTTTAGATTCTATTTTACAATTATAATCTATGGATACCGGTGGCGTATGCTGGTCTCTAAAATTTCCATATATAATTCTATTCCCGGCTGTTTCCTGCGAAAAAGCCCTAACAGGAACTTTATCGTATACCCTTACAGTTTGAGCTTCAGGTAAGGTTCTATACGGCTTTTTGGATTGATATTCATAAGTATAATGATTGCCAGAACCCGCTACCCCCGCAATATCTGACATAGAAATTGTTCTTAGCACTTTTACAGCCGCGGAATCGCTTTCTCTAAATAATATTTCTAATTCACTTATTTTATATTTTCTTATTGATTCATTAGCCGGCGCTGGCAAAGGTATAACCAAGCCCACATTTTGTACTTTATTTTCCATAAAATCTACAATAGTAGACTGATAAGTAGAATCTTCATCTCCATGTAAAAAATAACCATTTTGCTTTGGAATATATGCTATTTGAGTAAAAGGAGCCATCAAAGAGTACTCGTTGTCATCAAATTTAAACCTATAGCTAAACCTAACAAATTTGTCTTCTAAAAAGTCAGGGTCTCCGGCCCAAGTAGTATCATCGTTTTTATTGCTCATAGTTGAGCTAATTAAAGAAACTATATCATTTCCGCTAGGAGCTGTTGCCATTCCCGGAGAAACAGTTATTATCGTTTCATCCGGTGGAGTAAACGAGTTAGATATGCTAATTACTTTAACGTAATCCGTTCCTTGCGTCGCAGGAATTGTTTCAACACACACAACAGATGCTCCTATAAAACCAGCTAATTCAGTTGCCCTGTGCCCTACCAGCTCAAAAGAAGTAGTTGTTGCTCCGGTTTTTATTTGCAAGTCCGCTCTATTGTAAAGACTTATGGGTTGATACGGATTATACTTTGCGACAGATATTTGGTGCTCCTCTGTATAATAATCTCCAGTAATGGTTGATACCCCGTCTGGATCAAAAGCTGTTGCTAAATCAACATTAATTTTTCTTGGCTGGTTTCTATTATCGATCCAAAATAATAAATTTTCAATTAAGTTTATTCCTATTATTCTATTAGTGGTAGAAAAATTTAAAAAATTGCCTTGAACTAGTTTTGTGTAATTATTATTTTTATTATTGTAAGAATATATATAATTTTTTGCCGCGGGAGGGGCATTGGTTGGTGCTAAAGGGTTAGGATCCGTGTAGTCTGTTAAAAAAACAAACATTCTATCTCCGGAATTATCTGGCTGTATACCTATGACAGTTAATCCGCTGCCTAAGTCTGTTCCTGTAACTAAGGCGTTACCAATTATGTTCTCTAAGGCGCCTACATCGTTATCTTCGGATCTACCAACTGATATGTTCCTAGCATCTCTATATTCGCCGTTAGGCAATATTCTATCATCAAGATCTTTATTCATCTTGGATTTTAGAAATGTGTTTTTGATTTCTTGTGCCATTAAATTATGATTTTATCCATTTAGATTTACCTCTCATTACTTGTACTATCTCTGATAGCTTAATGTTAGATAATCTTATTTTAGCATTTCTTAGCTTAGCAGATCTGTCTCGCTTTAAACGCTGTATAACGTACTCTGGTTGATTAATTCTTCCCGCTAATATAGAGTATAGTATGTGCGCATATAACGCATCCTCGGCCATCTTAGGTATCCTAGCGTCCAAGTCATAAGCTAATCCGTCTGATATATACTCAAGTACTATTAATCTGTCTTTCATATTTGAAGAAAAAGCTATAGTCCCATCTCTTTCATTCATATTAAACCACCCGTTTGTTTGAGTGTATTGTGGTTCATTCCCGTATCTTTGTCCAAGTACTGTATTACCCGTCAAGTAGCCTCCGTAAGCCCAATAATCCTCCGCGGTAATATTACCACTTAAAAGACGATCGTTAGCTGCAGCCCATCTATCGTTAGTTATAGAATTAGCTTCGAGGTTATCACCTATGTTATCTTGAGTCGGTTGTCCGCTTTCATCTTGTAAGGGAACTTCGTAAGGGCTAGTTGTTAAATTGTTTGCTGGATATATAGGGTGCTTAACTCCCCTGCCGTCTATGTAACATATACTAGTGTAATTAACGTAGTCCTGCGGTATAGCCACACTTAAGCTGGGTGGTATACTTAATTCCTGAGACTTAACACTTTTTAATGTATCGTAGCTGAATTCCTGCAGGCCCCTTTTAGCATGGAATATTACATCTGTTCTTTTAACGTCACCTATTAATTTATGTTCCCCTACGTAGGTTGCAATAAATCCGTTAATAACGTCGTTTAAAGAAGTGTAAGCGTAGCTTCCGTAGTTCTCCTGTACAGCCTCACCGTAAGCATTTTGATCGCCAAAGTTGCCTCCATTTAATGCCTTAAGCTGTACCGCGACGTAAGCTCCTGTAACCGGCACCGAAAGCCCCGTAAACGTTATAGTATTACTTGCTACAGTATATGTTTGCGTGTATTCAGTGTAACTTCCTGCTGTGCCATCAGTGCTTGTGTAAACAACAAAGTTAGTTAATGTAGCGTTAACCGGATCGTATGTTAAATCAGTATTAAATGTGGTTGTAATAGCTGCACTTGTATTTATTATAAATATCTGTGCTCCAGCGTAGTATTGTTCGTTAGTTTCGGTTATTAAACCGCCATTAGGTATAGGCATATCTTACATTATTGAGCGTTGATTTTCTTGTTGCACTTGCTGTGCCGCTATCTGTACTATCGAAGGGTCTCTTATAACTACACCCGAGTAGAGTAATATCTTTAAGATAATATTTGCTTGCTCTGTTTTTGATAGCTCAAAATTAACTGAGTTAGTAGCATTGTATTGGTAGTAGTTTTGTCCAGATGGAATTGTAAAGTTCCATATAACGTCTACTGGTTTTCTTAAATAGCTAACACTTATATCCGATGTAATAGTTTGCGGGTATAAGTATAATTTACTGTCCTCATATAGATATATAGGATATGTTTTTGTTGGTGCTATTAAAGGATTGTTGTTTAAGTATAGAAGCTCGTTTCGCTGAGAT
>Ga0209192_10003414_pt1 | contig 10707 bp, 19 predicted proteins | sample ArcticOcean_MG_C_11_FD_187433 | JGI IMG/M metagenome (GOLD analysis project Ga0209192, IMG submission 187433) | Marine microbial communities from western Arctic Ocean - ArcticOcean_MG_CB2_154 (SPAdes) (version 2) | ecosystem: Environmental > Aquatic > Marine > Oceanic | place: Arctic Ocean... | reverse complement strand
AATCCCTTGAATTGCTCCTCAGTCAACCACTCTTCCATTGCATCCCAAGGCTGTATCTTCTTGTCGGTGTAGTGATTACCACCACGTTGATAGTCACGCGCTATTGTTTTTAATGCGGCAACATTAGAAGCCATCTCAGTTAAATCAGACATAACGATTCCTTAGATAGTTAAGAGACACAGGCATCTCATCAAATGATCCTTCATTGACTTCATGTAGCATCCAGATACCTGACCACGATCCATTTGTTTGTGGGTTAAGATACTCTTCCTCATGCATGTAATAGATACCCGCAAACAATCCTGTGATACGTGTACCATCAGCACGTTTTGCAAAACTAATTTGCCTATCTTGCACATGCCCCATCACACAACTCATATGCTGTTTAGTCAGCAAAGAATTAGATGATGCTACTGGTCTTCCCATAACACCACTAACAAAATAATGACTGTAACACACGCCATCGATAACCACAGGCTGTAAGAAACCATACACCTCCCATCCCATTTCTTTTAATTTCAAGTCATCGAAAGACATCAGACCTTCTAGCTTAGGGTCTGCTTCAATTGCACGCGCAATACGATTCTCATGGTTACCTAATGTAAACACCAATCGTGGATTCCACTGCTTGTGTTTGTTTCTTGATAACCGTTTCTGTTCTTTCCTGATAGGCGCAAGGAACGCTTTCATTCCTTCAATCCCTGCATTGATATCATTAATATATCGCCGCCCTTCAAAAGACTTTTTACCTACATCATATGTTGATAAGCTAGGCATGTCCCAATGATCTCCAATATGGATGATAACATCAGGTTTCTTTTCAACGGCATATTGTCCTGCCCACTTCAAGTGTTCAATCGGATTGTCCGGTTTGACTTGCGTGTCAGGTATTACCATATGTTTAAGCATGCTTAATTTTTCCTAACAGTTCAAAGAAATGTTCTGCGTCTACTACAACCAGAGGCTTTCTTCTGTTCTCTTTAACGATGACAAGTGGTTCGACATCGCCACGATTGTTACATTGATCTATAAAACGATAGACTCCAACTCTTGCAAGGTTTTTACATTCAACATCATATGCAAATGATTTCCTTGCAAGTGGACTTAACTGAAGATCACTACCACTCACACCCATTGGTGTACTTCTTACATCGTCTTCCTCTAAGTGAGGCAAGGTTTGTAAGACTAGATCTCTAGCCCATTGTTGGAGCTTACGCCCTTTACTTTTTGCTGAGTGTGTCTTCACTTGGAGGACTCCATATCTCACCTTCTTTTCTTTGGAGGTACAGTAGAATACCATTCTCTGTTGCTCTCTCCAAACTACCTAACTCTTCACAACAAATATCAAACATCTCTTGTTCTGTTTTACCTTCAAGTAACTTACGTGCTTTGACAGGGCCAATCCCTTTAACTCCCATGATATTGTCAATACGATCACCTACTAGAAACTGACAGTAAAAGTTAAGCAGTCCTTCTTTTGCGGTAATGTAATACTTTTCTTTCTTTACAAAGTTGTAGTGCCATCCTTGTACTTGGTCAAAGTCTTTATCCAATGAGATAGTAATACTCTCATCACCAAACTTTGTAGCTTCAATTGCGATAGCATCATCAGCTTCAATACCGTTGTACACATCTCCATTCCAAGAGTATTGGAGGTACTCCCGCAAGAGAGTATAATGAATTGGTTTCTCTCCCTTGCGGTTACCTTTGTATGGTGCAGTGACGGCGTAGTCATGTCGATAATTAGAGTGTCCTGTCAAGTAAGTACGCCACTTAGAACAGTTGACTCCAAACATTAACATGTCTTCCAAGACCTTAGCCATCGTTCGGATAGCTACGCCTTCGGGTTCTTTGTCTGTTGCAAATCCTATGCGATAGCAAAAGATGTCACCGTCAATTAATGCAATCACAGGGTATCTTCTAACTCCATATCAGGTGCGAGGTACTCTTCTAACTCAGTGATGACTAACTTAGAAATCCCAAGAGACACACCTGAGTTACCTGTTGGTGACTTCCAAGAGTAAGGCTTCACCATCAAGCTTGCCCGTGTGCCATTCCCAATCTTAGTTGAAGCAGGAATAACCTCACCGTTTTTATCGTAAGGTGTGATCTCATAGTTGGTTGACTTGCACGTTACGAAGAAACCTTTTTCTGGTTTGTTCGCATCAGAGCGTACCGTTACACCTGTCTTCTCGATGTCCGCTACTTGCTCATCAGATAAGTTGACCAAGTCTACTTGATACTTACCACTCAGTTTATTACGCTCATACAAGAAAGGCCACATGAGTTCTACATCTGCTAACTTAAATACTTCTGACATACTTTTCTCCTTTGTTGGAAGTACTATATTATACCACACATTATCAGTGTGTGTCAAACCAAGTCTTACCTATTTTAGACTCGGCATCTACAGGGCATCGGAAGCCCAATGCAGTTCCTGCTTTTGCGGCAGATTGAATCATAATCTCTGCCACCTGCTTACTATATTTCTCCTCTGTTTCTATTTGAATCTCGTCATGTACAAACACAACCTGTCGTACTGGTATCCTAAATTTCTTGAAGACAGCATGCGCTTCAATGCACCATTGTTTAGCAATGATTGCTCCGCAACTTTGCAACAAACTATTTAAAGCGGCATGTTCACTTCGCACAATGATACGCCTACCATCTAATCCCGGCAGGTATCCATTGGTTCCGTAAGACACTTTAACTTTATCTAATAGCTTGCGTAACGCAGGTGTATTCTTATAAAACTTGTCAAGGATTATTGATCCTTCTCTTGCACCTCCTCCTACAATACTACCTATCTTAGCAGGGCCAGCTCCGTAGAGTGTCGCATAGACCATTGTCTTTGCTTGTGCTCTAGTCTCTAGTCCTGCCGCCAGTTGATTCTTAGTATGAATATCACCATTCAATAACTCTTGAGTCCACTCATCATCTCGCATGTAGTGAGCAAGACAGCGCAACTCAATGCCAGATAAGTCTGTACCTACAAGTACATTCCCATTATCAACAGTCCACAACTCTCGACATTCCTGACCATACTCAGAGGACACACTTGGTATCTGTCCCATGTTAGGTTTCTGGTGTGTCATACGTCCAGTAACTGCACCATTGGTAATCACTCTACCATGTACCCTATTGTCGTCTTTGAGACTATCAATCCATGACTCCAATAGCCCAACTCTTTTCTGAATCATTAGGTACTCAGCAATCAGTTGAGCTTCTGGTAAGTCAATAGCTTTAAGAGTTCCCTCATCAACTATGATACTACCTTTCTCAGTTTTCTTAGTAAACTTAACACCACGGATCTGAAGCCTCGTGGCGATCTGTTGTCTTGAGCCCACATTGAATACGGTAACTTTGTCTTTGAGTCTCTTGCCTGTCTTCTCTGACCAACGCTCTTCCACAATAGGTGTAAAGATAGTTTGCATCGCGTCAGTAATATAAGCCATTCGATCTTTAAGTTGAGCCAGTAAAGAGAGAGCTTCTTTCTCATTGAGTTTAAATCCATTGTCTTCTTGCTTCTTCATAAGAAAAGCGATCTGGTGCTCTAACCATACTGAGTTACCAAAGTCTCGCAAATCAATCGTCAGTTTTTTAAACAAGTCATACGTGACATTGACATCTTGCAAGCAGTACTTAACCATCTCATCGGTTAAGCCTCCATCAAAGTCAGTGAAGTCATCCTTGGAGTTACCAAGGCGTTGACCCCATGCACGTAAGCTATGTCCATCTTCTAGTTGTGGGTTAAGTAACCTTGACATTACCAATGTATCTCTAACTTTATGTAGTGGAATTGTAATGCTCCACAGTTTAGAAAGCAGTGGCCCATCAAACCCAATGATGTTATGACCAACAACCACATCAGCTTCTTGGATAAGTTCTTGTAGCTCCCCACCACGTTGAGTAACAACAGGGTTAGGAGTTACTTTCCAATCAGCCTTGAAACCACAACACCAGATGGTATCGTGGGCAAGGTTAGTTTCAATATCAAGGACTAGTACCTTCATTAAGACCTCGTTCTAAAGAACCCATCATACTGTGGATGCTCTTTCATAAATTTCTTAGCATAAAAGCTTCTCCAATTGTGGCTAAACTTAAACTTACTATTATTCTCATGCACATTAGTCTCCCACCTGATGCGCTCAATGACTGCTTGAGCAGAGTAGTGCTTGTTCTTCATAGCGGCTTCCACTGCAAAATCTACAAACATTGGATAGATGCGTGGGTTGTCAGCAAGGTGCTGTTCAAAATCTTTTTCAGTTACCATTATAATTCCTCTTCTCTAACTTCATTCATTCTACCAGTATCATGTGAGTATAACAAGCGACCCGCAGGGCCAGTTGTACCACTGAATCGGTTCTTCAGTACTCGTACTCGCGTTGTGTTACGTTCAGTCACATCCTCAGCTTGACCGTTACGCTCAAGTCCTATCACCATATCAGACAACTGTGCTATCGAACCTGATCCACGTAGCTGTGCAAGAGATGTAGCCGCACCTTCTTCATGTCCCTTAGAGTCTGGACGTTTTAAGTGTGATACCACAATCAAAGCTATGCCTGTCTCTTGTACTAACATACGCAACTTAGTCATAATCTCATCGATTGCTTTACGTTCATCGCCACTTGCTTGAGCACTGACCACAATACTAATGTGATCAAGAAAGATATAGGAACATCCTAATCCTTTGGCAAGGTAACGCACGCGGTTAATAATATTATCGACACTTGTGGAACCAAAGTGGTCGAACAGATAGATACGCTCTGTTCCAAGAGTCTTATTAAAGGCATCTATTTTTTCCTCCTCTGTCACATTGGCATCTGGTAGATGGATAGGTACATTAGCCGCCAATGACATTAAAGATAGACCTGTCTTACGTACAGACTCTTCCAAGAACATCAGCCCCATGTTATCAGTCGTCTTGTTTAGCACATGCCACACAATCTCTCTGACAAACTGAGACTTACCAAGTCCTGATCCTGCTGTGATAGTGACAAGCTCACCCTTGCGGATACCATATGTCAGATCATTGACTCCTTTGAAAGGATACGCACAATCTGATGGTGCAAGAGGTTTCATTACATCGTCATACAACTGACTGCCCACAATGATACCGTCAGGTACATGCTGTTCAGAAGCCCACCACTTATCAGAGAACTCCTTCATCTTTTTATTCTGAAGATACTCACACGCATCCTTCATACCATCGAGATGCTTAAAGATCTTAGCTTTTGTACCAAAGAGTTCGGCTACTTGTGATGCCGCTTTTTGTCCGGGTTCATCAGCATCGAAGCAGATCACCACAGTGTCAAAAGAATCCAACCATTCGTATTGCTTTTGCACATCCTTGATTGCAGATGCCGCACCATTACGAATAGAAACTACTGGATACTTAGACCCAAGCATCTGGTATGCCGCCATCGCATCGAACTCACCTTCGACAAGCGTGACAAACTTACCTTTCTTTGAGAACAGAGATTGTCCATACAAGTTTGCTTCTTTCCAATTGCCTTGGACAAAAAACTTCTTATCATGTGACCGAATCTTTTCGGCAATGACATTACCTTTACTGTCTGTATACCCAAAGAAATAAGAACCATCCATTGACAAACACTTATATGATTTAGCAGTCTCACTACTGATACCACGTTCAATCAGTGTCTTATATGTGGTTGATTCAAAATCTATTAACGGCTTACTGTCGTGCGCTGTTGCATTCATAAGTACCTCACTATTATCTCTCTCCCAATCATCGCTCTGAGGAGGCTTACGAACCTCACAGGCAAAGCAATGAGTCCATCCGTCATCATTCGTACACAATGCATCGCTTGATCCGCAATCATTGCATTCTTGGTGCATTTTTACGAAGGGCAAATTCATTCTCCTTGTACGCTTTACTCATTAACATCAAGGCATGTTGTGCAACAGGCTCATTGCAGTAATCTGCAAGAGATGCTAACACTTTCTGTAAGCCATGTTTATTAATAATCTCACAACAATCCACTAATGTTGTGTGTTCAAAATGCTCGCGCATTGCTTCATCATAATCCTCAACAGGAACACCATGTACATATTTAAGCATGCTTAACTCCTTAGTCACAAGAGATCTAAAAGATAATAAGATTTAAAATAACTCTTGCAATTAACTATAAAGTAATATTGTATCACGTATTACTTTCTAAGTCAATCACATCATGGATCGTCATTAAGTCTGGTCTTTCAATAGCTTTGATTTCAGTGCATCGAAAACAATCATTACACAAATCAATAAACTCTTCTACGTCAGAATAACGGCGAGTCGATTCAAAGTCAGTCAACTCTCTATTACATCCCATGCATCTCATTTAAATATCTCCCGATTAATGCAAATCCAATGATGACTGCATAAAGCAAGAACGCTTTACTCGGACTCATTGACAACCCCATGATCTTGTGATAGACCAATGTAGATATGGTACACGACCATACCACTGCTTGTCAAACAAAGTTTTACCGGGATCTCCGGGACGAAGGTCAAGCTTATACTTCTCTCGATTAGCTTGAATCCACCGATGAACGGATCTATCAGTGATACCAATGTGGTGAGCAATCATATAAACAGGCCGATCACGTTGCCATTCAGAGACAACATAATCTATTATCTCTTCAGTCCAAACAAACTTCTTCCCCTGCGTCATACTCTTGACTCCCTCTCTTGTAGACACATTTCACCAATGACTTTTTCCGCTAACGCAACTCGGTCAGTAGACCACTGCAAATGCTCTTGCAATGTCTCTAACCGAACTGCAATTGTGTTGAGAATCTCAGTATTATAAGTATATCCACCTTGCATACTTTTAATTTCTTCTATCAGATTCTCAGTTGTATAATATTTAACCATTATAATAAGACTCCAAAACACTATCTAACAGATTAGCGACTTCATCTGAGTCCATATCACCCACAAGATGCTCATGAAAATAATCATCTAAGTGCTTGTAAACTAACGTATCTTTACTATCCACTGCAAGATTACCGCTCGCATCGAGCGACCACAACCAAGCTTCAAACAAAGCTCCAGACTCCAAAGCATAATCAACTCGTTCATCCCATTGCATTTTACATTTCTCCCCAACCTGCGGATTGAAGCCATGCGTTATCAGCCGCGCTGTCTTCTTCGATCCGACGCACTCTTTCTGAGCCTTCGCAAGATTCACACCACAAGGCTTCGCCTCGAACGCCTGTGCTACCGCAACACATTTCAATTTCGATCATGTGGTATTTGCTTGGCACGTACTGAATTACCATGTTGTTACAACTCATACAAAGCCCTCACTTGTGCCGCATTAAGAAACTCATGCTCAATCTTTTTCACATCTTCAACAGACATCTTTACATCTGCTGAGTCTCCATGTGCGTCTACGCCTAAGATCAACACACGACCAGCATAAGGATCAGGATACCAAGCTGGAATTTTGACGTACATCGTCTCAGTATAAAGACCTTCATCATTCACATAGATAGCATCTTTTGTCTCCGTGTAGCCACCACTGCAAAACAGGTCACATTTAAGTAGCTTGGAAATATCTCTCCAATCGTTCACTACTACTTCCGTTATTTCACCCACATATGGGTCTATTAATACTGCTTTATTCATGCTACTTCACTCCCATTAAGATAGACTGTACCAGCTTTAGTGTAGACATCTACACCCAAAGCACGCAAACGACTTTTAGTTGTATTCGTGGGCCAGTTGGATAAAGTTTTTTCATTCGTCTCAACAGAATACCAACTCCAATCGCTTCGACTCGTGTCAACAGTGGCAATATGATGACCATGCAAGTAGACCATTGACTTATTCGTGTCAGGATCTACTCGCACCATAGTATTTGACAAAGACCAATCACGCTTTTGCGTAATGGCCTTGTTCATTTCTTTTTCGATCTTTCTCATTCTTCTTCTACCTTCCCTAGAAAAGCAACAACCATATTACAATGACGATCAACCAAATCTTCACACGCTTTCTGAAACTCAGGGCTGTAGTAAGGATCAAGTCCTCTCATATATCCATACAAAGAACTGCGACAAAGTAATTCATACCTGATAGGATCATCAACATTTGCAGCATAACTATAAGTTTGCTCCTCAAGATCGTAGCGATCTTTAATTGTTTTACAAAGTTCACGCAGAAAAAATTCTCTCAGAACAATGTTAGGCCGCGTTGCTAATTCAGTCATGCTACTCTCCTTTAGTTACAAAATATAAAATACCAAACACAATTGCCATTAACTCACTACCATGCATAAAAGCATGCAGTAAAGGATCAAAGATTTCCATCCCCATCATATCAAAGCTTCCTTGTAATTATCTTGCAACACCATGCTCCAAGACCAACCAACACGATCAATGCACTACTATAGAACAAGATCACAAATGCCCACAAATTAAAATCAGTCACAAAATACCTCACTAAAAAACATCCATAAAAAAAGGGGCTTTCGCCCCTCTCTCGTTTATGCCGCTTTCTTCTCCTCTTCTTTGACCGCGAGCGAGTCGATTAGGTCGTGCAGTTGATGGATCGTCATTCCAGCTTCTAACATCGTTTTGGCTGAAGCTTTGAACACTTCAATTGGCTTAACGACTTCCGATGGTGCTTTGTCTTCCGCGCCTACTTTGTCAGCTTCTGCCGTCTTTGGTGCTTCTGGCGTTTGCTTGCCGTTCTTCTTTGGTGCTTTGTCTAAGCAGTGTTTGTACCACGAATCGAGATTTCCCGAGGTCTTCGCGTGCGCTAGAACTTCTTTCTTGTGGCTGATTGCAAGCTTCATGATCTTGCGAATCTGCGTCTTGTAAACCTTAAGCGTTCCTACCTTAACTAGTGGGCTGACTACATCAGCGAATTGCTTGATGAAGTTTTCAATCACCTCATCCCCGAGCATCGCTTCGTTGATGATCTTGGCTAATGTGGTGACTGTCGCGCCACGGGCTTTCTCCGCGCTTGTGACGCTGTCCGCTAGTTCTTTTGCTGTCTTCGTAATATCCATGCTTACTCTCCAGTGGTTACGGTTAAGTATGCTTAACCTTTGTTGTTTTAAATGTGCGGTACTTTCCCCGCTTATATAGTTAGAACGATTGAGACGCTGAAAGTTCCCTAGTTTCTCAATTATTTTTAATTTAATTTCGATAGGTTAAGCGTGCTTAACTATGGCATGGGTCTTTATTTTTATACCTATAGGGTACTACTATCACTCACACTCTTACCGATATAGAAATACTATTGGACTTCTGAACCTAACAAGTATCGTGCCAACTTTTCCCATGCAACAAGCGTGCCAACTCCACCACACCGGGGGGCCGCACCTATGGCGTGCTGACGATAGTGTACCTGCACAGACACAAAAAAGAGGTAAAATAGAAAATTAAGTAAGAATGATTTACAATTGAGAATTACTTGCATTAACAAAGAGTTAATTGCGTCTGCGGAGTAACACAGGACACCTGAAACCCGCCGAAGAAGGGATACTTATGCATACTATACAATTAGTACTTGACAAATCCTAAAAAGTATGGTATACTATATACACTTTAGAGATGCAAGAGACTGTAAGAGGTAATCATAATCTTCTTAACTCTTGCATTTGTTTGTTGCGATAACTACAGAGTACTGTATGACAGAGAATACTCAACCTAAGAAGATAGGAAGACCCCCTAAGAGTTTTGTTGCGTCTAAAAAAGAGGGCAATAGAGGGAAACGTGGTAGACCCCCCGGCGATGCGGCGGCAATTAATGAGTTCAAGGCGAGATTACTAGCAAGTCCTAGGTCTCAAAAGGTACTTGACAGCATTATGAGTGCCGCATTAGACAATGAACATAAGAATCAAGCGGCGGCTTGGAAGTTATTAATGGATCGCATGTTGCCTATCTCTTATTTTGAGAAAGATAAGAATAACATGGGAAGATCTTCTGTAAATATTACAATTACTGGGGTGAATGGAGACACAACCATCACAGATTCCGGGGATGACGACGAGGTTATAGAACATGAATGAAGAAGTAGAAAGAATACTTAACTGGATTGCAGATAAAAAAGATGTAGATCCTGCAATTATTCAACGTGCTATGGACATAATTGCTGACCATGAATCAAGAGGCATTCCCTACCAAAAACAGATAGGAGGAGGGCCGGGTCGAGGATTATTTCAGTATGAAATAGGTTACGCCGATGACGGTGCTCCAAGACGCGCAATTGTTGCTAGACAACGTGCATTGAATTTTTATAACACTGAATTAAAAGAAGAGTTGCCACAGTGGTTAAAAGAGTTACCCATTGATTATGATCCAGCCAGCTTACCAGCAGAGCAACAACAACTAATATTCCTTGCAGATCATAAAATGATGAAAGGAGCAGATTTTAAAAAATTAAAAAGTAAAGATAATCCTAAAGGCCAATCTCTACCTGAGTACTGGGGTAAATACCATAATATCGGGCAGAAAAATCCTGTTACTGGGCTGTATGAAGTAAACCCTGAGTCTATGAAAAACTTTATCGAAGATGAAAAGGTTTTTGACCGGCGGGCAGCAGGTAAAATTGCCCCGCGAAAAATATACCCTTTTGGTACTGAGGAACAATCTATACAAACAGAGCCGGGAGTATTAGACTATGACCTCCCACAACCTTCTATCACTGGAAGAGTTGATGAGCCTATGGCTCAACCTGTACCTGAAGAA
>Ga0209192_10003413_pt1 | contig 10713 bp, 8 predicted proteins | sample ArcticOcean_MG_C_11_FD_187433 | JGI IMG/M metagenome (GOLD analysis project Ga0209192, IMG submission 187433) | Marine microbial communities from western Arctic Ocean - ArcticOcean_MG_CB2_154 (SPAdes) (version 2) | ecosystem: Environmental > Aquatic > Marine > Oceanic | place: Arctic Ocean... | reverse complement strand
AAATAACCAATCTATTTTAGGAGATTGGCATGCTGCCCAACCTGATGAAAACGTAATTACTATTTATGAAGGAATTAAAACTTTAGGAGAAACCAAAGGTTATGCTGTAAACTTTTTTGATTCAGGAGAAAACATTAGAAAAATACAAAGTTCTAAAATTCAGGAAGCCGCAGAAAAAGCGAAAAATGCAGACTATGCAGTTGTTGTTGTGGGAGATAATTCTATGCGCTACAAATGGAAAGATAAAACTGCTGGTGAAAATATGGGGCGTGCCAACTTAGATTTATTTGGCAAACAATTAGAATTAGTTCAGGCTATTGAAAAAACAGGAACACCCGTAATCATTGTTTTGGTAAACGGAAAACCAATTTCTGAACCTTGGCTTCAAAAAAATATTCCTGCTATTGTAGAATCTTGGGAACCCGGAAATTTAGGCGGTCAAGCAGTTGCTGAAATTTTATTTGGTGACGTAAATCCAAGTGGTAAATTGCCTTTAACTGTTGCAAGAAGTGTTGGTCAGTTAAGAATGGTATACAATCACAAACCCTCTGCTTATTTTCATAAATATGCCGATGAGAAAAACACACCCTTATATCCTTTTGGGTTTGGTTTAAGTTATACTAAATATAGTTATAACGAACCAAAATTATCAAGTAAGACATTCAAGCAAAACGAAGCCGTAACTGTTACAGTTGAGGTTACTAATACTGGGAAAATTAATGGAGAGGAAATCGTTCAATTGTATATTCGAGACAAAGTTAGTAGCGCTACAAGACCTGTAAAAGAACTAAAAGGTTATCAGCGAGTAGCGTTAAAAGCAGGGGAAACAAAAACAGTAAGCTTTACCATAGATGCCGAAAGTTTAGCGTTTTATGATATCAATATGGCATATTGTGTAGAACCTGGTGAGTTTATTATAATGACAGGTTCTTCTTCAAACGATAAAGATTTAAAATTAACTACTTTAAAAGTCAATAATAGGATTGAACTATAAAATGAAACATTGTAAGTTAGTGGGCATAACATGTCTTTTAATTCTTTTCAGTTGCAAAACAATTAAGAAAAAAAAGACATTATCTACTGTCAAACAAAACGTATTATTTTTAATGATGGATGATTTACGTCCTGAATTAAGTGTGTATGGACAAAGTCAAATTAGTAGCCCCAATATCGATGCCCTGGCTAAATCAGGTGTCACCTTTAATAGAGCCTATTGTAATGTACCTGTTTGTGGAGCCTCTAGAGCTAGTATCATAACAGGCATAAGACCTACAGCAGATCGTTTTTTAAAATATAATGCGAGTATTTCAAAGGAAACCCCCAATATTCTAACATTGGTAAAGCATTTTAAAAATCAAGGATACACGACTATTAGCAATAACAAAATAACGCATTTAAAGAGAGATATTAAAGAATGGGATGAGGAATGGTACCCCTATGTGAAAGGTTGGCGTGATTATAAATCTAAAGAGAATATAAATTTAGAAAAAAATGGTGAACATGGGTACGCGTATGAAAACCCAGATATTGAAGATGCTGCTTATTATGATGGTAAAACGGCAAACAAATCAATTTTAGATTTAAAAAGATTAAAAACTGAAGGGAAGCCATTTTTTATGGCTGTTGGTTTTGTGAAGCCACATTTGCCATTTAATGCGCCAAAAAAATATTGGGATTTGTACAAGGAATCAGAAATCACCTTGCCAAAAAACAATTCTTTCTCTGAGTCTGCACCAAAAATAGCCAACCATTCTTGGGGAGAATTGCGTTATTACAAAGACATTCCTAAAAAAGGACAAGTTTCTGATGCTGTTGCAAAAAAGTTGATACACGGCTATTATGCTGCTGTAAGTTATGTAGATGCTCAAGTAGGAAAAGTTTTAAAAGAGCTTGAGATGCTGGGGTTAAAAGAAAACACAGTTGTTGTTTTAGTAGGTGATCATGGTTGGAGCTTAATGGAACACGGACTATGGGTAAAGCATAGTAATTTCGAAGTAGCGCTTCAAGTACCTTTAATCATAAGTGCTTCCAACATACCGAAAGATAGGCGGACGAATTCGATTGCTGAATTGGTAGATTTATATCCAACCTTATGCGAATTAGCAAATATTTCTATTCCACCACATGTAGACGGTGAATCTTTGGTTGAAGCCTTACAAACACCTTCAAAAGTATTTAAAAATACAGCTTTGGCGAGATGGCAAAAGGGAGAAACTCTAATTGCAGATAATTTATTTTATACAGAATGGCAAAGAAATGATAAAACAATAGCCAGAATGCTTTACGACCATTCTACTGATTCAGGCGAGAACAGAAATTTGGCAATTGAAGCATCCTTCAGTGAAACTGTAGATAGTTTGAGTACAATTTTAAATAACAGATTAAAAGAACAAAATGAAAAATAATTTTATTAAAATTTTTTGCGTGCTAACTCTTGTTTTTGGGTTTTGGAATTCTTGTAATATAGCAAAATCTCACACAAATGTTTCAGCAAAAGTAACACCAACAGTGAAGCCAAATATTATTTACATCATGGCAGATGATTTAACAACGCAGGCTATTAGTGCTTATGGCGGAATTTATAAAGATATTGCACCAACACCTAATATTGATAAAGTTGCAAAAGAAGGGATGCTATTTCAAGATGTTTTAGTTACCAATGCAATTTGTGGTCCCAGTAGAGCAGCTATATTAACAGGTAATTATAGTAACTTAAATGGGTACTATAAAAACGAAAGTGGAGGAAAATTTAATTCAGAGCAGTGGACGTTTCCACAAGAATTTCAAAAACAAGGCTATAAAACCGGCTTATTTGGTAAATGGCATTTAGGGACAGAACCTGTTGGATTTGATAGTTTTAAATACCATAGTTCTGCTGGACAACAAGGGCATTATTGGGATCCTCTTTTTAATGAGAACGGAATCGATGTAAAAGAGAAAGGCTATGCTACTAATTTAAGTACAGATTTTGCATTGACTTGGCTCGATGCTATAAAAACTTCTAAGCAACCATTTTTAATGATACTGCAATACAAAGCGCCACACAGACCATGGGAACCAGACACAAAGTATGAAACATTGTGGGATGCTATAGAAATGCCATATCCAGCAACATTTAATGATACGTACGAAGGACGTGAAAAAACGGCTGGCGATACAGAAATGACGATGGAATATTTTAGTCGTAGAGATATGAAATTAGAGCGTCCAAAAGATTTAAAGAAGGGTAAAGAAAGTATCAAATGGGATTTCTATGGTGCTAAACCAGGCGAGATCGTTCAACCAGATGGTATGAGTAATGAAGAAGGAAGAAAATGGAGATATCAAAACTATATTAAAGATTATTTAGCCTGTGTTAAATCTGTTGACGATAATGTTGGACGTGTTTTAGACTATTTAAAAGAAAATAATCTTGAAGAAAACACCATTATTGTAGTAACGTCAGACCAAGGTTTTTATTTAGGGGATCACGGTTTTTTCGATAAACGATTTATTTACGAAGAATCTTTAAGAATGCCTTTTATGGTAAAATACCCCGGAAAAATAAAGGCAGGAAGTGTTAACGAAGACATTATTACAAATATAGATTTTGCGCCAACCTTATTAGAATTAGCCGGTATTTCAACAACTCAGAAAATGCAAGGCACTAGTTTCGTTCCTGTTTTAGAGGGTAATACTCCAAAAGATTGGCAGGACGCTATGTATTATCATTATTACGAGTTTCCGTTTTGGCATCATGTACAACCACATTATGGTATAAGAACTCAAAAATATACGCTCGCTCATTTTTATTACAATATTGATGTTTGGGAATTATATGATTTAGAAAAAGATCCAGGTCAAGTGAATAATATTTATAATGACCCAAATTATGCTGAGGTGACCACCGAGCTAAAGTTGAAGTTAAAAAACTTAATGATCAAATTTGAGGATAATAAAAGCTTGGTAGATTTTAGAAAAATAACCGACACTGATTTTGGTAGAATTGTAGATAATATTAAGGATGAAGAATCTGTACAACAGATTTTAACTAAGAAAAAAAATTAGAGTACATACTCCTTTTAAATTAAAATCATGATTAAGAGACAATTGTTATTATTAGCGATACTTTTAGTCATGATTTTTTCATGTCATAAAGTTGAGAATCCCTTTAGAACTGAAAATCTCATTCCATGGTCTATAGTTGCTTTTGATAAATTAGAACGCACCCCCTCAGAACGCGTGGCTATGATAAAAAAGCTTGGTTTTAGGCAATATGCTTTTGGAGGTAGAAAAAAGCATATTGAAACCATGGTAGCCGAACTAAATATAGCAAGAGCCGAAGGCATTAAGATTAGCGCTGTTTGGCTTTATATAAACAATAAAGATACTTTAAGAAACCTTAAACGCGCAAACGAAATGGTGTTTGAAAGTTTAAAAGCTGCCGGATTATCTACCCAAATCTGGATAGGAATAGATGCTGAGTTTTTTGAGGGTTTAACGCAACGGCAATCGCTTAAGAAAGCGCTAGATATGATTTCATTTCTTTCTAAAAAAGCCCAAAAAGTTAACTGTAAAATAGCATTGTATAATCATGGCGGTTGGTTTGGAGAATCCGAAAATCAATTAGAAATTATTAAACGTTTACCGAAGCACGATATTGGTATCATCTATAATTTTCATCATGCACATAAACAATTAGATGAATACCAAAGTATTATCAAACAAATACACCCTTTTTTATGGTGTGTTACTTTAAATGGCATGAAAAAAGGAGGGCCTAAAATCATGACTATTGGTAAAGGAAACCTTGAAAAAGAGATGATTCATCTTTTAGTAAAGTTAGGCTATAAGGGACCTTTTGGTGTTTTAGGGCATGTTAAGAATGAAGACGTAGCACTCACTTTAAAAAAGAATCTTAAGGGTATACAAGCACTTTTTGTAACTAAATAGAATTTAAACCATTACCCCCTACTAAAAGGACATATCCCCCTTGGTTAGCGCAGAGATGAAACTAATATTGGAGTAACAATTAATTAAATATTTAAACGATTATGAAAAAAAATATTTTACTTTTTTTAACGCTTTTGTCTTTACAGACCTTTGGGCAAGACGTGGTTTACAACTTTAATACAACTACAGAGGGTTTTACCTCTTCTAATAGTGTTGTTACTTTATCAAGTTCTAATGGTGCTATTGTGCGTGATTTTGGAGGATATGAAGCAGTTTTAACTCCAGATTTAAACCTATCTGAAGATGATTATGAGGTTATTAGAATAGTTGTTAGAAACAGTTCTACATTTAATAATTTTAAATTATTCAATTTAGATAATCCCGGAACTGACTGGAATGCTGCAACTAGCGTTATTGTTGATATTCCTCCAAGCACAGAATTTGTAACTCGTGATATTCTTATACCAAAAAATACTGATAATTCGGGAGTTATTCATCAACTTGCTTTAAGAGCTCAAGGTAACCCAATTGGAGATATTGAAATTGCTCAAATTGTACTGATTGAAACTGGAAATTGGGTAGCAAACAATAATTTTGAAACTCTTACAGACGGAACTCTTGCAGACTGGACAGCTTCAGGTGGAAATGTTACTGCTGGTTTTACAACTACAGACCCACAAGAAGGAACTCAATCTGGCACCTTAACTTTTACAGGTACTGGAAATAAATTTTTACAAAGTACTACAAAAGATTTTGGAGAAACTGTTAGTCCTACAAACATAAATACTACACTTTGGGTAAAATCAACTACACCAGGAGCTATAGTCTCATTAGTGTATAGTTTGAAAGATGCTACAGGTGTATATCTAGGTCAAATATCTACAGGTAATCATACTATTTCTTCTGCTGATACTTGGGAGTTAGCAACTTTTAATAAATCAGGTCTTACAAATACATTTAACCAAGTTTTATTAAAAATTAAAGTAGTAGGTGGTCTAAATGGAACTGTTATATCTTTTGATGATATACAACCTAGTGCAATTTTATACTCTACGGACAATAGTTGGACAGGAGGAAAAGATACAGAATGGACAGACATAGCTAACTGGACAAACGGAGTTGCTCCAACAGCAACAAAAGATTCAAACGTACAAGTAAGTGCTAACAACCCTATTATTAGCACAACAACTGGTGCAGCTGTTAAGAATTTAGATGTAAATGCTAGTGCTGCTTTAACAATTACTGGTGGAGGTTCATTAATTGTTTCAGGAACTTCAACAGGAAATGTAACCTATAACACAACTTTAGGAACAGAAAATTGGTATTTCGTGTCAAGCCCAGTTTTTGGTGAAACGTATGATAACGCATATGTAGCTGCAAATAGTTTGGCTATTAATGGTACAAACAATGCTATTGGTTCTTATGCAACAGCTGATAATACTTGGTCTTATATGCAAACTGACGCTAGTGCTACTTTTACACCTGGTACTGGTTACTCCGTGAGAAGAGCAACAAGTGCAGGTTCAGGAGATATTTCTTTTACAGGGACTATTAATACTTCTGATGTTGCTGCTTCAGTTCTTACAGGTGGTGCTGATAGTTTTAACTTAATTGGTAATCCATTTACAGCATACTTAAATAGTGCTTCTTTTTTAACAGATAATACAGGTAGTTTAGATACTCAAACTATCTGGGTTTGGAATCAAGCATCTGGAATTTACGAAACAAAAGTTACTGCTGACGGGTTTGTATTAGCTCCAACTCAAGGATTTTTTGTAAATGCTAGTAGCGCAACTAACCTAAATATTGCAGAATCATACCAAGCTAATACTGGAAGTGTTTTTCAAAAAACTACAAATACTGAAGTAAAATTGATAATGAATGATGGTACAAATAACAGATTTGCAAAACTGTATTATTTAGACAATGCAACAACTGGTTTTGACAATGGTTATGATGGTAAATTATTTAGTGGTGTTGCACAACCTTTTGCAATATATACGCATTTAGTTGCTGATAGTGAAGGTAAAAAATACCAAGTACAATCTTTACCTAATTCAGATTTAGAATCTATGGTAATACCAATTGGAGTTAATGCTAATGCTGGTAAAGAAATTACATTTTTAGCAGAAGCACTAAACTTACCTGATGGTATTAAAGTGTTTTTAGAAGATAGATTAGCAAATACTTTTAATGAACTATCAGATAATAAAACTTTTAAAGTTAATTTATCAGAGGCTTTAAATGATGTTGGTCGATTTTATTTACATACGTCAAGCAATGCTTTAAGTATAAATGATAGTGTTATTTTAGAAAATGTGAGTATCTATAAAACAAATGCATCCACTTTAAAATTAGTAGGTCTACCAAATGGAATCGCTAACATAAAATTAATTAATGTTCTTGGAAAACAGTTAATGAATACTTCTTTTAATGCCAATGGAGCAAAAGAAATTTCTTTACCAAACTTAGCTGCCGGAATTTATATTGTTCAGTTAGAAACCCAATCTGGTAAATTAAACAAGAAAATTGTATTAGAGTAATTAACTAAGAACTATTTATAAAAGACAATCATGAATAAAAATATAGAAACTAAAAACAATTCTGAAGAAATTACTCGTAAAGACGCAATTAAAAAGATAGGTAATTACAGTAAATATGCAGCATTAACTGCATTAGGTACTTATATGATATTAAACCCACAAAAAGCGCAAGCTCAAAGTCCTACAGATCCAGGTAATGGGTTTTAATTAATAATAACTTTAAAAGTAAATTTCTGTTAAAAAATTAATTTTTAAACAGTTTAAATCTTAATTGATTTAAACTGTTTCTATGAATAACATATTATGAAGCATTACATTATATTAATTACAACATTATTTTCTGCAATTATTTTTAACGCTCAAATTATGCCGCATAATATGGTTAGAGGTATAAACCTTGGTAACGTTTTTAGTGCACCCGCCGAAAATGGAATTCCTGCAGAAGGAAAATGGCTTACAAACACTTCTTGTAGCTAAATAGAATTTAAACCATTTCACCCTGCTAAAAAAACATATCACCCTTGGTTAGGATAGAGAAAAACTAATCTTGTGCTATTAAATAATTAAATTATCATGAAAAAAAATTTACTTACACTCTTTTTAATGACATTGCCTTTTATAGGGTTTAGTCAAATTACAAACGGAACCTTTGATGCCGATGTTACTGGATGGAAAGCTGTTACTGGATCGGCTATTGACTGGAATGCTGCTGATCAATCTCTGAAGCTAGTTAACACAACTGTTAATAAATATGCCCAATCTAATCCAAACGGAACTCCAGAGGAAGGAGCGGGAAACTATATTTTGACTTTTAGAGTAAAAGGTACTGCTGGTGTTGAAGTTAGAGGAGCAATCTATCAGGGCCGTTTTTTAGCTGGATCTAACCTCATAATTGCAGCGACTGATGAATGGGAAACGTACACCCATACTTTTGAAGGTCTAGTTGCAACTACAGGAATGAATATAAGACTTCAGGCAAATGCTACTGGTACGTTTTATTTTGATGATGTTACTTTCGTGAAAGAAGCATGTGTAGGTTTTGCAATTACTGCTGAAACTGATGGAGGAGGAACCAATGCGATAACAGCTCCTCTGGTATGTTATCCAACTGGTGAAGCAATTGAATTTACAGCTACAGCTTCTTGTGATAAATTTACATTTACAGAATGGGAAATTGATGGTGAGGCCTCAGGAATAACAACTAACCCTTATACATATAATGTAGGGGCTGCGGATGCTATTGTAAAAGCATTGTTTGAGGTAAACTCAAACTCTTCGGACACTAATTTTAATACTTCTGCAGAGCTAAGTGAATGGAATGGTGCTCAGCATGCAACGGTTACAGTTGAAAATGATGTTTTGACATGGGAAATAACTGGCGTTTCAACAAAACTAAAATACGATGCATGTTCATTTGCTCCTACTGCTTGGAATATAAATGCTCTAAAAATAGGATACACAAATGGTACCGATAATACAAGAATGCGTTTTGTACATCCAAAAGCCGACGGGGGAATGGCATATATAGACTTTGATGACATGGCAGTTTCTGGAGATGAAGCTAGCGGTGTTGGTGAAATTGATTTCACTTTATTGCATGATGCTTGGACTGGTAATCTTTCACAATTAGAATTATATATACGAAATGACGATACTAATGCCGGTTCAACTAACGGAACTTTTACAATAAATTATATTGAATTTGACTATGCTGAAACTGCAGGACTTGCTGATAGCAACCTTAGTGATGAAAATAGTATTCATTTATTTCCTAATCCGGTAAAAAATATTTTATCAATAAAGTCACCTTCAATACTTAAGAAACTAGAGGTATTTAATGTGTTAGGCCAAAAAGTAATGGGTAGAGAAAATACAAATTCTTTAAATGTAACTAAATTAAATTCCGGAGCATATATTCTAAAAACTATGAATGAGAATGGAACTGTTTCAACAAAAAAATTCATAAAAATAAATTAAATTTTTAATACTAATAGAAATGAAAAAACTAATTGCACTTATATTATTCTGTGGTTTTTTATCTACAGCCAATGCACAAAAACAGTCATATCAAGAAAAAAAGGCAACTACAAATGCACAACTTATAGCCGATACCATGAATTTAGATGACAGTACTAAAACGTTACTGTATGCTATTTTGTTGGGTAAATATGATGAAACTTCAAAACAAATAAAAGGCAACGATTTGTCAAATGAAGAAAAGAAAGTGATTTATAAGAAATCTTTTAAAGAAACCAATGATAAATTATCAGCATTATTCTCTAAAGAAGAAATTAATGCCATTAATGCCTTATTAAAAGAACAGAATAAAAAAAAGAATAAAAGTTAAAAAGCAATAATCAGTATATTTACAAATATTAAAACAAGGCCATTGCACTCGCATTGGCCTTATTTTTAAAAATGATGTTATGTTGAAAAATAAAGTTTTATTGTGTTTAGCAAGCAGTCTAATACCTTTTGTGCTATTTGCTCAAATCTCGTCATATGAGATGGTTAAACAAATGGGAAGAGGGTTAAACTTAGGTAACGTTTTAAGTGCTCCAGTAGAAGGAAATTGGTCACCCGCAGTAACGGAACAATATTTTATTGATGTCGCTGCCGCTGGTTTTACCAATGTTAGAATTCCAATGGACTTTTTTGGCGCACGAACTACAGGTAATACTTCTGTTTATTCTAGTGCCGCTGGAACTGCAGGAAATTATACTGGTACATCTGATGATTATATAGTGTCCTCCACCTATTTAGGTAGAATAGAGCAGGTTATTGAATGGTCTTTAAATCAAGGTCTTGTAACCATCATTGATTTTCATGGATCGAATTTAAAATCTGAGTTTATCTATACATTCGACTCTGAAGAAACAGAATACACCCATCCAACTTCGGCAAAAAGAGCTGCAGACATTCAAAAATTTTTAGCTATTTGGGCTCAGATAGCAGATCGCTTTAAAAATCATTCCGAGAATTTATTATTTGAAGTTATTAACGAACCTTATTTTCATATGACTAAGTCAGATATGGATGCACTTAATACGGATGTCTTAACAGTTATAAGAGCTTCTGGAGGAAGTAATGGAACTAGAAATGTGATTATTACAGGAGGCACAGGAACTTCACATGAAGCGCCTTTGCAAATTGAACCTTCAATTATTTCTGGCGATACTTATGTAATAGCAACCTTTCATTATTACCAGCCATTTGATTTTACAAGTTCTAGCGCAGA
>Ga0209192_10003411_pt1 | contig 10717 bp, 20 predicted proteins | sample ArcticOcean_MG_C_11_FD_187433 | JGI IMG/M metagenome (GOLD analysis project Ga0209192, IMG submission 187433) | Marine microbial communities from western Arctic Ocean - ArcticOcean_MG_CB2_154 (SPAdes) (version 2) | ecosystem: Environmental > Aquatic > Marine > Oceanic | place: Arctic Ocean... | reverse complement strand
GTCATAGAGATACTCATTTAAAGTTTGTCTCTTTTTCTTACTTTGTGCAACTAAGTATTTAAATGCAGTCATTGTTTTCATAGTGATTTCTCATAGACAGTATAAGCTTCAATACTCTTTAAAGGGTAGGTATCTTCGCACTTGTTTATATCTTCAATCAGTTCATCAAGCGTCTTTCCTAGAAACTCACACTCTTTATTTAAAATAGTCATTGCACTTTTAAGCTTCATTACACACTCTCCACAACATAATACTGATCATTCAAACGAATACACTCAACTGTTGCAACACCTATAGGTGATGATGAAGATGGTGTAGATAAGATTAAACGCTGACCAATGGCCATCGATGCTATATCAACACCTCTAAACATGTTTGAAACTGTACCGATTTCTAATGTCATATTTCTCTCTCTTCTCAATTCTATATAACCATTATAACACTAGTAGGAAGTAATGTCAAGGCCTTTTGAGCATTATTTTAGCAATTTCATAATCTTTGTTACATCATACTCACCTGATGTACACCAAGAGCGAAACGCAGAGCATTCCTTACCTGTAGTAGCGCAGGTATTCATCATAGGACATGTAGTACAGGGTAGTGGCATCTTATTCTCAGGGCCTGGTATAGAATCTACCTCTGAGGCATACTCACCTGCAATACCTCTACCCATATAGTTCTCAGAATCAACCCAAATGTTCATATTCATATTTTATGCTCTCTTATCTCAATACAAAGCTATTATAACATAGCTCAGAGATAGTGTCAAGGGCTTTATGCTAAATAAATGAAAATAATTGGCTATTATGATGTAATTCTGAGGTTTTCTAATATATTCTGGTATAGTGAAGAAATAAAGCTGATAGCTAACAGACACTAATCACCTCTGCTGCTAGTTTATAGCATGCTTTAATTGAATTATCCGATGCTAGTATATTGTCTTGGTTTAGTTGGCTACTCTAGGTAAATCAGGGCTTATATTGTCCTACAGGTATGGATTTGAGGCAGGTTTTCTCTTAATCCATTATGGTCAATAATCTTTGATTCTTGCCTTATTGCCTCACTCTTATAACAGGAGTTTCAATGAAGGTTTCTTCTCCGTTCATTAGTTGTGTTTTAAAGATCAAATCTTTCTTTAGAATGTAATCTCTTATCTCTAATGGTATTGAATCATGTGCTATTGTAATAGACTCTTGCTCATTGGTGCTTGAACCAGTAGCTAACAGTTCTGCGTTGATATATACTTTTGTTCTATAATACATTGTATTCTCCTATTAGATAAAGACTTTGTGACCATTCCATAATACCTCCACATAGCTATTACATTCTGGGCAGCTTAGATTAGTTAGTATTGTATCATAGTCTTCTTCTAGTCCTATGTCTTCAGCGGTGTTATCACCGCCCCATATGAGCTCTACGTCTTTACATACATAACAGTTCATTGTACATCCCCTTCTTTAACAAATACGCCATCAATCATTGTTCCTTTGCGATCTTTAATATCATTATATGCGACTTCAAGACATTCATCAAGAGTTAAGTTGTTACGCTCTGCGATGTTGATTAACACTACCATCATATCTCCAATATCATCACGAATATCTTTACCTTTACAAATGTTATCAGACAACTCACCTGTTTCTTGAATTAATTTCATATACTGGTCTTTGTCGGTACTTCCATTAATTAGATTGCGGTCGTGATGCCATTGAGTAATTAAGAGAATGGTTTGAGTGATGTTCATTTGTTTCTCCTTGTTTAATTGAAAAAGTCTTCTAGTGATCCTTGAGTTCCATAACTTTTATCTACTAACCAACCTATGGTGGATACAATAACATTCAGGGGATCAATGAATGACTTCTCAAACTGTGTATCGTAATCAACCATCTTGTGTAAGTCTAGCTCCTTTGGTAACTTTGTAATAAATGAGAAAGCACTACATTGATATAGATTAGGTTGTTTTAGATTGATAAACTTAATCTTATCACCTTCTTGTATGTAAGGATACTTACGACCTAGTTTATTCTTTCTGATAAGATGATTGTATAGTATGGCACCCTTACAATGTATAGGAGCACCTTTTGCAAACATTTGATTTGCATCACTAAACTTATCTAGTCCATTGACTGATCGTGGATATGCAATCTCCTCTGGAGAAAGGTTCATAAAATCCTCTCGGAATGTTTGTATGAATGTATTGAGTTCTTTCTCGTTCCCATTCATAATGATACTGAGAGCCTCTCTAAGTTTTGCACGAACAGGTGCAGGAGTAGATGACTTTACAACCTCTAATCCCATTACTTTGAGTTTAGCCTGTTTATATTGCACACCCTCACTATTATGCACATTCAGCACATAACGCTTCTTAGCAGTCCATATACCCTTGTCAGCGATGACTTCTCGGGCCATCTGCATCTTTTGTTCGTATGAATTTACATATTGATGCAAGTCCGTATAACACTTGTCCATAAATGGTTCAATTTTATCTCGAGCCACAGAGTCGAGGAAGGACACAATCTTTTCAGTCTTTTCTCCGTCTGGATAGACCTTATTAACAAGTTCGTCAAAAACAACGTACACCGAGTCCGTATCACTTGCAATAACGTAGTCTTTGTTATCAGTCTGAAGCAACTTATTAAGATATTGATTAACAGCACGCTCAATCCAACGAATAGCAAGCTGACCACTTGTAGTAATTGCTTCAGCAACCAGAAGGTCATAGTAGCGAAAGTATGCATTCCCGATTGCACCATAGACACTGTTAAGTGATATCTTCTTGGCCATCTGAATGTTGTTATACTTTGATATATCTTTGAGTAGTTTGGGGTCTTTAGTGTTTTCATAATCTTGTTGTGCCTCTAACATAAGTTTTTTGAATTTTACCCGATCATTATACATAGACTGCATAAGTTCTGGAAGGAAGCCCTGTTTGTTTGTCTTAAACAAAGCACCATTTGGTGTCAGTGTCACTCCTTTAAGAATAGAAGTATCCACTTCTTTATTGAGTAGTTTATCTACAGACATGTTTGGAACTTTCTCTTGTGCAACAAGAGTTTCAGTAGATATGTTGTATTGCATAATTAAATGTGGATACAATGAGTTAAGGTCAAATGACATAACCCATTTGTGCATACCGACCTGTGGGTCTTTTACATACGCCCCTTCAAACTTTTCTGCTTTAGAATTGTGTTTCTTTTGTGGAATGACAATATTCTTTTCACGCAGATAGTTGTAAATGAGAATATCCCAATACTTGGTAGAACCTAGTACATCCATGTAGTTGACCTTTGCATCATAAGCCATAGTCAAACATAGTTCAATGAGTTTCATCTTGTCTTCAAGTCGATCAACGATTTCTACATCCATGATGTTGTATTCGATAAACGACTGAAAGTCTTTTTGATACCACTCACTAAATGTTTCATAAGGATTGCCGTCCTTACGATCACCTAGTTCAACAAATGCAATGTGGTCAAGTCGATATGACTCTTGTGCAGTATAGGTAAACTTACGATAGAGGTCAAAGTAGTCTAAGTGAGAAACACCCTGTATATCAAACACCTGATGCTTACGACCCATCTTAAACACTTCTCTTGAGAATACACTTCTCCAAGGCGATAGTCGTTTGACCTCATCTTCTCCACACAACTTTTCAATACGATTGCATAGATAAGGAATGTCAAAGAACTCTGTGTTCCAACCTGTAATGATATCAGGTTGATGGCTTTCCCAGAATGCAAGGAACTCTTTGATTAGATGTAGTTCATCACTACATTCAACATAGGTCACATCATCTCGGTCATTCTGGAATTTACCTACACCCCAAACAACAAACTTTTTACTCTGGTGGTTTTTTACTGTGATGGACAGAAGTGGTTCTGCAGCTGCCTCTGGACTTGGAAATCCATTCTCACATTCAACTTCAATATCAATTGTGACAATAAGTATCTGGTCAACATCATATTTTATTGTGTTGGGATACTCGTCAGCAATATAGTTATAGGAATACATGGTACTACCATGAACCAACTCTGGTTGGTTCTTGTAGTTTTCAACCCACTCTTTTGCTTCTTTGATTGTATTGTGTTGGATAGGTGTTACATACTGTCCTTTTAGTGTTTTCCACTCTGTAGGAGAATTGACAGGAGCATAAAGTGTTGGCGAATATCTGACTTTACGACAGACACGTTCGCCATTTACTACTTCACGCAACAGTAGGGAATTACCCCATTGAAGAATATTTGTATAGAATTTCATTATGTAATAATACCACCTTTAGGGGTAAATGTCAAGAGTGTGTGTGTAATTATAAACTTTTACTTATTGAGAAAATTCCAGAGCTGTCACACCAATCAGTATCCCAACAATCTTTTTCATCAAGGTCAGTATCGACAAAACTAAATGCAAGGTCTAAACCATAAAAAGATTTAGTGAATGTAATAGAGTAGTCTGTGTAGTTATCTTCACCATTAGATAAGAATGCTTCATTTGCATCATTAACATCATCATCGGTGCTAGAATTACTGAAATCATTGTACCCAACATGAAAACTATAACTCCAACCAGCACGAAGTTCTAAGTCGTAATCAATATAGAAATAGTTGAATTTACCTGTTTCCTGCCAGTAGTCATCAGAAAATGCATAACCTACAGTTAAATCTTGGTATCCAACACTTCCATATACTTCTACATAATCAAGGTCACGATCTTTGTTGTATCCTTCACCAGAAAAATTAGTAGCATCAGCAGTTGGATAGTCATAGTAAATGACACCAATGTCATAAGAAAGAGCTTCTGTAATACTGCCACCATAACCAACATAGTAGTCTAGTTCCATTGCAGGATTTGAATTTCCTGTCAGTTCAAAATCCACTGTTGAACCCCAAGTTCCCACATAAATACCATTCTCAAAGGCAAGATCAAATCCCCCTTGTAGTGCTGGGCCTGTGTCATTTTGTGAAATCCCACGAAATTTATAGTCAGTTGTCAGTGTGACATTTGCTGATGTTTCAAGTGATTGTGCTGTTGATGGTAGTGCTAAGACTACAGCTAATACCATTGTCGCTGATATTGCATGTTTATAAGAATAGTTCATATTTTTTCCTTTTCATTTTTTATTTTTGTTAAAATTTCTTCGTTCGCCTGTAGGAATATTTCCAGTCAATTTCATAAGATAACTATCTACGATAGCAGAAGCGCGGTGGCATAATTCTGGGTGTGCTGGATATTCTAGCAACATCATTGGGATGCCCACTCGCCAACTACGATAGTTTCCACTGTAAGGATTGTGTTCCGACATAACATATCTCCTTTATTACCATTGATGAATACAGTTAGCAATAATGCTGATACAAGTTATAATGTTCAACACAACCCAAAAGGTTCTTATCCAAGCAACTCTATCTGCATCTCTATTATCATTAAACGCCTTGTTTCCTAGTGCTTTGCACCAAATTTTCCAATAACTACTCACTTCTTTTTTCTGCATTGTTTTTTTACATCCCACTTGCCTAAAAGAACCCCAGCTGGTTTTAACACAACTGAATTTTCTTTTGCAAAAACTCCCCAAAGTTTGTCATATTTATCTTTGTTGTTCTTTTTTTTCAAAGCGTCTTTCCATTACACACATTTCATATGATGCACATATAAGTATAATTGGTAGTACACAAAATATTAAGCACAAAGATATAACTTTAAAAACTAAGCTAATGCTAATTTCTAAAATTCGTAACAATACATATAAAATCTTTCGTATCATTTTTTTGATCTGTAATCTAATATTGCAGCTTTAATTGCATCTTCTGCTAATACGCTACAATGTATCTTCACAGGAGGTAATGCAAGTTCTTCGGCAATCTGAGTATTTTTAATGACTGAAGCTTCATCTAATGTTTTTCCTTTCACCCATTCTGTAAGAAGGGAACTTGAAGCGATAGCACTACCACACCCATAAGTCTTAAATTTTGCATCAACAATAATACCAGATTTTACTTTTATTTGTAAACGCATTACATCACCACACGCAGGAGCGCCAACCATTCCTGTGCCAATATCATCAATACTTGGGTCAAACTTACCCACATTTCGTGGGTTATCGTAGTGATCTAGTACTTTGTCGCTGTATGCCATATATTAAGACTGACCTACTTGTTTAGCTAAAGTGTAATTTTCTGCAAAAACTTCAGCTTCTTCTTTTGAAGCGCAAGAACCAACACGCATACCATCATACAATACCTCAAACAATAGTATATCGTTAGACCCTCTAGAACTTTTAACTTCTGCTACAGGGGTTGGTGCTCGTCCATATTCATTTAACAGTTCCATTCAATTCTCCTTTTATTCCTCTGGATTCACAAGCTGTGACCACTTAGATAATTTTTTGCGTTTAGCATCAATAAGGTCTTCCATCTCTGTATGCGAGATTACATCCCATTCGGCCATCAACATAATCATGCACATGACATCGCCTATCTCACTTTTAAGATTATTTACTTCAGCACTATTGCCATACAACTCATTTCTTCGTAGGAGTTTGGAGCAAGCTTGTATTAACTCGCCACATTCTTCCATTGTAATTACTAGAAGCTGTTGACGAGCATCTAGTTTATTCATATCTGTTGCCATTTTTTAATCCTTAACTTACATAATATACTAAATTTTGGTGATTGTCAATGATTAAATATAAGCAAGGCTAAACAAATCGAAAAAAATATCAATGCAGGAAATTCCATAATCACTCCACAAAAAAACTTCTATTTTTAATGTGTTCTTCTTCAACTTCATCTTTAGATTGACCATAATACGCGACTGCATGGTGATCGTCAATCATATTTTCATTGAGAATACTTCCATCTTTCATTTTAAACTTTCCAAGTATTCTACCATACTTACCTTTACCATCTTTGCAAGTAATAAGTGTTTGTATAGAATCCAGAGGCAGACGAGATTGTACATACTCTTTTGCCATCAGTCCAAATTTCTTTTCTGTTAAATCTCTGGTTCTGGACTCTGGTGTATCAATACCATAAAAGCGAATTCTTTGTTTCTTTAACCATACGCCAAACCCCAAGTCGATATCAACATCTGTTGTATCACCATCAATGACCTTCACTATGCGACATTTATATTCGTACATTTCTTTTCCTCTTACACTGCAAAAGATTCTCCACAGCCACATTCTGCACTTATATTTGGATTTTTAATAACTAAAGAGGATCCGCCAAACTCTTCCTTCCAACCTATTTCACAGCCAACAACAAATGGTTCTGCGTTTTTATCAACCACTAAAATATTGTCAATCAGCGTGCCATTTGTGTCGTCATCCACCAAATCCCATTTAAGCATATGCCCAGAACAGCCGCTAGATTCAACGCTGAGTCTAGCATATCGACCATACAGGCCCACATCAATAATATTGTCTAAATATTGTTTTGCTTCTTCAGTTATACTGACCACAGTTCCCAACCTTTAGATGTGCATTTATACTTATTAGCCCCAATTAAAACGAAATCGTTTAAAGATGTGCTTCGACAAGTTTTTTTAGATCCTAAATAATTAACGTCATCTCTAATATACCATGCTTCACTGATACTATTAGTCAAGCGAAATGCAAGTTCACACTTTTCTGTGTCAGTTAATTTTTTATCAACCTCAACAGTTGCAACTGTTTGTGGTTCTGATTCAAATGCAGAATGAATAACTGTAACAGTTTCCATAAAATTTTTCCCGTAAGTTTTTACCAAACTACTTAGCATCAAGCAGCCCCCCAATAACTTGGTCGTACAGCTAAACACTTATATTCTTTATTCCATTTACCAATATTGATATCAGTGTAATGTGATCTATGATAATAATCAGTCATAGCATCATCATTATTGAAATATGATGGGCCTCTCATTGCATCTAACAACTGTTGTAGAAAGTCCAGTGCATCTCCTGACCAATGTTTATCCAGATGATACTCATTCACCTCAGGCATGAAACCACCCATTTGAGTGGTGTGCGTGGCGTCTTTTGCAAAGTCAAGGTAACCTTCTTTGATGTTGACAACTAAAGTGCTGTAATTATTAACTGCAATGGTTGCTTTCACTTTATAGCGTTTAAGGACTGCTTTGATTGCAGGAGTTAACTCTTTTTTGTCTTCTTGGCTGATGTGAGCCATAATTTAATCTCTCTCTTTTGATTTTGTATAACCATTATGACATACTAATCAACAAAAGTCAAGGGCTTTCAAGCTTTATTTTCGTTTTTTCTTTGCTAATTCGTTTGCAACCCACTGTTTTCCTACTGGATTTGATATTTTTGCTAGTGCAAGCGATTTTATCTGTTTATATACAGGAGTCATTACATCTTCATCTGTATCATTGTTGTCCACTACGACAAAGTTCTGTCTGAAATACTGACTAAACTTACCAATATTGGACTGCACATCTTTCCAAGACTTAATTACAAGTGATTCTGGTACACTACGACTGCGTCTTTTATTTCTTTCAAGTGCAGTATCTAACGAGGTATTGACAAAAATCATATGAACATCGTAACCAAGTTGTTTTAACCTTGTTGCTTCATCTGAAATCTTTGCATAGTTTTTTCCTGTGCCGTCAATGATAAGACCAAGACGGCCTTCTACATAGTTTGATTTTTGTTTCTGAGTAATATTTTTTGCTTTAGCACGAACAGGGTCACGAGCATATTTTTCTTCATCAGGCATTTTTAAGGACAAATTCGCATCTTTCAGAAATTTCTCGAATGCATTATCAGAGTTGACAATCTTCATACCTAGACCGCCAGTAGTTTGTCTTACAACATAAGATTTACCACTGCCAGGCCCACCAGCAAGAAAGAATGCCTTTAATATATTAGGGTCGTATACGCCCTCTTGTAATTCGTTAAATGAAATCATTTTGTTCCTTTGTCCTTAATCCTGCTACCTAAGCGTAATGTGCTTTCTTGTTCTCTATGTTTGGTTTTAATTTTTCTACAGTACTCAATAAATATTTATCCGTTTCTGAAATTAGTTCAATTCTCCTATCTCTATTTACAAAGTTTAATTTACGCAATTTTGATTTAGATTTTTTCTGGGCCATTAAGCGCTCCTAATTAGATTGGGTTAAACATAACATATTTTATATGACTATAGACATCTCCTTTTAGATTAGTAATATCGTATTTTACCTTCTTTGCCAAGAGGTTCTTGAGTATTGCTAGGTGCAGGATATGATGTAGCAAATGAATCTTTAGCAGCTGTCAGGTAAATTTCGTGTTTTTTAGTTGTTTGGTCGAAATTATGTCTTAATTTAGTAATCAAATAATTACCACTATGGTATGGATCATTTTTCTTTTGATGTTCTTTACCAACTGTTGGAACTAAAATATTTATCATATCCCCTGCAGCAAGTGTGGTATTACCTGTTATTTTTAAACTAACACTTACACCAGTACTCAATTCCATAAATTTTGCTTGTCTTTTTAAGATTGAGTCATTTATCTTGTTTGGTGTATAACGATATGATGAATTTTCATTAGTGTGTTGTATATCATATTGACCATCTGTACTTACTGGATGCAAATGTATTCTTGAATCAGAAAAATCTCCTACAGTATTTCCTAAAGCATCAATTGAACCTGTTCCAAAAACTGGATTAGACTGTTCTCCCTCAAGTCTAGGAAAATCATTAAAATTATCAAAATGTTTGTATTCTTTAGACGAGTAAGTCTTATTATATATATTATATTCGATAGTTTTAGAACCCAACATTCCACCTTGAATATTAACTAACATGTCATTATTTGAATTTATTTGAAACTCTAACACTCTAAACATTTCTTTGAGTATTGATGTTCTTTTGCTTCCTTGCGCTAAAGGCCCTAGATCGTCAACTAAATATGTGCCATGAGTTACACCTCCTAACATATTTTCTACAGACTTAAAGTGAATACCTTTAGTATTTTCAAAAAACATAAAATGAGGAGAACCATATTCTTTCGATATAGCTTCGGTTGCAAGAGTTGTTATAAGTTTGTTGGGATGTATGTTTGGTGAAACAACTTTTCTGATACCCTGAGTTGGTTCAATAAACACATTTTTATTGGTGTTAATGTATCGTTGGTCTTTTAGTACATTACCAACAATATTACTGATATCATCTGTGTAACTTTTTGATACTCTGGTGCGTTTATCTTTTAGTGCTTCTGGTGTAGTAAAACTGAGAGTCATAATTTGAGCACTAACAGATGCAGATGTTCGAGAAACTATTTTGTAAATACAAAATGTGGTGTCAGTAAAGTCAATTTGTTGATTTTCTAGATTTGGTGTTGTAAGTTTCAATGACATAAATTCTTGACCAATGATTGGGCCATTAGCCGCGATGTTATCAACATCTAAAATAGTAATAGAACCAGATAATGAGTTTGAAAATATGCTTTCATATATGTCAATATATTGAACTTGATTTTGTAAATCTAGAACATTACCTGTGATGGTTTTTACGAGCAACTCTTTTACTTCATACTTACCAGCATAATTAGTTGATGTGGTTGCTGCCATTAGATGATTGATTCCTTAATTAAAGCTTCATGTTCTTGTACAAATTGTCCTATGTATTTAGGGTCTAACAATCTAATTTTTCTAAGTTCATTTTGTACAGACTGTTCGTATTCTATATTAGTTACAATAGTTGAATTATTATAAAAGTTTAAGTCACCAGTATATAATGCA
>Ga0209192_10003409_pt1 | contig 10720 bp, 14 predicted proteins | sample ArcticOcean_MG_C_11_FD_187433 | JGI IMG/M metagenome (GOLD analysis project Ga0209192, IMG submission 187433) | Marine microbial communities from western Arctic Ocean - ArcticOcean_MG_CB2_154 (SPAdes) (version 2) | ecosystem: Environmental > Aquatic > Marine > Oceanic | place: Arctic Ocean... | reverse complement strand
TAAAAATTGAATAATAATAATATAAACCAAATATATTATTAATAGTATAATGACTGACAGAGGAATACCAACTGAACTCAAAACAGGATTCAATCTCCTTGAACCTGAAGACCCTATAGAAAATATCGCTTCCATCGTTCTTGTATTTATGGAAAATGCTGTTAAATCGGCTGATATTTATGTAAAACACGCAAAAAGAAACAGCATCACTGCTGAGGATATTAAACGAGGATTAATGTTAGAAGTTTTCTTTACAAAACAAAGACCTAATATGTTAGAACAATGTGAAAAAATGAAAGAAACATTAAAAAAAATTCTTGACGAAGATGATAGCGACGAAGAACTTGAAATATATGAAGAAGTTGAAGATGAAGAATTTAAGGAAAGTAAATGTAAATGCCCTATGTGTGGGTGTATGAATACTATTTATACAAGGTGGGAAAGTTTTACACCTGAAACAACGATTGAAAAGGTCATGTTTAATCATATTAATAATATTAATTAACCGTAATAACATCTCATCCATTTTGTTACAATCCCTAAGTAGATTGAATCTGTAAAATATTTTTTATGATTCAAAATGTTTTTGCTAACTTCGGTAATTTCCACTTCCTTTCCATTAGTAGTTAAATAAATGTTCGTATGATTCTTTTTATACAATTGTTTTTCTTCCCTATTATAAATTCTACAAGGAATTTTTTTTTGTTTTTGTGAAAAGTATGCGTGATATTGCTTGCTCATTTGTATTAAAAATATAAAATATTATTTTTAATACATTTAATAAATTTAATTAATTTTATTTGATTTTACCTATAATAGCTATGTTACCATAAATTTTTAATCCAAACATATTACTAGCTTGGTTATTCAAAGGTAACGTATATTCTCCTGCTTCGTTCATAAAGACACTTCTACCATCAATAGTACTCATAACAGTAAAGTATCCCTTTGTTATTTTTTGCAGATCTTCATATCCAGGATCCTCATCAAAATAATATATCGTTTTTTCTTTGTTCACGGAAGACATTATATGAAATAAAAATATAAATTTATTTTTAATTCAATTTTACTTTAGTGAAATAAACTTAAAAAATCTTTCACGCATCGCGCTGCGGTTTCTTCTCTTAACTTTTTTAGACTGTTTTTTCCTTTTTCTTTTTTTCCTTTTCTTCTTAGTTTTCGTAGTTGTTTTTTTCTTAGTTTTCCGGCATTTACCAAGTGATTTTTTGATAAACTTTGCTAAATCTTTTACTTCTCTTTTACCATTATAATCCTTTTTCTTTTTGCCGCCAACAAATGATCTAATTGAAGGAAATCCATTAATACGAGTATCAATACCTTGTAATTTCGGCATCATAAGGTCTGACACATTTAATAGTATTCCTGGTCCTGATTGGGTTTTTATTATTTCTTCCACACCAGGCATTACTCTGCTATTTAAATCTTTACAATGCCCACACCAATCAGCGGTAAATTTAGCCACAACTTTTTGGTTTTTCTTTGTAATTAAATTATTTACTTCATTAATATTATTATCTGTTACTTTTATTATTTTCATTTTGCCTCCTTTCATTTAAAGTATCGAGAGAAATTTATTTATTCAAATATATATATATAATGAAAATCAATTACAAATTAATTACAATTATTGTAGCATTTTCTATTGGGCTCTTTTTTTGCCTAAGATACAAGTCTGAAGACTTATTGGAAAATTTTCAAGGTATGGAACAAGGTATGGGACAATGTCCGGATATGTTAGTTAAAAAGGGTAAAGAATTGCATTTAATCAATACAAAAAAGGCACTTATACCTGGAGTAAATCCCATTAAATTTAATAGTTTAGAAGATTATGCGGAATATGTTAAATGGAGTAAAAAAGTTGGTATAAAATGTCCTATATTATATTACGAACAAACTTACAATACACAAAATGAAAGAGGATTTAGACTATTGGACGACCCTATAAATCCTTCAGCAGGCTTACCTAGTAACCTACCTGCCCCTAGACAACCAGCACAAACCCAGATGCTAACAGATGCTAATCGTGACGATCCACCCTATAATGAAAATAATTTTTCTGGATTTGATGCGGATAATCAATATATAGGAGTCAAAACACCATTAGATAACATTACTCTTCAACAAGAAAATGGTAGTTTATCAACGATGGACTCTAATTGGGTGGGAGGTCATGACACTCAAAAAGCTATTAACTCCGGAAAATTTGACGGCAGAACCCGAGATATGAAACCAGATAGATTATAAATAACTTAAATAATATCTTTAAATTGTGAAAGATATTGTTCGACAGTACTATACAATTGATGATGATTCTTCACTCAAAAATGTTATTGCTCCTAATGGAGCGGACATGCCTGCTATTTGTAATGAACCACCCACCTCTTGCGGGGTAAAATCTTTACTATTGACAATCATAGCATAAAATGTTTTTTTAAATATTTCTTTTTCGATTCCTTGTAATTCTTCTAATTTTTCTTTATATTCATCTATATCTATTTCCTCGTTTAATTTATCTAATTCTTTTTGTCTCTTTTTTAAAACTTTATCTATATTTTTATCAAATTTTTCTAACCTTTTCTCCTGTGTTTTATCCGTCATACCTTCTATTATATAGTTGTTTTTATACCCCAAACTTGCTAATCCTTCTCCGCTTATTTTTAAAAATCCAAAAGTAAAATAAATGCCAATTAATACTAATGCGAAATATCCTAAATATAAAACCATCTTTTCTTTATCCATATATACTTTTAAAATATTTAATTTGTGTCTATGACAATTACATTAGATTTTTGATAAAGCAAAAATTGAGATATATTTCTTATACTTGTTTTTGATATCCTTCTAGTTGTTCCTTTATCTGTAGTGTAAGATAGACCATCTAAACATTTTTGATTTGTATCTAAATCACATAATAAATTATACAATGAACCATATTTATTCATAATAATTTGAGATGTATGCGAACTTACTCCTGGTATTTGGCTTAAAATAATTTCCCCAATATTTTCAGGAGTAATATTGTCTTTTTTCACTTTTTTTACAACTTCACAATAATTTTTCGGTGTTTTCTCTCCACTTTCATAATATGAAACCTTTTTTTTCTCTCTATTTAATTTGTCACACATTCTTAATAGATATTCTGCTGTCTCAGTAATATCATGTGTCTTTATTACTGAAAATCCCTTGTAATAATTTAAACTAAAAATAGCTGAGTGTAATGTATTTGCCTTGACCTTATATTTATTTGTCCACGTTGATAGATTACCTTCAATTAAATAAATTATATTGTGATTATGCATTTGATTATTTGTTAATCTGTGGGATTGTTCTACATATCTGCCATCTTTTATAGACGAAGCAAGATCATTTAACGATTTTCTCTCCACTATTAATTTTTCATTTCCATTTTCATCACAAATAATAGCATCACCTACTGGTAGGTTCTCTATCTCTATATCTATCTTTTTCAAACCAAACTGTATAATATAGGCTTTCAATAAATCAATCAACTTTTTTTCTCTATAATCAATCTTCAACTTCATTTAATTAATAAGTATTTACTCTTTTAAATGACTTATCAAGTTATTTAATATTCAATATATATAAATGAACCATTCTAATCACAAAACTAATTACTTTGGAAAGGATGCTAATCCATGTACTGATAAATTAACAGATATTGAATATTTAAAACATATGGTGCCTCATCATCAAGTTGCAATAGATATGAGTAATTTGTTAGCACCAAATACAACTAACCCAATAATGAAACACATATGTAGGAATATTATAAGAACACAGAGTTATGAAATATGGGAAATGGATATGATGGTCAAGGGTCTCCCTGATAATGTATCTGGCAATGATGCTTGGTTTGTTGAAGATGTGCATACTAAATCAGATATATATCACCCAATTACATCTAAATCAAAGGAAGGACCATGTAATCCTTTATTTTTCAAACCAAATGACCATTCGGTTCATATGAAAAATATGAAAATTACAGATAAAAGTTATTTAGAACACATGATACCTCATCACCAAGTAGCTATCGATATGAGTAAAAGACTATTAAAACATACAAATAATAATTACCTACTTTATTTTTGTAGAAAATTAATAAACGACCAACAAGTAGAAATATTATATATGAACAATCTCCTAATGAGCACTTATAATCATAACAGTGTAATAATTAACGAATAAAGATGTCACTAGGGTTTTGGTATTCTTAATGACCTAAATATAATAGAAAATTGAATTATATTTCCATACAATAGATTCCATTATTAAACACAAGATATATAATGTCTTGCCAACTTATACACAAAGATTATTTTCATAATTTACCAGATGAACTTCAGTTATTGATATATTCATTTGATCCAACATTTATTCAAAGATTCAGATTGGGTTTAAACAAGGTTAATGAACAATTTTATAAAGGTGGGTTTCATAGAAAAAGTTTAAGAGCTGACCTATATATCGAACGACAAGAATGGTGTTGTGGCAAATATTGGAGATCTAAACACCCAGATATGCGACAAGATAATCGCCTTGATAGAAGAAAGCATCCTGTTATCGAAGAATGGGATGTTAAAAAAGCTAAAGCTATTTGTGCTGTATATTATCAAGTAAGGTCGTCAAATTATCCAGGTATACGACACCTTATATCATCTGGTGCCAATCCAGTTTCTTCGTGGATTAAAAATATTAAAAAATTTGAGACACATCATCCTCTTTTGGCAAAAACCTTATATCTTTAATTATCTAAATAATATCCCAACCCATTAGAATCATTTTTAAAAACATACCCGTCCATCGCTCCGTCAAATTTGTCACTAGCTATAAAGGGTTCTTGTTGAATATTTCCCATATATTCTACTACATTTTTTTTAGATTTTTGAAAATAAAAATATAAACCGATTAAAACCGCTAATCCTATTAATACATATGCTATCATATATTCAATAATGTTATTATAATACTAAATATATAACTTAGTAATGAAATCAATATAAATAGATAACACCATTATAAATTAGATGGATACTAAAACACTCCTACAAGATGGTGACATTCAAAAAGATAGTGGGGATTTGATTTTCAATCCTTTTAATTTTAAAAACAAAGAAATTACTGAAAGCGAGGTATGCGATATTTTAAAGAAATATGGCGTACCAGATAAAGTTCACAATATAAATCTTTATAAAAGAGCATTTGTTCATAAATCATATTGCAAACGACCTGCTGTTGAAAATGAAGAAAATGGTGTTATTATAGAAAAAAGACCAAATGATTGTATGACATTAAAAACAAAATCGAATGAAAGGTTGGAATTTCTAGGAGATGGTGTTCTCGAATGTATTACAAAATATTATCTATATAGACGATTTCCTAAGGCAAATGAAGGATTTATGACCGAGAAAAAGATCGCAATTGTTAAAAACGAACACATCGGAAGATTGGCATATGAAATGGGATTGAATAAATGGTATATTATTTCTAAAAATGCCGAGGAAAAAAAAACCCGCACAAATTTAAAAAAACTAGGATGTTTATTTGAAGCCTTTTTAGGCGCATTATTTTTAGATTTTAATAAAATTGATATTAAGGATGAAGGCAAGTGGTTTGAAAATGTATTTGTGACTGGACCAGGATTTCAAATAGCACAAACATTTGTTGAAGGAATTTTAGAACAACACGTAGATTGGGTTAAGTTAATTCAAAACGATGATAATTATAAAAATATATTACAAGTAATTTTACAAAAGGCATTTCAAGTTACACCTGTATATAGAGAAATTACTGAATGGGATGAAGACACCGGTTATCATATGGGTGTATATTTATGTTTAAATAAAAAAAGTCACGAATTTAACCCGCAAGATAGTGACATTAAAAGACTAGAAGAATTTGGATCATTTGAAAATTTTAAACAATCATGGCTAAACAGAGGAACTAAATGGAAAAGTGGATTAGTTTTGTTTTTAAGCGAAAGCAAGCATAAAATTAAAAAAAAAGCAGAACAATCTGCTTGTAAAATGGCAATAGAAGTATTAAAATAATTATTTATAGAAATATTTTGTGTTATCAAATTTACCTTCTTCAATCGAACTTTTTCCCTCTGTTTCAATTACAATTATTCTATGTTTAATGCTATTAGGAGATTCTAATGGTAGAGAAGAATAATCTCTATTTCTTAATAGAATAGGTGTTTTTACTTGGTGGTTACTAGAGAGAGAAATTAAATCTATATTTAATTTTAACGATGTTATTTTCATTTAATGTATTTATTATTATTTATTTTTAAATACATTAAATTATAAAAAGTATAAAACTTTTTTATACTTAATGTTTATAGATGTCTCAATTACTTTTAGAAAGACTATCCAAAAAAAATACAAAAAAGACAAAAATGAAACCTATGGAAATTAAGTTAGAAAAAGGGCAAGTTAATGTAAAAATTCAATTGGTAAAATCAGATGCTGGGTATGACATAGAATCTTTTAAACGAAAACTAAAAAATAGAGGATTATCAGCACCAAAAATATCCAAAGAAAGTGTTAAAAAATTGGTAGAAAAAGTTATTGATACAGAGCAAAAAGACGACCAGTTACCTAAAAAATTAAATTCTAAAACAAGGTTACCAGGTAAAATAAATAAATCAAAAATAAATAAATCAAAAATAAATAAATCAAAAATAAGAAAAAAACGAGAAAAAAAAACAATTGACGAAATTATACTTGATATACCAGCAACACTTATTCAAGTAGATGATAGGGAATTAGGAGATAGATTGAATGAAAAAGAACCAAATGTAAATATAAAGGCGCCTGCATATTATATGAATAATCGTGAAATGTTTATTAATTTTATAAATTCGACATTTAGAAAGTATGGAAAATTATTGAAAGAACAAGATAAAGAGGGGGGCATAACGTGTGACTCGTTAAACAATTCAAAATCAAAATCTTTTTCACTTATGATTCATCAGCAAATAGTGAGAGATTATATAAATATATATACACCATATAGAGGTCTTTTATTATATCACGGTTTAGGAGCAGGTAAAACTTGTGCTTCAATTGCTATTGCCGAAGGTTTAAAAAATACAAATCAAGTAATAATAATGACACCTGCATCTCTAAGAATGAATTATATCAGTGAATTAAAAAATTGCGGCGATCCAATATACAAATTAAACCAATTCTGGGAAAAAATAGCAACAGCAGGAAACCCTCATCTCGAGAAAGCTTTATCTGAAATTTTAAATTTACCTGTATCTTTTATAAGAAAACAAGGATGGGCTTGGATGGTTGATGTAAAAAAATCAAGCAACTTTGATAAATTAAATCCAGAAGACCAAAAATCAGTAGACGCCCAAATTAATGAAATGTTACTCAAAAAATATAAATTCATCAACTATAATGGTATGAGAGAAGAACACCTGGATAAAATGATAACAGAATCTGAAGAATTACATAATACAAGTAACCCATTTGATGACAAAGTTATTATAATTGATGAAGCTCATAATTTTGTTAGTAGGATTGTAAATAAGCTTAAAGGGAAAAAAGCATCACTTTCCACAAAATTATATGAATTAATATTGAGCGCAAACAATTGTAGGATTGTTTTTTTAACAGGTACGCCTATTATTAATTATCCAAATGAAATAGGAGTATTATTTAATATGTTAAGAGGATATATCAAAACATTTTATTTAAAACTTGACACTTCAAATACAAGAAATACAGTAAATCAAAAATTTATGTTGGAAATATTTAAAAAGGAAAAATTATTAGATTATATTGAATATAATCCTGCTAAAAAACCACCAGTTTTAATTGTAACAAGGAATCCATTTGGTTTTACAAATAGAGTAAAAAAGGACAAGGAAAACAAAATATATGCGGGTGTAAGTTCTAGTAAATTCGGTTTGCGCGACGATAAAACATTTATTTCATTTATCACAAAAACCCTGAAGAATCATAATATAAATGTAATACCAAATCAAACTCAAGTTGAAAATCATAAGGCATTACCCGATTTATTAGAAACATTCAAAGATTTATTTATTGACTCTGTTACTGGAGAAATAAAACAAAAAAATTTATTTAAACGTAGGATAGTAGGTCTAACATCTTATTTTAGAAGTGCATCTGAAGCACTTTTACCGAGATATGAAGATTCACCAAAATATTATCATATAGAGAAAATACCTATGAGTACTTATCAAGTAGGTGTTTATGAAAAAGCAAGAGCTGCAGAAAGAAAAGAAGAAGATAGAAATGCGAAAAAGAAAGCTAAACAACAGCAAGGTATTTATGCTGAAACAACTTCCACTTATCGTATTTTTTCAAGAGCATATTGTAATTTTGTTTTTCCAAATGAGATAGTAAAAGATGATGAAAACCAACCACACCTTTTGCAAAGACCAATGCCGAAAACAGAACAAACCTTGGAAGAAACTATTTCTACAAAAATTACAGAAACTAAACCTAAATCAACCGATGATTTAGATGAAGATATTATGGATGCTATAAATGTTGAAGATAAATTGGACAATCAAGACGGATTATACACAACCGATGATGTAGAACAATTAGAAAAACAAGTAGTACAACAAACTGATTCTAGTTATAAAGATAGAATAGAAAAGGCTCTTAAGTTATTAGTAAAATATAGTGATAAATATTTTAGTCCTACTGGATTGGCTTTGTATAGTCCTAAATTTAAAAAACTTGTTGAAAATTTAAAAAATCCACCAACAAGTACTACTTCAAGTGAAGGTCTTCACCTTATATATTCACAATTTAGAACTATTGAAGGTATTGGTGTTTTGACATTAATTTTAAATCAAAATGGATTTACAAGATTCAAAATATCAAAAAGGAGCGGCACATGGGCCTTAGATATTGCGGATGCGGATAGAGGAAAACCAACATACGCATTATATACAGGAACTGAAACGGCGGAAGAAAAGGAAATCATTAGAAATGTATTTAATAGTAGTTGGGATTCCATTCCTAGTACTCTTGCAACTCAGTTAAGAGAAATAAATCAAAATAATAATCTTGGAGAAATTATAAAAATTTTAATGATTACAAGTAGTGGTAGTGAAGGAATTACTTTAAAAAATACACGATTCGTCCATTTGGTAGAACCTTATTGGCATCCTGTACGAACAGACCAGGTTATCGGTAGAGCTAGACGTATATGTAGTCATAAAGATTTACCTGAATCTCTTAGAAGTGTAGAAGTATTTGTTTATTTGATGACTTTTACAGACAAACAAATTAATGGGGATAAAGATGCCAAAAAGAAAGAAGATAGACAACCTATTTTAAGTCTTGCATTAAGAAATTCTAAAGCAGATAAAAGTAAAATTGATAGACTTACACCTTTAACAAGCGACGAAGCTCTTTTTGAAATTTCAAATATAAAAAAAACAACATCAAACTCTATTTTAAGGGCTATTAAATCTTCGTCAATTGATTGTGCGCTTCATTTTAATTCTAACAAAAAAGAAGGATTTGCTTGTTATTCTTTTGGTTCTCCTTCTGTAACTTCTTTTTCACATAAACCAAATTATTCTACTGAAGAAAAAGACGCAGTTGCCGCACAAAATTTAAAAGGTGTTACTTGGAAAGCTTTCCCACTTACCATACAAGGTACAAAATACGCACATAAAAGAACAGACACAACAAATAAAAAGATCGGTGAAATTTATGATTTAGAAAGTTATTTGGCAGCAAAAAATAATCCGAATATTAATCCTATTTTAATTGGAAGAACAATCGTAAATCCTAAAAATCCTAAAAAAATACAGTTTTTACAGATTAGTGATGATGATTTTTAAACAGATTCATCAACTTTATTGACTTTATTATATAACATTTCTAATATTTTCTCCTGATTTAATATTATTGTATCTAATTTATTAATAATATTATCATTTTTGGGTAAAGATTTTTGTTTTAATTTTGAAAATAAGTTGTTTAATCCCATTTGGGGTTCTCTTTCTTTTACTTCAAAATGAACTCTTTTTTTATTTTCCATATTTATAGCATTATCTAATTTTAAATTACTATTTTTTTCTATTTTTATTTTAGGGGTATCATCATCCATATTTAACCATTGTTCTGCCTTTTTTTTATCATTACTTGAATATTTTTGAGTTATATTTTCCAATTCATTCTGTCTATCAGTCAAAGTTTGGTTTATTATTTTATCTAAATTTTGTATTGGAAAATCTTTACCAGCATCACTGAAATCTATTTCTTTTGGTTTTTTTGGATTAATCATTTTATTAAATTGTTTTTCTTGATTTTCCAAACCTTTTTCAAAAATCTCTCTTTTTGTAAGTAAAGATTCCTGGTGTTGTTTTGGTTGTTTGTTTTTCTTTCTTGGTTGTCTACTCATTATAAGATTATAACCTTCATCGATTATTTTTTTATTTATATTATTTAGATCAGTACCAAAACCAAATTCATACCTATTTGTATGAAAATATCCACATTTTTCATTAACAAAATTATATATATCGTTTTCATTTATAACAAGTTGATTATCATTACCTATTGATTTTAATAAATCAAAAAGCATTTGTTTATTCGAATCTTCTACTACCGACATTTATAAAATAAATAAATTATTGTTTAATTTATTTATTTATTTATTTATTTATTTATTT
>Ga0209192_10003405_pt1 | contig 10735 bp, 14 predicted proteins | sample ArcticOcean_MG_C_11_FD_187433 | JGI IMG/M metagenome (GOLD analysis project Ga0209192, IMG submission 187433) | Marine microbial communities from western Arctic Ocean - ArcticOcean_MG_CB2_154 (SPAdes) (version 2) | ecosystem: Environmental > Aquatic > Marine > Oceanic | place: Arctic Ocean... | reverse complement strand
TTCCTTGGCTGGTCTAACCTGACATCAAGCCGCACGATTGAAACTGGCGATGTTTTCCGCTTTCCAGCGGGTGACGTGGACATAACACTAGACTAATGAGTCAAGGTTGGAATTATGGCAGTTTCGGCGCTGGTAGGTTTGGCCAGTGGAGCTACATTGATGGCAGCGCGACTGTCAATTCTGCATCGGCTGTGGCGGCGGCTGGTCAGGTGGTTACGAACGCTGCGGCAGCTATCAGTGCTGCTTCTGTGGTTGGTGCCAGTGGCAGTCGCGCTAGGACAGCAAGCGCGGCAATACCTGCGTCATCAACGATCACGGCTGCAGGACAGAGGTTTAGAAATGTTCAAGCGCTTATCACGGCTTCTTCAACAATCAGCGCAAACGCCGTTGTCATCGTTTCAGCAAGCGCTGAAATTAATTCGCAAAGCTCAGCAAGCGCTACAGCAACAACGCTACTTACTGGCTCTGCGGCTGTCGTCGCGGCCTCCAGCATTACGGCAATCGGTGGGCAGGTTAAGTTCGGCGCTGCAGCGCTCAGCGCTCAAGGCGTGGTCACAGCTAACGGCGAGATCAAGTGGCAAAGCGAACCCGGAGCCAGCACCGCCTGGACAGAGCAAACAGACATAAGCACAACTTACACCCAGCAACCGAGCGCCAGCACAAATTGGCAAAAAGTTGCGTAATAGAGAATAGAAATGGCTGATACATTTTCCAACGATTTACGCCTTCGCCTTCAAGAGAGCGGCTCTAACGCTGGCACTTGGGGTGACTTACTGAACGGCACAATTACCAACATCGCATCAGCCTTGGGCCAGGGTAGCGAGGCTATCCCTAACGCATCGACGCACACAATCACCTTGGCAGATGGCACCGCTGATGAGGCGCGCTCGCTTTACCTAAAATGCACAGGCGGTGGTCAGGCTTGCACAGTAACCCTCGGCCCTAACACGATCTCAAAGGTTTGGATAATTGACAACGCGACATCTTACACGCTGACCTTCAGCCAAGGATCTGGCGCGAACGTAGCAATAGCGGCTGGCGCTGTGAAAGTTATTGCCACCGATGGCGCTGGGTCTGGCGCGGCTGTGGTTGATACGTTAGATGGGTTGGAGGGGTCGCTTTCTAGCTTGACAGTGAGTGGCGAGTTATCTACCCCATCAGCAGGAACCTCTAACTTCCGCGCAGGTGTCAACGCAGGTAACAGTATTGAAAGCGGTGGCAACTACAATGTTGTCGTAGGCGATGAAGCAGGTACTGCGATTACTACGGGTGATTATAATGTTGCAGTAGGTTTTGCCGCAGGTGACGCAACTACTACAGGCAGTGAGAACATATCTGTAGGCGGTTATGCTTTATCCGCGAATACAACAGGTGCTAATAACGTAGGCGTGGGTTCTGGTTCTTTACAATCAAATACAACAGCGGCTAACAACACAGCAGTGGGTTATGCTTCTTTAGGCGCAAACACCACAGGCACAAGAAACAATGCTGTGGGTGCTGTAGCTTTAGACGCTAATACAACTGGTTCATACAACAATGCGTTTGGATATAATTCTTTAGGCGCTAACACTACAGGCGCTGAAAATGTAGGTATGGGTGATAACGCACTAGCGGCTAATACTGCTGGAAGTTACAACGCCGCACTAGGTACGAGTTCGTTAGCTAATAATAGCACCGCAAGTAACAACACAGCAGTTGGCTATGCTTCTTTAAACGCAAACACTACAGGCGCTCTCAATACAGCAGTTGGTAAAGATGCTTTATTAGCAAACACCACAGGTGAAAATAATACCGCAATAGGTGCAATAAGTTTAGACGCAAATACCACAGGAATACAAAATACAGCAGTAGGTATAAATGCTCTTGGCGCAAACACAACTGCATCTAACAACACAGCAGTTGGTACAAATGCTTTATTGGCAAACACCACAGGCGCTTTCAACACAGCAGTGGGTTATTCCGCAGGAGCCGCAAACACTACAGGAAGAATTGATGTGTTTGGTGCAGAAGCATTAGTTACCAATACAACGGGTGTTTCTAACGCTGCATTTGGCGCAACTGCTCTAAACGCCAACACAACGGGCAGCTACAATACCGCAATGGGTTCAGGTAGTCCCGGTATATATGGTGCTTTACAGATAAACACTACAGGTAGTTCAAATACCGCTTTTGGTAATCAAGCCCTCGCGCAGAACACAACTGCATCTAACAACACAGCCGTAGGTGCAAGTGCTTTAACCGCAAACACCACAGGCGATAATAACGTAGCAGTGGGTTATAGCTCTTTATCAGGCTGTACTACAGGCTCTCAAAACACCGCTATTGGGCAGAACTCTTTACTGAATTGTACTACAGGTGGGTATAATATTGCGGTAGGGCATCAGGCGGCATCTTGGCAAGCGGGGCTTATAACTGGTAATTTCAACATACACTTAGGATATGCAACAAAAACAGCCGCAACAGACACTAGCGACGAACTTGTAATAGCAACAGGTAATGATGGTTCAACAGGTAAAGGTAATAATACAGGTTTTTTTGATAATTTAACCAGTGGCATCTATCAGGTTAACAACTCATCTAGTTGGGCAACAACTTCAGACGAAAGACTAAAGAAAAACATTGTAGATAACAACACAGGGTTAAGCATCCTTAACCAACTACAGGTTAAGAACTTTGAACACAGGATTGAGTCTGAAATAACTGAACTTTCACCTGAACAACGCATTAAAGGTGAGGGTATTCAGATAGGTGTAATTGCACAAGAAGTACAGCAAATACTGCCTGAGTGTGTCACAGAACTTGAAACAGGTGTTCTTACTGTTGATACCTCAAACTTAACTTGGTATTTAATTAACTCCGTTAAAGAACTGTCAGCACAACTTGACGCAGCACTCGCTCGCATCACAACCTTAGAAGGATAAAGACAATGGAACCTCGCACTACAGAAGAACTAGCACAGGACTACTCAGCAATGGGTGACAGCATAGCCTTAATCACCGCAGTTATCGCAGGGAACTCTATGGCTGATGAGTCAGCAGAAGACCGTCAAGCCTGTGTAGACCGTAACACTCAACACCTTGAACTTATGGTAGCTAAAGATGATTGGGGTTCAGAGGATATGACTGCAACTAACGCAGCTATTTCAGCAGGTAATGGATATACAGCGTCATGAGCGAACCTACAGTAGAAATAGACGGCCAAGAGTTTGCATTCAGCGACCTTGAGCAAGATGCGCAGGTAATGATTGGCCGCGTACAACAATTGCGCGAAGCACAGCAAAACTTGCAGATTCAGTTAATAGAAAACGAGCGCAGCATAGCCAGCTGGGAAGCCGATATTCGTAACTCAATCAAGTCGGTCGAAGCCGAAGAGTCTGCTTCACAGTGACTCAGAAAGAATTAACAGCCAAGGCTTTGGCCTCGATTGAGGCGCACGAACGAGAGTGTGTCGTTAGGTATCAAAGCATTGAGCGCAGGTTTGACAGCGGCGCGGCTAAGTTTGTTCGTTTAGAGCAAATGATATATGGCCTATACGCATTGGTTCTTGGTTCAGTGTTGGTTCCGCTTATTATTGCTATGGGCTAACAGGTGATTTTAGAGGCTATTGCTGCAGCAAGCGCAGCGTGCAAAGCCTTGGAGATGGCTGCGGGTGCAGCTAATAATATAGAACAGCTGGGTGGTTACATAGCCAAGCTTGGATCTAGCGAATTTGATCTGCAGCGCGCAAAGAACAGCAAAAATTTGAGCGAGGCTGACGCGCTCAAGATTGTTATGGCTGAAGAGACTTTGCGCCAGAGCAAAGAAAACATTAAGTCGGTATTTCTTGCATCTAACAGGATGGATTTGTGGCAAGACATGATGGTCAAGCAGGCTGAAGCGCGTAAAAACCGCCAAGCATTCTTGAAGTCAGAAGAGGTTAGAAAGAAAAGATTTAGAAAGCAGCTATCTCAGTACGCACTTATATTTGCGGTTGTGATTGTTTTAGTGCCAGCCACCATTGGCGGCTTACTGGCTTGGCTTACCAACAGATAAATGTGGGATTAATAAATGAAATTTGATCTTATAAAAAATGTAATCGGCAGTCTTGCGCCTACACTGGGACACGCCTTGGGCGGTCCTTTAGCTGGTACTGCCATGAAGGCAATCGCCAGCGTTATGGGTTGCGAACCAGAACCCAAGGCATTGCAGAAGGCGGTGCAGAACGCCTCCCCAGAGCAGTTGGCAATGATAAAAGCTGCAGACAACGAATTCGCTGTGCAGTTAAAAAAGCTTGATGTGGATGTGTTCTCGCTGGAAGTGCAAGACACTCAGAACGCCCGCAAGTCTTTTGCTGGCGATTGGACCCCTAAAGTGCTGGCGTTACTGGCGTTCATTTTCTTTGGCGCTTATGTCTCCATCGTGACGCTAATGCCAGACACAAACGAATCAATCGTCAATCTAGTGCTTGGATACCTTGGCGGCATAGTGAGCGCAGTCGTGTCTTTTTATTTTGGCGCTTCTAACAAGGGTGAAAGCCAATGAGCAGTGACAAGCTATTTGAAATGCTAAGAAGGCACGAAGGCGTTAAGCAATTTGCGTACCGATGCACGGCGAATAAGATCACAATCGGCGTAGGCCGATGCGTGGACGAAGACGGCGGCATTGGCCTCTGCGATGCCGAGATTGACTTCTTGCTGTCTAACGACGTAGATAGAGTTGAGGTTGAGCTTGAGAACAATTTCTCTTGGTACAAAAATTTAAACGATGCACGCAAAGACGCGATGGTTTCCATCGCCTTTAACCTGGGCCTTACCCGGCTGCTCAAGTTTGAGAAAGCGCTCGGATTCATGGCTGGCGGTGACTACATCATGGCTGGCATGGAATTCGACAACAGCCTTTGGTCTAAGCAAGTCGGCGCAAGGGCTGAAGAGCTTTGTCAGATGATTGAAACAGGGGAGTATCAAGATGCCTCTGCTTAACGTAAGCCCTCCAGCTGGCGTAGTTAAAAACGGTACTGCGCTGCAGCAAGCAAACACTTGGAGTGATGCAAATCTAGTCCGCTGGTACGAAGGCGCTATGCAGCCAATTGGCGGCTGGCGTAAGCGCACCACGGCAGCAATGAACGGCGTGTGCAGGGCAATCATCAGTTACTTAGACAATGGCCGAAACAGACGCACGGTTGCTGGCACGCACACTAAATTATATTTTGTCGGAGAAGACAACACGCTAACGGATATTACCCCGTCAGGGTTCACCACTGGCAACGCAAACGCAGTCCAGAACCTCGGCTATGGTGGCCTCACTTGGAATGCCAGCACTTGGAATACGCCAAGACCTGACAGCGGCGCTTATACGCCAGCAACCACCTGGTCACTAGACACGTTTGGAGAGTACGTTATTGCGTGCGCTACCAGCGATGGCAAGATTTACCAGTGGGCTAATTCTACTGGCGCGCCTGCAGCGCTGTTATCTAACGCGCCCACCAGCACCACCGCAATCGTCGTAAGCGAAGAGCGTTTCGTGTTCGCATTGGGCGCTGGCGGTGTAGGTAATAAGGTAGCATTTAGTGACCAGGAGCAAAGCAATGTATGGGCACCAGCTGCAACGAACCAAGCTGGTTCTTTCACCTTGGCCACTAATGGCAACCTGATGGCTGGCGTAAGAATGAGAGGCGAAACGCTATTGCTCACCGACATGGATGCACACACAGCGCGATACCAAGGCCCGCCATTCGTGTACGGCTTTAGACAGGCCGGGACAGGCTGCGGTGTGATAAGCGCCAATGGCTGCGCGGTTGCGGATGGCACAGCCTACTGGATGGGAAATAATGGCTTTTATTCTTACAACGGCTCAGTGCAGTCTATGCGTTCTAGTGTTGGTGATTTCATATTCTCGCACCTTAACACCACGGAGAGATCTAAGGTGTTCGCAGTCGTTAACTCGCAGTTTAGTGAGGTCGTTTGGTTTTACCCAAGCGCAGGCACCACAGAGAACGATTCTTATGTGAGCTACAACTACCGCGAAAACCACTGGCAGATTGGCAAGGTGGCCCGCACTGCAGGCTTTGATATTGGCGCGTTTGTTTTTCCTAATTACACAAGTGCGGACGGATATGTTTATGAACACGAAGTCGGCAATTCGTATGACGAAAACAGCGACGTATTCGCTGAAACTGGCCCCATGCAGATCGGCGTTGGCGACAGAATGATGGTCGCAACCTCATTGATCCCAGACGAGCAAACCCAGGGCGATGTCACGGCGACATTCAAAACTAGAATTTATCCAAACAGCGCAGAAAGCTCTTTCGGGCCTTTTGACATGGCCAACCCAACCAGCGTGCGCTTCCAAGGACGGCAAGTACAAATGCGCGTCACTGGCGACCAGCCTACCAGCTGGCGAGTGGGCAATATGCGCTTAGAAGTGGTAGCAGGGAGTAGACGATGATTTTACCTAACGCATCAAATGCTTATGACCAGGGCGTTGAGTCACAGCGCAATTTGCTGATTGAACAGGCCGATGATATGAACAGAAAAAAGAATCAAGACATCGAGCTACGCAATGATCGGCTGATCTTGCAAAGTCCAAATGGCACGCGCTACAAGCTAGCTGTCGAAAACAACGGTAATTTATCGGCGGTCCAAATATGAGTGAGCAGGCGTTAGAAAAGCAGGCATCAGACACAGTAGGCCCATACCGGGAGTTGCTTGAGTCGGCGCTTGAGCGATCTGGTGGCACGCACACATACGAAGACGTGTTGGACGCAATTATTCTTGGCGATATGTTTTTTTGGCCAGCAGAAAAAAGCTGCATGGTCACTGAGATCGTCCAGTACCCAAGGCTGCGCGCGCTGCACGTTTTTCTAGCGGCTGGCGACCTAGATGAAATTAGGGGCATGGAATCAAGCCTGATCTCGTTTGCGAAGTCCATTAAGTGCTCAGCACTGAGCATGAGCGGGCGCAAGGGCTGGGCCAAGGCGCTCAAAGAAATGGATTGGAAAGAAGCACACACAACTTTGGTTAAGCAGATATGAGTAAAGACGGCAGCGCAGGCGGCGGCACAAACATAAACATTGATGATTTGCTGGCAATGAACCCAGAGCTTTTGGATCAGGTAGCGAATACGCCTGCGCCTCAAAGCACCGCGCCTGCGGTAGAAGCAAGCATCCCAGCAGAAGCGCCGCCAACTCGCTTTTACGGCACAAATACCAGCAACCAGATCAATCAGCCTGATGCAAAATATTATCAGTCGTTCGCCATGCCGGGCACCAACGACTTTTATGGATCTGGCACAGAGATTACGCAGCCCGGAACAGACTACTATCACAGCTTCCCGATGCCGGGTGAAGATTCTGCGAAAGCGCCAAGGCCCACCTCAACGCCTATCCCTATTTTTGACATCAACGAATATGACGATTCTGAAATTTTTGACGGCAGTATCGTTGGCGGCGAAGGCGGCGCGGGCGGCATGACTTACGACCCGGTGATCTTTGCAGATGGTGCGCAGCGAGGACCAGTAAATTCTGCGCCAGTATATGGTCGCCGAGGAATCAACCCCTCGATGCCTATCCTCGATGCAGCAGAAGAAGAGGAAGAAGAGATGCGTTACTACACGCCAAGATTTAATAATTTCAACATAGGAACGATGTGAGATGAGTGCAGGCAAATCCAAACAAAGCGCAACACAAGCCTTTGACCCGGAATTAAAAGGAATGCTGACAAGCACATTCCGCAGCGGTCAGCAGCTTGCTCAAACACCATATCAACCATATAACGCGGCGACTGTTGCGCCATTGTCGCCAGCTGAGCTTGAAGGCATGAACCTGGCCGCTAACACAGCCCGCGCTGGTGTTGGGCAAGCGCAGATGAATCAAGCGATAACTGGCGCACAAGCTGGCATAAACTACCAGCCCACAACGGCTGGCGCGCAGACAGTGGGCGCGATGGGTGGGCCTAGTGACGTTTCTGCACTCTCGATCTTTGATAGGGATCTAAAGCAACCAGGAGACGTTGGAGCCAGCGTCCCAGTGGGCGTGGACAACATTGCCAGCGGCGGCGTAACCGCCCAGCAGATCGGCGCGTTACCCGGCATCCAAGCACAAAATGTTGGCGGGCAAACCGTGCAGGCGCAGAGCCTGGCAAACACAAACTTAGATCCCTACCAAAATCAGTACACCAGCGGCGTTATCGACGCCGCGATGGGCGACTTAAACCGCGCACGCGAAATGACGCAGAATCAAAACGCTGCAAGCGCAGTGTCGGCTGGCGCGTTTGGCGGTGATCGGCAGGCATTGGTAGAAGCAGAAACCAACAGAAACTTTGGTAGGCAGGCCAGCGATATGGCCATGAACTTGCGCAACCAAGGCTTTCAAAACGCTCAAGCGGCTGCGCAAACAGACCTCAATCGTGCGCAAGACGCAGGCGGTCAGAACGCGCAGTCTGCCATGCAAGCGGCACTGGCTAATCAGCAGGCGGGCCTATCGGCTGGCCAGCAAAACCAGCAGCTTAACTTTGCGCGCCAGCAAGCAAACCAAAACTCCGCACTTTCAGCAGCGCAAGACTCAGCTGGTCGCGCACAGCAAGCCAGCCAGCAGCAGGCTCAAATGGGGCTGCAAAGCGGCTTAGCGTCGCAAGACGCGAATATGCGTGCATCACTCGCAAATCAGCAAGCAGCAGGGCAATCGAATCAGCTTGAGCTTGCGCGGCTGCAGGCTAACCAAGACGCTGCATTGCGTGCAGGCTTAGCCAACCAACAAACTGGACTGCAAACTAACCAAATGAACTTGGCGGCACAGCAAGGCAACCAAGACGCGGCACTCAGAGCGGCGCTTGCCAACCAGCAGGCTGGCTTAGCGGGCGCAGGGCAGAGACTGCAGGCAGGTCAAAACTTGGCGAATTACGGCGGCGACCTACGCGGTATGCAGTTTGCGGATGCGCAAGCGTTGCAGGGCGTTGGCGGTCAGCAACGCATGGCGGGCCAACAGCTGCTTGATGACAGGTATCGAAGATTTGCTGAAGAGAGAGACAATCCGTTTAGGATGTTCGATGTTCTGCGCAGTGGCGCTGGTTTGCTGCCGAATCCGCTTACAAGCTCAAGCAAGGGCAGAAGCCTTAATGCAGGAGTCGCATAATGTTTAGCGCGATGATGGCGGGCATGTCAAAGCTGGCTGGAATGCCAAAGGCGCTTTTGAGCAGCAAGGATGAGCTTGAAGGCTTAGACGAAAATGGCTTGCCCATAAACCCGCCGATGCCAGGGCAAGTGCCGGGAGCGCCTCCCGCAGCAGCCCCGGTGGTCAACGTGGCCACCAACACGGCAGAGCAAGCAGCCAACCCAACAATTGGCCAGATGGTCGGCCAGCGCATGGAAGGGCTACGCGACATTGCCAGCGACCCTGGCGGTTATGCGATGGGGCGTATTGGCGGGGCGGTAGATCGTGTCACGTCACTAGCACAAGACCCATTGGCTTACGCTGAACAGCGTATGCGTATGGCGCTAGACGGCACCTTGGACGAAGAAGAGAGAGCGGCGGCTAAGTCGCGGGCGCGTATGCAGCAGTTTCAAAGCCAAGCAATGCAAGACTACCAAGCTGGTCAGCAGGCGACTCAGTTACCCACTGGGTATTTTAACAGCGCACAAAGAGGGCTGATGTGATGTCACAGTTTATGACTGATGAAGAGGTGCTAGAGGAAGAGCGTATGGCTCAGCAATTGTTCCCGGCGCAAGCTGCGCTTGTGAACAACCAGCCAAGTGCGAATAATCCACAACCTCAAGTGCAACAACAAAACCCGCTTATGAACACTGCGCAGTCAGCTATAGCTCAGCCAAATTCGGCGGTCAGTGAATTGGCGGGATTGTTGCGAAGAACGCCATCTGTTGTCACCCCGCCAGAAAACTTTGGGCAGGGCGTTAAAAATGTGCTGACGAATACAGTGGTAAGGCCGCTGCAATATAAACTAGGTCTGCGCGAGTCTCCTACGCAAAGGCTAACCCGGCTGAAGACAGACAGGGCAAACTTAGGTTTGTATCAAGACTACATTGACCTGGCGAAGCAGCGTGGCGAAATTCAATCAATACAATCGTTTGACCTTTCAGCCCTAGCAAAGTCACCGGCAGAGTTTCGTGCCATGCAAGCTCTCAAAGACACCTCTACTGACATCGAGCAGTTTATGGAGGAGTACTCGCGGGCGCTTACAAGCAGTCGCGCAGAGCGAGACAGGCTCTTAACAAACGATACTAAAGACTCATTATTCTTTGCTAAGTTACGAAGTGAAGAAGGCGAAGAGGCTTATCAAGTTGCGCTGCGCCTGCAAGATGAGCTAAATCCCAGCGACACGGCCAAACTATATAGAGAGCTTGAGCGCCTGCCACCATTAGAAAAGCAAAAGTTTTTGGCTTTGACGCTTGATCAAAAGCAAATGATCATGCAGCAAACGAACGGCGACATGGGTCTATATGTCAAAGAAGTAGCGAAAAGCGCTGCGGCTATAGCAAACGCCGAAAGAATTGCTGCAGATGGCGGGCTAGACCTCACGCCAGGTCAGCGTGCAATTGATGAAGCGTATAAAGAGGTATATGGCGACTTTGTTGTTAGTGGTGGATATGCAACGGTTGTAGGAAACATATCTCAGTTAGATGACTCAGTCCGTCAGTTGAATAAAGACCCGTCGTTGACCGGCAGGCAGTTTGTGATAAGTCCAGATAGGGCTTTACCAGCTAAGACTTTGGCATTAAAAGAAAATGTTGCGCGTGTTGTAACTCAA
>Ga0209192_10003398_pt1 | contig 10750 bp, 8 predicted proteins | sample ArcticOcean_MG_C_11_FD_187433 | JGI IMG/M metagenome (GOLD analysis project Ga0209192, IMG submission 187433) | Marine microbial communities from western Arctic Ocean - ArcticOcean_MG_CB2_154 (SPAdes) (version 2) | ecosystem: Environmental > Aquatic > Marine > Oceanic | place: Arctic Ocean... | reverse complement strand
CGCGCGGGACGAAGAGGTAACTCGTGCAGGCGTCGATCCCTATTGTATGCGTCGCAGTCATGATGATGATCGCTGAAACCGGGAGGAGTGGCCGGGCGCGGGTTTGACCGCGGGGTCCGACCGCGGGTGGGGGGCACGTACCTGAACGCGGCTTTCCCCATCTCGGTAGTCTCGTGACTTCCGGGGAGGTGACACGCGCGTGGCTTCACGGCCGCGTGCTGGAGAATGGCGGGGGCGGGGAAGACGGGGTGAACTTCATCGGCACGGCTCCTTCGTTTTTGGGATTTTTTTATTTTTGTGAATCCATTTTTTTCTCCTCACCGCATCGCCGCATGCCGCACCAATCCAATCTGGTTCGGGGCTCTCTGCGGTCGCCTGGTTCGGCACGAGAGTTCTTTCTCGGTGGGAGAGCAGGACGAGAAAGAGGATGAGGAGGACGAGGACGAGGAGGACGAGGAGGATGCAGATTAAGAGGAGAGGAGGAAGGGGGGGGGGGTGTCGTGAAGAAGACTGACACCGCCACGTGGTGATTTCATCGGGGTCTTTTCGGCGGGAATTTTCCGGTGGTGACGTCCACTTTGCATCAGGCGGCGCCACTCACGCGCGCACGTCCGGGTACCCCCGCGCCGCGTCGTGTTTCCGGAAACTCGTCCTGCGTCTCCCAACGCACTCGTTTCGAAGTTCCAGCCGGTTTCCAACTCCTCGTTCTCGTTCCCACTTAGATACCGCCGCACCTTCGTGTCGGACCCTTCTTTCTTTCGGAGAAACAGGGTTTACATTGGATCACGTGACGAGACGGATTGATCGGTGTGACGTGTCGTGAGTGTTGCGTCGGGTACCACCTGTTGAACGAGATGCCCCGTGTTGAAGACAATATGGCACTTGAAACCGATGTGCATGCCAAGGGAGAGTCCCTCTCCGCGGCCGCGCTCGCGATGGCGAGCGGCAAGCACCCCAAGCTGGGGTGCCACGACGAGCTCAGTTCTTTCGGAGATCTGCGGCGGTCGCCCCTTGAGGACGACGAAAAGAGCAACAAGTCCTCCTCAAGCGCCTCGGGGTCTTCAACCACCACGTGGAACCGGGACCTCGATGAACCAATGCTACAGGACAACCCCGACCGGTTTTGTTTGTTTCCAATCAAAGAACAAGAGGTGTGGCGGATGTACAAACAAGCCGAGGCTTCGTTTTGGAGCGCGGAGGAGATCGATTTGTCCTACGACTACCGCGACTGGGTCAACTTAACCGAAAACGAACAGCACTTCATCTCGCACGTGTTGGCGTTCTTCGCCGCGTCCGACGGTATCGTGCTTGAGAATTTGGGGTTGCGGTTCCTGAAAGACGTACAGATGCCCGAAGCGAGGGCGTTCTACGCGTTCCAGCTCGCGATCGAAAACATCCACAGCGAAACCTACGGGTTGCTTCTGGTAAGGGCCTTTCCCACTGAATACGCTCCGAAGACTGATTGCCCATACTCGTCCTGCGAAGGGACTATTACCCTGACTGTTTACTCATACTATGGAGTACAGTATACCCTTTCCAACCCCTCATACCAATCCCTCATACACATCACGAGAGACTGACACTTTCTTTTTTATCGGGCCAGGATACGTACATCAAAGACCCGGTGAAGAAAAAGTACCTGTTCAAAGCCATCCACAACGTCCCCACCGTGGGAAGGAAAGCGCAGTGGGCGATGCGATGGATCAACAGCGCGGAGTGCTTCGCCGAGGTACGTATTGCATTTCCCAAATCCCGCCGACTGTTTGCAAATGCAATACTGACACTTTTCTGGCAAAACTCAAAGCGCCTCGTCGCGTTCGCGTGCGTGGAGGGGATTTTTTTCAGCGGGAGCTTCTGCGCGATTTTCTGGCTCAAAAAACGAGGCCTCATGAAAGGCCTGACGTTTTCAAACGAGCTGATCAGCCGAGACGAGGGCTTGCACTGCGACTTCGCGTGCTTGTTGTACAGCATGCTGAAGCACCCGCTTGAAAACGAAAGACTGCAGGACATCGTGAAAGACGCGGTGGAGATTGAAAAAGAGTTTGTGTGCGACGCGCTTTCGTGCGCGCTTGTTGGGATGAACGCGGGGCTGATGGCGGAGTACATCGAGTTCGTCGCGGATCGGTTAATCGTGCAGCTGGGTGGGACGAAGGTATGGAACACCCCAAACCCGTTTGATTGGATGGAAACTATTTCCCTTCAAGGAAAAGCCAACTTCTTCGAACACAGAGTGGACCAGTACCAGAAGAACGGGGTGATGCAGTCGGTGGACGGCGACGCGGATGGGCCGGACGCGTACGAGTTTCGCACGGACGTGGATTTTTAATGTTGAGGAAAAAAACGCGCGGCGAGAGGGGCGCAGCGACTACGATCGGAACGCGCAGCACATGCATTCATTTTAATTATAGGTACCGGTTTTGGTAACACGCGAACGTATCGGGCCTATGTTCGCTTTAGTGCTATTAAACGCGTGACCAACGCACGTCCAACTACCGCGAACGCGCGTACCGCCCGCGCTCGCCTGTACAAATGAATTCGCCGAAACCAACCTCTCACGCCGCTCCCGAGTAGCTCGCTTCCTTTTTCACGAGTTTCGACAGTTTCCCCTGCGCCGCGACGGCTTGCAGCCCGAACGCGGCGGAAACCCCAAACGCCACCTTGGCTTGGACCAACATCCCACACACAAACATCACCGTCCCGATGTTGACCGCGGCGCACGCGATCATGGCTTTTAACAGTACGTCCTGCATCACGGACACTCGGTCAATCGCCCTTTCCGCTTCAAGCGCGCGGACGCGAATCTTAAGCTTGCCTCTTTCGATGGCGCGCACGACGTCCGCGATTTCCTCGATCGCGTCCGGGCCTTTGAAAAGGTTGATGATGGCTTTGTTTTGTTTGTCGAACCGTCTTTGGAAATCCCGCTGTCTCGCGACGACCTGCGGCGGTAACGAACTCGGGTTGTCTTCGATGAGCAACGACCGCGCGTACGGCGCGCTGATCTCGCCGATGTCAAACTTTTTGTTCAGCGACTTGCCGATGCCGTCCAGCACGGAAAACGCCCGCACCACGAACGTGAGTTCTGCGGGAAACCGGAAGGGCTGGTCCTTGCTCACCACTAACAGATCCTCGCCGATGTTCGAAAGAATCTGTTTCCGTCGCGTCTTCTTTTCCTCCTTGGTCCTTTTCGCTTTGAAGTCGGATTCGTACTCGTCTTTGTTTGTCTCGCGTTGCTTTTCCTGCGTCTCCACGCGCTGGTCGAAGCTCCCTAAAAAGAAATCCGCGGTTCGCTTTACCGCGGTGAGGTCACCGCCGGTGTCCACCAGGACGCCCATCTTGGACAAAGCCTTGACCGCGTTGTCGCTGTTCTTTTCGAACACGGCGTCTGTGATTGTTACACGAAAAGTGTCAGTCCCGTGTTGGGCGATGTATGGACAAACAGTCACCAGCTGAGAGATAAAACAGTACCTGGATTTGGGAAACGCAACACGTACAGAACAGCTCCAGGAACCCGCCTCTTACTTCATCCGGCACGCGGCCCATCATGCCGTAGTCGTAAATCACCAACCTGCCCAACCCCTCCGGGTCCCCCGTGTCCACGGCGACGTTCCCGGGGTGCGGGTCCGCGTGGAAGAACCCGAACCGCAGGACTTGCTGCAGGTACGCCTCCACGGCGAGGCGCGCCATGCGGTCGGGGTCGACGTTCATTCGCCGCAAACCCTCCAAGTCGTTGATCTTCACCCCGGGCGCGTACTCCATACAAAGCGTTCGCGTTTTCGTGTACTGCTGGAAGATCTTCGGAACTTTGATCCAGTTCGTGTCTTTGAACTGAGAGGCGAACTCGCGCGCGTTGTTGGCTTCGTTCTGGTAATCAACCTCGTCGTACAACACGCGGGCGGTTTCGTCGAATATCGCGACCCAATCCCGCGCCGCGCCGTCGGTTTTCGGGTCCACTTTCTGTAACCACTGCGCTATTACTCGTAGGTTTTTCAAGTCGATGTCGAAGATCTCCTTCAGCCCAGGTCTCTGGACCTTCACGATTACCTGTTCCCCCGTTAGCTTCAGCTTCGCAAGGTGTACCTGCCCCAGACTCGCCGCTGCCAAGGATTCGTCCGCGAACTCCGAATACACGTCCTCAATGGGCCGGCCCAACTCTTCTTCCACGATTTGCCTCGCCAGCCGTGTCGGGAACGGAGGCACTCTGTCCTGAAGCTTCTCCAGCTCCGCGATGAAGGGCTTGCTTAAAACGTCAACCCGTGTGCTGAACTGCTGGCCGATTTTAATGAACGTCGGCCCTAAACGCAGCAACCCGAGTCGCAACCAGCTCGCCAAAACCGCCTCCCTCTCCAGCTTCTTCGCCTCGCTCCACCCGCCTTTGTACGTGAACTTCAACTCCAACTTCAAGCGCTTGAACACGAACGCGAACACGAACGACCAGATCTCCACCGTCCTCACGAACGTTCCAACGGACTTCAAGCGGTCGAAGTTCAGGGGGGGTTCCGAAACCTTCGCTTCTTCCTTGGCCTTGGCCTTTTCAGCCTTCGTCGGCTTGGGCGCCTTGGGCTTCGTGTCCTTGGGGGCGACGGCGGCGGCGGCGACGGCGACGGGCGCGGCAACAGCAGCCGCCACCAGCTTTTCCGGCTCAGCGAAATGGTTTTGGTTTAGCAGAGCCTCCTCCAGCGCGGAGACCATCTCCACCTTGCACTCCGCATCCTGTGGAAAACAATCGCAAAGTCGGGAATGGAAAACAAGATGGTCAGCGAGGATCGAGGCGCCGCAGGACGCGTGGGAGACGCGAAGGGAAGCGCGCGACGGCGGAGCACCCGGAAACTCGCGCACTTGTCATCACACGGGCACCAAGACAACGCCGTGACGCGCAGGCAGACTCGCTTCCCGCGGTCCGCCGCACCAACCGGTCGGCCGGTCCGATGCACACGTCGCGTGTTGGTCCCTCCATCGTTCGTCCCTCGGAGAAATGAAGAAAAGCCACCCCGCGGGTGTGGGAAGGTGGGACGGCGTGCGTACCTGCAGGCACTCTTCGATTTCGACGGTGTCCAACGGACCCTCGGAGTCGCGCTTCTTGCGTTCGCCCACGACGACGCGGCGACCGCGGACGGGGCGGCGGGTAAGCAGCGGCGACCCGCGCGACGACACGCCAGGAACGACGGCGCTTACGCGAGCCGAATGCGCGGCTCGCGCGCTCGCGGCACCCGGGGTGGCGCGCGCGACGGGGCGCACCGCGGAAGCCATGGTGACCATGGCAACGGCACCGACCATGGCGATTCTCGTGCGAGCCGGGGAAGACCGACGACAGCGCGGTGAGGATTGATCGCGGGCCGACGGCTAAATTGGAAGCGACAAGTATGCACCTCGCACGTCATCTTTTGCCGGGGTTTTGCGTGGCCAAGGATTTCCGCGATTCGGTGCCAGTTTTGGGTTGTCGGAGCGTTGCTTTTCCAGCACTTCCGCGTGCACTCGGGCGGTCGTGCGACACCGTTCCCGTCAAGCGCACGCGCGGCGCCGTTCTCCTCGTCGAAGAGGCTCGCCGACGCCGCACTCCGCGCTTTCGCGGACGCGCGTTCGCTTCGCGCCTAACCTCGCGCGCGCTCCCCGAGCGCGCAGCGAACTTCTTCCCCCTTCAAACGGGCCGTATGCCGCCTCTCACCTCCGCGCCCCTTCTCACGGCGCTCGCTGAGCACCCGCTGCAGGGCACACCGCACGCCGCGGAGCTCACGAGATCCATCGACGCCGCGGATGAATGCGCGCGAGGCCAGCTCAGCGACGATCCCGAGGCTGTGTACGGCGTCTGGAAGTGCCTCCGAACGGTGGGTACTTGCTTCGCCCGTTATTTCAAAAACACACGCACGTCACGCGAAAGACACTGACCACGACCCCCTCTCGCGACGTCTCCCGCCGCAGGAACTCGACCGCAAGCGGTCATCGTCCACATGGAGCCTCGAACTCATCCATCGCTTGGTGAAACTGCTTCCGACGACATTCAAAAAGTGCGCGATACGACCCGACCCGACCCCCTCTCGCGTTTCCGCGCTTTCGTCCCCCTCAAACGACGCCTTCTCTGACCGCGCGACCCGCCTCCGTACGCCCGCCTCACACTTCTTCTTGTCCGAATCGCAGGATGAATTTCTTCAAGGATTATCGTTGCGAGGACGGCGGCGACGTCGTCCAAAGTATTCACGCCGTGTACAAGTCCTTCTCCGAGCACGTCATGGACGCCGCCCGACGCGGGTCACTCACGGTGAGTTTCGTTTTTCTTCCCAAGCCTGCGCAAAATTTCAAAAACGTCCGATTTTTTCCTCTCCGTGACTCACCCTCGCATCCATCGCACCGTCTTCTTCGCGAGCAGATGACCGAGCTTGACATCTTCACCGAGCTCAACGTCGCCGTCCGTTCAATGGCTGTGCACCACAACTCCAAGCGTTGGAACAAGAGTCTCGGCGATGCGCTCGTCGCCGAGCTCGTCGACGCCGCGACGTGCTCCGCGACTGATCTCTACGCCTTTGCGCGCAGGGAGGTTCTCGAAACCCTCGCTGTGGTGGTCAACCCGAGGAAGAACGCGGGATGTCCGGAAAGCGCACGGTCTCTCGCAAAACTTCTCGCGTCTGATAACTACGAGCCTGGAAGGAACGGTCACGGCACCGCGAACGAAATCGTCCCGCAAGGAACGCCCTCGAGTCTCGTCGCGTTCTGGCGAGCTGCCGAGTCAGACGGCGACGCGCCCGCGATGCGCGCGGCGGTGGAAAGTCTCGTGCACGCTACCGCGGCCGCCGGGGATGTCAGCCTGAAGCTTGACGACGTGGCTAAGTGCTTGCAGACCGCGAAGTCCAGCTTCGGGGCTCTCTCACGAAGCGCACGGAACAACGAAATCGATTTCCAAAGCGATTCGGGAAGGTCGAACTTCGAAGATAGCCTGGACGGCGTCGTTTACGATTACGCCTCGGGTTGCGGTGACGCGGCGCCGTGCAAACGCGTCGCGGCAATCGAGATCAACGTCACCAGCGGCTTGCACACAAGCGGTGTTTCTGAGTCGCACGTCATATTTTGGCGTCGAGGCATCAGCTTCCGCTACGCCTTCGAAGATTTCCCACTTGATCCCGTCTTCATCGACTTGTCGTACGCGTCTTGCCTTCGCGTCATCTCGACGCCCGAGCCGGGCGTCGTGGCGCTCGGCGTCCGCGAGGAACCGCGCGGGTTCGACGCGAGCGATACGTTCGACGCCGAGGACGATCGCTTGATCACGTTCTCGTTCGATTCCGCACGATTTTTGCAGGCGAAATCGTTTTTGGCGAAAGCGGCGGCGGAGTACCCCAGCGCCTTTGGCGGCGGTTGCTCTTCTTTTCTCGCTCGCGCGGCGTCACCCTTGAAAAGTTCAACGGGGGTGATGTGCGAACTCGCGGGACCGCCGAAAAACTTGGCGCCTGTTCGTATCGGTTGCGACCGAGCCTTCGAGACGGATCCGAACTTGACGTGCCAGACGGATCTCACGTCACCACGAACGATGGAGGCGCTTCCGGCGAACCTTCCCGCGCCGTCTCCCGAGCCGGTGTTCCTCACCGCGAAGGCGTCGGTGGAAAAGTCACCGAGACACCTCGACGCGATTCCCGAGTCGCAGTCGCAGTCACCGTCGCAGTCACCGAAGGCTTCGATAGGGATATCATACGGCGGAAGTCCTTCGCCGAGTCCCATAAGTCCCAGTCCTACTCCCAGTCCGCCTCCGCTCGTGGTGACCACGCGGACGCGTCAGAAAGCCGTGCGCACCGAGCCGGCGCCGGCGGCGCGACGGAGCACCCGGTTCACAAAATCTGAACACAAGACGCCGGCGCTGGCGCCCGCCGCTGCTAAGGCCCCTCCCAAGGCGGCTCCGGAAGCGGCCTCCAGGATCACCAGGACGACCAGGACGAACAAGCAGGTCGTGGAGCAACCTTCATGCGCGGCGGTGGCCGCGCCTGCGCCGTCGCGCGCGCCCGCAACGTCCGACGCCAAACCGGTGACGATGAAGCGAAAGCTCGGACGCCCGGCGAAGAAAGTCCCTGTGGATGTTGTGCCTACCACCGATACGCGTGCACCTCTTTCCGCTCGGGACGAACCGAACCCTCCGGCGAAGAAAGCGCGCGGTCGACCGCGCAAGCCTGAAGTACCGGAGCCAGAGGCGCCTCCGGCGGAGTCGGCGCCGGCGCCGCTTCCCGTGAAGAAAAAAACGGCTCGCGGCAAAGCGAAACCGACGGAAGCCAAGAATGCCGTTGACACCACAAACGCGTTCGAGGACTTCCGATTGGGAAACACCGAGGCTCGCGACGAAGTGAAGTTGCCGTGGGAGCAGGACACGTCACCTGCCCAGGAGGCTACGCCTTGGTTTTCTCCCAAGGCGGGTGCCGGCGCGAGGCGCAACGTCTTCGCGCGAGACGGAGCCGCGCCGAAACGAGCGGCTCGCCGAGACCGAAGCAAGAGCCCTTACCCCGCTTCCGTCGCCGCGACGCGAGTCCCGTTTTCACCCGCGGCGTCCACATCTCCGGCGGGGTCCGCGTTCGACAAAGAAGCGTTCCCGGTTGATCAGGTCGTCGCGCCGCTTCGCCGAGCGTCTCCCTTCAAGTCCAAGGGAAGCCGGCTTCCCGACACCGCCGCCACCTCCCACGGCGCCGGCGCCGCGCAAGGCCTGGAAGCCACCTTTGGAAACAAGAAAGGCGCGGCGCCGAAGAAGAAGGGCATGCTGAAGGCCAAGGGCTTCGAGACGCCGCAAAGCCAGGTATCGAAGGACAGCCAGAGCCTTCACCGTGCCACACCGCCCACGAACCTCACCGTGGTCGCCGCTTTGGAAGAAAGCGACGACGAAGATGACGCGGCGGTACCCGTCGCGAAAGCGAAGGCGCCCGTCGCGAAAAAGCCGAAGACGCTCCTGGGCGCGTTGACCCTCGCTCCTAAAACTTTCGAGAGGAAGGGACGCGTCGCGCCGGCTCCGGCGGTGGAAACCGAGTCCTCCGAGTCCGAGTCCGAGTCCGCGCCTGTTTCCGAAACGGTTTCCGAATCCATGGAGGAAGACGCGGTTCCGGCGGAGACGGAGGAAGGGGTTTCCGCGGACGCGCGCGAGGCGCCGGTTTTTGGGTTCGACTCGGACGAAACGGAGGACGACGAGAACTTTTTCAAAAACGGTATCGATGCGGCCGCCGCGCTGAAGAAGATGACCGGTCAGAACGCAGTCGCCGAAGCTGCAATGGACGACGACCACCACGCATCATTCGGCCTCAAGTCTCACGGTCGAGTTGAAGACTCGGCGAAGCGCCCGGCGACACTTTCGTGCGCGAGTTCCATGCGCGACGAGCCTTCGCCTTTTCTGCCGTCGCCGCGACCCACTGCGTCTCCGTCCGCGCAACTTGCGCAGACGGATCCGTTGGACGAAATGGAACAGCGCGCTCGTCGCGCTGCTTCCGCGGAGGCGGACGCTTGGACTTCCATGGAGGTCCCCACGCTGTTCAAGCTCAGCGAAAAGGCTTCCACCGCGGAGGAGAAACGCAAGTGGGAGATCATTCTCGAGATTGTGTTGGCGCGCAAAACCGGCGGTACCCCCCCCGCGTCGCCCGCGGCCGGACCCACCCCTTCGAACACGCACGTTTCCAAGGGTATGAAGCGCCCTTCTCCCGTTGTGGAGACGCTGGGCGACTTGCTCGGCGGCGTGTTAGGCGGGAAGAGGAAGAAACGCAAGGTCGGAAGGGACGTGGGTGATGACGAACCGACGGATGACGTGGATGATGACGCGGAGAACGAACCCGAGAGCGACGACGAAATAGCCGCGCTGGAAAAGAGACTGAGGAGCATGCGCACGACCCGCAAAGAGCGCGCTGAGCTCGAAATCGCCGCGCTTACCAAGACTTTCAAGGAAGAAACGTCGCGTGAGATGGACGGGCTCGAGGTCGAGGCGCGCAGGGTGAGCGAACAGGTGGCGCAAATGTTTGACCAGGCGGAAACGGACGCGAAGGAACGCGTCGGGGACGTGGTGGGCACGCTCGCGGCGGCGCACGAGGTGTTCAAGGACGCGACGCGTGATGCGCGCGAGGGGCTTCACAGCGCAGAAGCGGTGAACAATCAGGCACTAGAAGAAGCGCTTGTGTCGGCGGAGGCGGCAAGGGAGCAGCTCAAAAAACGAGCGGAGCAAATCAAGACGAGGGCGATGAAAAAAGCGGAGGAGCTCACCAGGGTCGCCGCGAAGAAACGAAAGGAAGCGGCGTCCGGGAACTCGCTCAAGAGTCTGCTGCTGCGCCTCGCGGAGAATCTGTGAGAGACTTTGCGGGGTCAATGGGAGCACCGGGGGTAGGGTTAGGGTTATGCGAGACGACACGAGAGAGGGGTGGGGACTAAAGACGAGGGACTCGAGACTTCTACGAAACTATCGATTTGAAAAGTGTGCTGGGATCGCCCGATAGTCTCGCCTCGAACCGTCCGAAACGTCCTTTTTCTCGCGCTCTGGGGAGGCTGAGGGACACACGCGCGTGCGCTCTCGTCCCGACGCAACATGGACCCCAATGCGGTGCGGATGATCAACTTGGTGGATATACTCGCCGAGGACCTCCCGGTGCGTTTGACCCGCGCGTTGGAACACGTCGGGTCGCGCGTCTTCGTCCATCATCGTGTCGTCCGAGGAAAAAACGCTTCTGCTGACCTCTCCCCGAAACGCTCTTTCCGCAGGACGTCCCTGCTCCTCCCGATGATGAGATCCCCACTTGGAGCGAGAGCGAGGTCCGTT
>Ga0209192_10003393_pt1 | contig 10753 bp, 10 predicted proteins | sample ArcticOcean_MG_C_11_FD_187433 | JGI IMG/M metagenome (GOLD analysis project Ga0209192, IMG submission 187433) | Marine microbial communities from western Arctic Ocean - ArcticOcean_MG_CB2_154 (SPAdes) (version 2) | ecosystem: Environmental > Aquatic > Marine > Oceanic | place: Arctic Ocean... | reverse complement strand
AAGAATAAAAAATTTGATAATAACGACGTAATAGATTTAATTAATAAAAATAACCCTAAATATAAAATTAATAAAATTGATAAATTAAATAGTTTTGAGTTAAGTTCTTCAAATTTAAGAAATTATCATCATAAAAATATTTTAGCTTTTGGAGATATGCTTCACAGAGTACATCCATTAGCAGGACAAGGATTTAATATGATAATACGGGATCTTAAAATTCTAACTAAAATTATTGAAGATAAAATTGAATTGGGTATGCAATTAGATTCATTGGTATTAGATGAGTTCGAAAAAAAAACGAAAGATAAAAACTTAGTTTTTTCTAAAGCAATAGATTTAATTTATGAATCTTTTAACTTGGATAAAAAAGTTCAAAATAAAAGCTTTAGCAAAATTCTTAAAAGTATTGGAAAAAATAAGAATTTAAATAATTATTTTGTTAAACTAGCTGACACAGGAATAAATTTTTAAGCTTACTGAATAGTTGTATTGTGGAAATCATCAAAACTATAAGTACTTAATATTTCTGAAATTTTATCTTTTCGTGCTTCTAAGTTTTTACTCTCTAATAAAATTTGTTTTTCTTCTAGTGAAAAAGGGGAAGCCATTGCTAGGGCATTTATCGTTTCATTCAAATCTTGTTTCTCTAAAGATTTCCAATTTATAATATATCCCTTTTTTTCAAATAATAATTTTAAATCTTTAAATATTGATTCAAGATCAGAAAATTTTAATTTCTTTTTTTCAGGAGTTAAATCAAGTTCAAAATTATCATAATTGGTTTCACAAATACGGTAAGGTTTTGTGTTTTTAATTTCTTTAGTTATTTCAAACCGTGTTATTCCAATTAGGTCAACCATATATCTACCATCTGATGTATCTTTAAAATTAGTTATTTTACCTAAACAGCCAATCTTATGAAGACCAGGGATTGAACTATCGTCATTATTTTTTGGCTGAATCAAACCAATCATCTTATTTGTTTTCATGCTATCATTAATCATTTCAATATATCTTGGTTCAAATATATTTAATGGAACTGTTGTATATGGAAATATAATAAAGTTACTTAATGGAAAGACAGGAATAGTTTTTGGTAAATCTTGTTTTTTCATTCTTTCTTTTAGCAAATTTTTGCAGATCTATATACTAATCAAAAACTTTATTATTGATTGAACTAAAAAAACCGTCTATTTATATTGTTTTTTATAAGCGGGTCTAGCTCATTGGTAGAGCGAATCGTTGCCAACGATTAGGTAGAGGGTTCGATTCCCTTGACCCGCTCCAAAATTTTAAAAGATACTAATTAATGAGTGACTTACTTAATAAAAAATGTGTACCATGTGAAGGTGGAATTTTGCCCTTTGATATTAGTGAAATTCACAAATATCAAAAAAAAGTTGATGGTTGGAATGTTAAAAAAAATGCAAAAGAAATATATTTTTTAGAGAAAAATTTTACTTTTAAGAATTTTATTAATAGTCAAAATTTTATAAATAAAGTTGGTGAAATATCAGAAAATGAAAATCATCATCCAGATATCTCATTTGGTTGGGGATATGCTAAAATTATAATTACTACTCACGCTATTGAAGGACTGTCAGAAAATGATTTTATTTTAGCAGCTAAAATTGATCAAATTTTTAATGTCTAAAATGTCTTGTTTTAGAAAAAACTAAAATAGTACCAGTTTGGTTTGCAAATTTTATTATCTCTTTGTCTCTAATTGATCCAGAAGGCTGTATTACAGCTGAAACCCCTGACTGTACTAATTTTTCAATGCCATCTACAAATGGAAAAAATGCATCAGAAGCTGCCACAACATCTTCATTTAACTTTTGAAATTTATTCATTTTATCTATAGCAATTTGACAGCTATCAAGTCTACTAGGTTGCCCAGAACCAATACCAACAGTTGCTTCTTGACTGGCGAGTACAATTGCATTTGATTTTACATATCTACAAACATTAAATGCAAAAATTAAATTTTTTAACTGAGATTTATTTGGTCTTTGTTTAGAAACAATTTTAAAATCCTTAGGTTTAAATACTTTTAAATCTTCAGATTGTACTAAAATAGATTCATTTACAGAGCCAAATTTAATTAAATCTTTCATCATAAATTCTGATGCATCAATAATTCTTATATTTTTTTTCTTTTTAAAAATTTTTAAAGCATCAGTCTCAAAACCATTGGCAATGACAACCTCTAAGAAAATTTTATTAAGCTCTAATGCTAAAGTTTTATTTATTTTGAAATTACACGAAACTATTCCACCAAAAGCACTAACAGGATCAGAAGCAAGAGCCAATTTATAACTTTTTAAACTATCTTTATTAATCGAAACACCACAAGGGTTTGCGTGTTTTACTATAACTGTTCCAGAGTTTTTAGGTAAAGATTTTGATATTGTTAATGCCGAAAAAATATCATTATAATTATTATAGCTTAACTGCTTACCATGAATTTGCTTAATATTAAGATTTTGAGTTTTAGAATAAATTGCAGCTTGTTGATGTGGGTTTTCTCCATATCTTAATTTTTCAATTAAGTTTCCATAAATAATTTTTCTTTTTGGGAAATTGTTTTTTTTAATTCTATTAAAATAGTTAGAAATTACAGCATCATAATAAGCCGTCTCAGAGAAGGCCTCTAAAGACATTTTTTCTCTATACTCGATAGATGTTGATCCTTTATTATTTTCTAATTCATTAATTAGAGTCTCGTATTGATTTGAAGATGTAATAACTGTAACGTCGTTATAGTTTTTTGCTGCTGCCCTAACCATTGTGGGACCCCCAACATCGATATTTTCTATTATTTTTGAATGATTAGTTGTTTGTTCTAAAGTTTTTTCAAAAGGGTAAAAGTTAACAATAACAAGGTCAATTTCATCATATTGATTAGCTTTTAGTTCCTTTAAGTGAGATTTGTCATTTCTTTTACTTAATATACCCGCATGAATTTTTGGGTGCAGGGTCTTAACTCTTCCACCAAGGATTTCTGGTGTACCCGTATATTTAGACACTTCCAGACATTTAAATTTAAGCTTCTTTATTTCTTTATAGGTACCTCCAGAGCTAATTAACTCAATTTTGTATTTAGCTAAAACTTTTAAAAGGCTGCCTAATTTTTTTTTATCAGATACTGAAATAAGAGCTTTTTTAATTTTTTTCATTATAATTTAGTAATTTCCCACTTTATAGTTTGATTTTCACCATTAGTCATTCCTGAAATTAATATATTTTGATTATCTGAAATAGAATTTTTTTTACCAAAATATAGGCCGTTATCAATATTGATAGGGTTGTTATCAGAGTTAAACTTCCACCCATCTCCATTAAGGTCAATTAATATTGACCTGCTATCTTGGGTCTTCATTATTTTAGTATTTGGCTCTAAGTGAAATCTAATTTCAAATTTCAAATTTTTAATTCTATTTTTAGAAATTATTTTATCATAACCTACGAATTTAAACTGTTCTGGATAAAATTCTATATTTCTTTCATGAATGATCCCGTATTGTTTTAAATAGCCATCGTGTGTGGCATTAATTTTCCAATAATTTTTCTCAAATACAATATTTTTTTTTAATATTTTTAGATTTTGTGTAATTTTAGAACTTTTATTTTTGGTTTTATTAAACTTACATGATGAAGTGTCATCTATAATTAATGAACTATGTATCGCACTAGATTTTGATAGATCGTTTAACTGGTGATTATAATCTTGATAATACCCCGAATTGCAAATCAGTTTTTTCCCATTTGATATTATTTCAAAGGATAAAGCCCCTGCTTGGTAATTAGATGAAAATTTTTTATCTGGACTAGCACCAACATCCATTATTAGGGAATGTTTTTTATTATTGAGAATCGCATATCCTCCTATTTCATTATTTGCAGATTTAAAATTATATCCTAATTTTTTTAAGTAATGATCAAAATCATTATTCTTTGCCTCATGATTACCATTAAATAGTAGGTCAACTTTATTGTTCTTCCAAGTAAATGCGTAAGCTTGACCTAAATAATAAATATTCTCATTAATATAGTCAGGTATTTCACTTTGGGACTCCTTTAACCATTCTCGAATTAAAATAAAATATTTTAAATAAAAATTTAACTGTCTTATGTTTCTAGATTTTGGAAAACCATCGTTATTCAAAGAAAATTTTACAAATTTTTTTAATAAATCTAATCCTTTGTTTAAATAATTGTCTTTATCTTGATAAGATAAACCAGCTAAAATAATTGCAGAACAACCTATTAATTTGTCATCAACCCACTCAGATCGATCAATTTCATTGATTAGATAATTAATCTGTTTTTTTATAACGCCATTGAAGCTCTTTTGATATTGTGAAGTACCATCTTCATATGTAAGCTTTGTATTTGATATCCAAGCAATTATTCTTTTTGAAAGTATATCTACTTCCCAACTTTTTGAGTTGTATTTATAATATCTATCCATCCATTGCTGTATTATTCCTTGGGTATTTTTCTTTGAAGATTTTAAATCCAGACTAAATAACCAAAAAAAACTATTTAAATTATTATGATCTTTTTTTTTCAGATCTTTGTTGTCCCAAATATTATTTAACGAATAGTTTTCAATATTAATTTTTTTCTTATCATATTTAATAAGAGAGTCCAGCAGGCTAGTGCTAGGTTGATATTCTAAAGGACTTATTATCGTAGGAGTAATTTTTTTATTATAGATATTAGAATTTAAATAGAAAGAACGAATTTTTTTTTTTAAAAAAATAAAGGAGTTATTTAAAATCATTATTTTAACTTGATTTTAGAAGCTCTATATTTTTTTTTATATTTCCATTGTTGTTTTTAAATATAGTTGTACCAGAAACTAAAATATTAGCGCCAGCTTCGATAGCTAATTTATTGTTATCAAAATTAATTCCACCATCAATCTCAATATCAAACTTTAAATTTTTTTGATCTTTTATTTTTTTTAATTCTTTAATTTTTTCTAATACTTCAGGCATGAATTTTTGTCCTCCAAATCCAGGATTGACACTCATAATCAAAACTAAATCGATCTCATTTAATAAGTCAGTTACTAAACTAATTTTAGTTTCTGGGTTTAGAGAAACACCTACCTTTTTATTTAAACTTTTAATATACTCTACTGAACCTTTTAAATCCTCAGTAGCCTCTGGATGTATTGTTATAATATCTGCTCCTGCATCTGCATAATCTTTAATATATTTATGTACGGGAGAAATCATTAGATGAACATCAAATGGTAGTTTTGTATATTCTCTTAAAGTTTTAATAATTGGAGGCCCCATTGTTAAATTTGGAACAAAATGGCCATCCATCACATCCACATGAATCATATCAGCACCACCTTCCTCAAGTCTTTTAATTTCATTTCCTAATTGACTAAAATCAGCAGATAAAATTGATGGCGATATTTGTATTTTTTTCATTGATTGTTATATTAACTAGTACCAATTTTTAAAATCTAATTGAATTAAAAAGTTGGTAAATTTGCTTAGAAATTTCACTTTCAAGAGGAAATGACAGCATACCCATCACAGAATATCCTAAGATCCATGGCATAAAGTAAAATCTAACTATATAGAAGAACCAGGCTACATATAGAGGAACTAAGGGGCCTATGACAAAAGATGGAGTTATAGGCTTAAATATTTTTATTATAGGATTTGTATATTTAACAAATACTTTCATAAAAAAAAACTCTGAGTCTTCTTTTTGAAAAATATTCATCGCAACTCTTCCTATTAAAGTCCACATGATAATTCCAAGTAGATAATCTACAATATAAATTAGAGGATGAAAGTTAGCTGACATTTAGAATTTATATTTGAAAATGAGCTAAATTAAAAGGGGCGAAATTAATCGCCCCTAAAATTAAGATTTATTAGTTCTATTTACCAGTGACAGTTCTTCCACTCGGTATACGAACTTCATCAACCATTTTTTGAATTGTAGCATCAGGTGCAGAAGTCATTAAACTTACTACCACCATTGATACAAAACTAACAGCTGCTCCGAAGATACCAAATGTTAACTGAGTAAGTCCTAAGAACCCACTTCCACCAGTTCGTACCCAAACTAGGTACCAAATAGCAGAACCAAGACCTAAAACCATACCAGCAACAGCACCTTCTCTGTTTGCTCTTTTCCACCATACACCAAGTACAAGTGGGAAGAACAATCCAGACATCGCAAAGTCAAAAGCCCAGATGACTGAACCTAAGATACCTTGGATCTCCATTGCAGCAATAGTTGCTCCAGCAAAACCAATTACTACAAGTAATACCCTTGCAACAAGTAGTCTTTTTGCAGTCTCTGCTTTTGGATCAATCATTTTGTAATAAACGTCATGAGAGATCGCATTAGCAATTGCTAGAATCAAACCATCAGCTGTTGACATGGCAGCAGCCATACCTCCAGCAGCAACCAGACCTGAGATTACATACGGTAATCCAGCTATTTCTGGAGTTGCTAACACAACTGCTTTACCACCCATGAAAAACTCATTTAATTCAAGAGTTCCATTACCGTTAAAGTCACTGATGAACATCAAGTTTGCACTGTTCCAGTTTTGGAACCACGACAAAGCTTGAACTTCAGCAAATGATTTACCAATAATACCTGTAGGTAAAGTTGGATCAATTAATGATAGTTTAGATAGTGTTGCTAACATTGGCGCAGATGAATACAGAAGGAAGATAAAGAATAAAGACCAACCAACTGATTTTCTTGCTGCTTTTACGCTTGGAGTAGTAAAGTATCTCATCATCACGTGTGGTAATGATGCTGTTCCCATCATCATCGCTAGTGCTAATGAAATAAATGCCCAAGGCGTAGCGTTTACTGCAGAGTGTGCTTTAGTTATTCCAGCTAACCCTTTAGGTACCGTTGCTAGATCAGCAGCAGAGTTTTTAATAAACCCAAACTGTTGTTCTAACTCACCAATTCTAGCCACTTCATCAGCTAACATAAAGTGAGGGAAAAAACCCGCACCCAATTTGTTACTGATCCAAAAAATTGGAAGTAAGTAAGCTATAATTAGCACGATATATTGCGCAACCTGTGTCCAAGTTACCGCTCTCATACCCCCTAACATTGAACAAAGTAAAATACTTATTAGTCCAATATATACAGCGTATTTAAAGTCGATATCTAGAGCAACAGATGCAATAGTACCAGTAGCGTTAATCTGAGCAGTCACATAAGTGAACGAAGCAACAGTTAAAACTATTACTGCGCACAATCTTGCTAAATTACCACCGTATCTTGTACCTACAAAATCTGGAACTGTGTAACATCCAAATTTTCTCAAGTATGGTGCTAATAAAGTTGCAACCAATATGTAACCACCAGTCCAACCAACAAGTAGAGCCATATATCCGTAACCTTTAAAGTAAATACCACCTGCCATTGCAACGAATGAAGCACCAGACATCCAGTCTGCTGCTGTCGCCATTCCATTGAATACAGTGGGCACTTGTCTTCCGGCCACGTAATATGCATCTGCTTGAGCTGTTCTTGATAGATAACCGATCAATGCATAGATGAATATTGTAAAGGCCACAAAAGCAACACCTATTGCTTTAGCGGTCATACCCATCTGTTCACCAATTGCCATTAAGATTATGAAACCTATAAAACCTCCCGTATAGATTCCGTAAACTTTTGGCAAATTGTCTATAAATTTACCTTTAATCATTATTGATCTCCTTTTTCGTTGAAGCCAAATTCTTCATCGATTTTTTCTTGCCTATTAGCAAACCAGAAACATAAAATTACGAAAATTCCAAGAGATCCTTGACATGTAAACCAGTATGTCCATGGATAACCGAAAGGTCCTGTAACCTCATTCATTTCAGCTGCAAAAAGGAAGATGCCGATTGAGAAAACGAACCAAATAGCCAGTGTTACGAATAACAATGACCTAGTCTTTTCCCAGTGTTTTGTTGCGTTTGACATTTATACCTCTCTATTTTTAGTTATAACTTCGAAACCATAACCATTCTGTAAGTTTTTAAAAGACTAAAATGGTTTATATTAGGTGCTTATTTACTTACTTTTTTAAGGTATAATGACCATAAATAAGAATTTTTATGCAAAAATATAAACTCTCTTGGAGAGACATATCGCTTGATGATTTTAAAGTTTACTTGTTTGCTATGTTTAGGGCCTTTATTCCAAAGAAAAAAATTAAGAATTTAAATGAACTTGAACATTTTATCCAAACAAAATCTGCGTGGGTAACTCAAGTTACTTTGTATAATTATTTAAAAACTAGAATGGGCACAAGGTATGTTCTTCATTTTGATAATGATGTGTTCATGTCATCTCTTGATATTGCTAAATGGAATATTTATTCTGTTGCTTTACAGGATTTGACATTATTCACGTTCTCATATTTAAAAGTTAACTTTAATTACCAAAACATTGACGAGTCTAAAGAAATTTTTTCTAAAATTTTAGATAGTGAAATTTCTAATAAGATGCCAGCTGATATTATTGAAGAGGCAAAAAAAACTTTTAATGAAAGAGTCCAAAATATAAACTGGGAAATTTATTATAAAGATCTACCCTTTAATTCTAGTGCATTGTCACTATACAAGTGGGCCCCAATAGCCGAAGAATTAAAAACTTTAGATAGAAAAATTGTATTAAATTCTATGATATTGAAATGGGATATTATTAAAAAAGAATTTGAGAAGTTAATCGAATTTTAAATATTTTTTCTATTATCTACTAAGCTTTGTACAACGCTTGGGTCAGCTAAAGTGGATGTGTCACCCAATTGATCATGTTCATTAGCTGCAATTTTTCTTAAAATTCTTCTCATAATTTTTCCAGATCTAGTTTTTGGAAGACTATGAGAAAAATGAATAATGTCTGGTGTTGCAAGTGCTCCGATTTGTTTACGAACCCAAAGCTTCAGGTCTCTTTCAAGATCTAGGTCAGCTATCTCTCCAACATTTAAAGTGACATAACAGTATAAGCCATTACCCTTAATATCATGTGGGTATCCGACAACAGCTGCTTCAGCAACCTTAGGATGAGCAACAAATGCACTTTCAATTTCAGCAGTTCCAAGATTGTGACCGGATACAATAATTACATCATCCACACGTCCAGTAATCCAATAGTAACCATCTTCATCTCTTCTAGCCCCATCCCCAGTAAAGTATTTGCCATCAAATTGAGAAAAATAAGTATCAATAAATCTTTGATGATCACCATACACAGTTCTCATTTGTCCAGGCCAAGATTGAGAAATGCACAGTCTTCCCTCACCAGCTCCTTTAATTTCTTTTCCGTCCTTATCCATTATTGAAGGTTTAATTCCATAGAATGGTTTAGTAGCCGACCCTGGTTTTAAATTTATAGCACCTGTTTGTGGACTAATTAATATTCCACCTGTCTCAGTTTGCCACCATGTATCTACTATTGGGCATTTAGAATTTCCTATTGTTTTATAATACCACATCCAAGCCTCAGGATTTATAGGCTCTCCAACAGTACCTAATAGTTTCAAAGATTTTCTTGAGGTTTTTTTAACGGGTTTATCTCCCTCTCTCATTAAAGCTCTAATAGCAGTGGGAGCTGTATAAAAAATATTAACTTTATGTTTATCAATAATTTCCCACCATCTTGAGCTGTCGGGGTAGGTCGGAATTCCTTCAAACATTATTGTCGTTGCACCATTTGCAAGAGGACCATAAATTATATAACTGTGACCAGTAACCCAACCAATATCAGCTGTACACCAATAAATATCTTTTGGTTTATAGTTAAAAATATATTGATGAGTCATAGATGCATAAACCATATAGCCACCCGTTGTATGTAAAACTCCTTTTGGTTTTCCAGTTGATCCAGATGTATAAAGAATAAACAATGGATCTTCTGCACTCATTTCTTCTGGCTCACAATGTTTTGGAACATCTTTAATTAAATCGTCATACCAGATATCTCTATCTTTATTCCAGTTTACTTTGTTTCCAGTTCTTTTAACTACTATACATTTTTTAACATTCGGGCAGCTTCTTAAAGCTTCATCCGTGATCTCTTTTAAAGAAATAGTCTTTCCACCTCTAACTCCTTCGTCAGCAGTAATAATGTATTCTGACTCACAATCATTAACTCTGCCAGAAATAGACTCTGCTGAAAACCCACCAAAAATAATAGAATGGATGGCACCAATTCTAGCGCAAGCCAGCATTGTTACTGCAAGTTCTGGAATCATAGTTAAATAAATTGTAACTCTATCACCCTTTTTAATTCCTAATTTTCTTAAACCATTTGCAGCTTTTGAAACTTCATTATGTAATTGTTTGTATGTAATTTTTTTTGTATCTTTTGGATCATCACCTATCCAAATGATTGCTGTTTTATCCTTCTTATCTTTAAGGTGTCGATCTATACAATTAGCAGAAGCATTTAAAGTCCCATCTTCATACCATTTAATTTTAACTTCTTTTTTACTGTACTTAACGTCTTTAATTTTTTTGTATGGTTTAATCCAAGTTATTCTTTTTCCCTCATTCTTCCAAAAGTCATTGTTATCTTTAATCGAGTCTGAGTATTTTTTTTGATATTTTGCTTTATTTACTAGAGAATTTTTTACCCACTCAGGTTTAGTCTTAAAGATTAACTCTTTTTCTTCAGTTTTTTTTATAACTTTTTTTTTAACTGGTTTTATTTTTTTTTTTACTTTTGATATTTATTTTTTTTTAGG
>Ga0209192_10003386_pt1 | contig 10772 bp, 19 predicted proteins | sample ArcticOcean_MG_C_11_FD_187433 | JGI IMG/M metagenome (GOLD analysis project Ga0209192, IMG submission 187433) | Marine microbial communities from western Arctic Ocean - ArcticOcean_MG_CB2_154 (SPAdes) (version 2) | ecosystem: Environmental > Aquatic > Marine > Oceanic | place: Arctic Ocean... | reverse complement strand
GACAAGCACAGAATTACCCAGCACCACACAGATCATTGAAAAAGGTATTGTACAACCTTGGCTGTATGAATTCGAAGGAATAGTATCACCCACTGCTAGAGTCAGTGCAGGTGCAACAGGCATGGGTGTGAATGTTACTTCACCAGAACCCGATGCTGTTGTGAGAAAGATGCCTGTGTTAATACGTGTGGGAGATAAGATATATCCCTCTATGCTACTAGAGAATGTGAGACTTTTAAATAAATCAAAAAGAATCAAAGTTATCGCAAAACAACACGGCATAGACGAAGTGCTTGTGAGCAAGAAGGCAGGTATACCTGTGAACCATAATGCAGAGATGTACATCAACTATGCCGAACCGTCGATGTATGAGAATATATCAGCCACAGACATACTGACTGATAACTTTGACAAGGAAAAAATAAAAGGCAGAATAATTGTTGTGGGACTAGACGCCGCAGGATTAAGTGTGTTGAAGTACACACCACATGGTCTGACAACAGATCAAAACATATCTGCACAAGCACTAGACACATTTTTAACAGGCAAATATCTATTACGCACACCACAGGCGGACACATATGAGATAGTGTTCATGGCATTTTTATTATTGCTGTTGATACTTGTACTGCCGAGAACCAGTGTGTTGTTGGCTGTGCCTCTATTGTTCTTTGTGGAGATAGGTGTTGTATACGGAGCATTCATGGCATATACAAACAAAGGATTCCTAGTAGACCCATCTTGGATAATGTTGTCTGTGTTTTTAATTTGGTCTCATTCTGTGTACAACAACTTCGCGACACAGAGCAGATTGAAGAAACAGATCAAGAAACAGTTTGAACACTACCTTGATCCTAGAATGGTCAAGAAATTACAGAAGGATCCCAGCCTATTGAAACTGGGTGGCGAAACGAGATACATGACTTTCATGTTCTGTGACATCAGAGGGTTCACTCCCATATCAGAACAGTACAAGGACAATCCAGCTGAACTTACGAAACTGATCAACAGATTTTTAACACGCATGACCAATGTGATAATTGCCAATGGTGGCACTGTGGACAAGTTCATGGGTGATTGCATAATGGCATTCTGGAACGCACCACTGAAGATAGAGAATCACCAGATGTTGGCAGTGCTGACTGCTTCTCAGATGCAATCAGAGTTGGCCATGCTGAACGAACAGTTGAAAGCAGAAAATTTACCAAACATCAAAGTGGGCATAGGAATCAACTCAGGAGAAGCACTGGTTGGTAACATGGGATCGGACCAGAGGTTTGATTACTCCGTGATAGGGGATCCTGTTAACCTTGCGGCACGTCTAGAGAGTGCAAGTAAGACACTGGGACACACACTGATAGTCGGGGAGAATACCAAGAAAGTCATTGACGACAAGTTCTCTTTCAAATTCGTTGACAGCATCACAGTCAAAGGCAAAACCGAACCTGTGAACGTGTACACACTGGAACGTTAAATACACACATAATGACACAGTTCTTTAAATTAGTTGCGGAACTTGGAATGCCAATAGCGGCCACGGTCGGTATGGGTGTGTTCATACTGTTCATTATCAAGTACATACTAAATGGCGTAGTGAGTTCTATCAAGTTCATAGAGACGGTGATAGTACAACTAGACAACAGAGTAAAAATAATGAACAACGACATACTTAAAATAGACCAAGAAGTCTCCGAGCAACTGGGCATACCCATAGACACAGACAGGGTGGCCAGGGCAGACGGCAAGACTGATGCGAGGAAAGACTAATGGACATCACGACAAAGTACATGACAGTGACCAGTATCATACAGGACTACGGTTTCCCAACCGTGGCTGTGTTCTTCCTTGCGTACTTCATCTATTTCCTTTGGAAGTTCATCACGACAGAGATAACTCCCAAGTTGAGTTCCACATCAGCAACCCTGATCAAACTGATCGACAGGATACGTATGTTGGACAATGACCTGATCCGACTGCAGACCAAAGTCAAAACTGTCAGGGAAAAGAAAAAGTAGTAGCACTTTTATTTCTCCAAAAAACTATTAAATATTTGTATGAATTTCACAATGGTAATGATCATATGTTTTAGTGTAGAAGTCTGCACAGCGATGTTTGATGACACTAAGTTTCCCAGCTATAACTCATGTTATGAATCTTCAAGATCGGCTGTGACCTTTATGGCAGAAATGTATCCTGATTCAGCAGGGGAGATACGTTGCTTGGATCCAGAAGAACGGGCAATTTACCAAGAATTCATAGACCAGGGTGGCAAGCCCCAACTGACCAACCCCGAACCAGAACCATCCACAGACGCCTAGTTGACATTTATCTAGATTATAGTATAATTGTACTATGATTCATGCAATGATAGATCTGGAGACTCTCTCCACTAAACCCAATGCTACTATACTCACAATAGGTGGGGTTAAATTTGATCCTTACACAAGGGTGGAACCCTCACAGGGACTGTACCACAGGATCGACGTGGACTCACAGGTTGCCATGGGCAGGGATGTCATGGAGGAGACTGTGGAATGGTGGGGCAAACAGGCAGAGGACGTCAGGGAAGAAGCACTGGGTGACGATGACAGGATTGATCTGAAATATTTCATCAAGCAGTTGAACAAATGGTGTGTGGGGGTGGACGTGTTCTGGTGCCAAGGACCTCTGTTTGACTACGCAATACTACAAAATTTTTACGCACAGATGCAAGTGCCTGTTCCATGGAACTTCTGGCAGATCAGAGATTCGAGAACGCTGGGCAGTCTGGTACCACGTGATCCCAACGAGAAGAGGACCGGATTGCACAACGCACTGGATGATTGCTACTTCCAAGCAAGGAAAGTGCAACAGATATTCCAACAACTGGACATCAGGAATGACAGATATTAAAATACTATACAAAAAGATAGCAAAATACACAATACAATATTTTAGATTTGATCTACAACTGCATTTCTTCTGGTCTTTATTTTTGACTCTGTTAGCGATATTCTGGCAACCATTGATATGCCTGGGACTTGTCGCAACTGTTGTGAAAGAAGCACTGGACCTTTGGAGCAAAGGACACTGGAGTTGGGATGACTTCTGGTTTGGCTTTGTTGGATGGATAATCGGTGTGTATGCGATTGTGGCAATCATATGAAATGGTATTCTATACAAGATCTCTACACAATAGAAAAATATAAAATCAAGCACAGCAAGAATCCTGCAACCAAGTGGATAAGGTTACCATGTGTGTACAAGATACGAATTAACGCAAAGATTGTACATGTTGGTAGATCAGACACATGCAAGAAGCATGGCGGTGCGGAGAAAGTCCGGAAGGCACTGGTTAACCTGTTGAACATCCACGATCACAATCCATCTGTGACAAGAACCAAATTCTGGGAACAGATCAGGTTGCAACATAGACCAAATTCAAGTAATATAAGGATAGGAATCATAGAAACAAATGACATCAAAAAAACCTATCTACAAGAAGCCCTTTGAACCCATAGATAATTACAAAGAATCTACCTGGGTTGGAAACAGCACACCCATATTCGAGGACGAACACACAGCGGTATTCAAAGACAGATATCCTTGCGTTGACGGACACTTACTTTTCATAGCAAAGGAAAACACAGCAGAATACATAGGAAGGTCATACAGTCTGGCGTTCCAGTGGGGGCAAGATAGAATCAAGGAAGGCAAGATGGACGGGTTCAACGTTGGACAGAACATCGGCAAGTGTGCAGGGCAGACTATATATTGGCCGCACATACATTTCATACCTAGGAAAGATGGAGACAGCAAAAAACCAGGTGGCATACGACACGCACACCTAGGGGTAATCCACAAGCACCACTACTGATGAAAACAAAAAAGAAAAAGAAGATCAAAGCAGAGCCAATATTCGTTTCTCCCGACGGTGGAGAGACTGTGTACCAACAATTACCAGATGGCAACCGTGTCCTGGTGGAACAATCACAGAAAGCCAAGGACGAGGAGCTGGCCTACGAGGAAGCAGAAATGGTGGGAACGGAAGCCATTGAGCTCCGGAGGAAATATCCCACACTCAAGAAAGCATGGGATCAATATCGTGTCATATGGCGTTTAGTCAACGATAATGACTGATATGTACAACTATTCCAACTACAGTTTTACCAGCAGTGTGCAGGCTTCTGTGTACGTTTAACGGGGTGATTAAATAGTATTATGACCAAGTATGTTTCAGTAATAGGCAACGGTGAAAGTAGGAGAGGATTTGACATAACTCCTTTGAAAAGTGTAACCACCATGGTGGGGTGCAACGCGATGTTCAGGGATCACAATCTGGAATATGTGGTTTGTGCAGACAGACACATGTGCCAAGAGGCCGCCAACACAGTTGGTAAAAACACGACGATATACACCAGAGACAGATGGTACAAGCAGTTTGCTTTTTGGCCCAACGTCAAGTGTGTGCCTGAATTACCATACGAAGGCGACAAGAGACAGGACGAAGCTTTCCACTGGGGCACAGGACAGTTTGCCGCACTGGTTGGTATGAGTTTCAAACCCAAGGCCATATTCCTTGTGGGCATGGACCTCTGGGGAATAGGAGATCACAAAGGGCCCGATGGGGTCAACAACATCTACAAGGGTAGTACAGGATACACATACATCAAGAGACCAGTTGATCCCAGCTACTGGATATACCAATTCAACAAGCTGTTCGAACATTCAGACTGCAGATGGATCGTGGTAAATGAAGAGGGTTGGAAGATGCCGGAGGAATGGAAAGTCAATAAGAACGTTTTCCAAGACACCTACGAAGGACTTGCCAAGTTCGTTAACAAGCAGTTGACAAAATAGAAATCACAAATATAATTGTAGTATGATCAAGACAATGGTTGATAACCTAATGGTGCAACAACAGATACGTGGACCATACAAGAAGTGGAAACACATGGTGGCTGTTATGTGTCTCAATCTCACATACAGGAAACACGTCAAGATAATATTACCAAAACTGTTCGCTAGATATCCCACTCCGGAGAAATATCTCAGGGGCAGACTTGCAACACAACAAAAGATGTTGAAACCATTGGGCATGTGGGAAGTGAGATCAAAAAGAATTAGGAAGATGACCAAACAATACATGGACTGGGACGGCAAGGAGGCCAGTGACCTGCATGGCATAGGCAAGTATGGATCAGACAGTTACCAGATATTCTTCTTCGACAACATACCACCCAACGTGCAAGACAAGGAATTGAAAAAATACATTGACAAACTAATAGGATAGTTTATAATAGTGGTATGTTTGAAAAATACAAAGATGGAGATCTTATCACTCTAAAATTAATGCATGGTGAGGAAGTTATAGGCACTCTGCAATCACAAACTGAAACTACACTTGAAATTAAGAAGGCACTGACACTGATGCAAGGTCCACAAGGACTTGCTTTTGGTACATTCTTCTCTACTGCTGATCAAGATAAAGATATTTCACTGGCAAAAGACAAGATACAGTGTATTTCGGTTGTCAACGACAAGATATCTGCAGAATACAAGAAAGTTTTTACTACTGTGGTCGTTCCTGACAAACCAAAGATCATCGTATAATGTCGCATTTTGGAAAACACAGCAAGAGCATAGAGACGCTTATTGATGTGACCGAAGCCATGCTACATGTCATGGAAGACAAGGGCATTGATCCAGAGAAAGTGTCTAAGAGTACTGAGTTCTCTGTGCTGATACATTTTCTAAAGAGCATCATAGACGGCGAGTTAAATATACCAAACGAGCTTACTGACACACTAAGACAGAAATCGGAAGAATTAGGATTTGATCTTGAAGATATCAAGAAAAAATTAAACTAATGAGAGGACTTAACGGCTTTCATCCCTCTATAAACACTCTGCAAGTCATCAATAACAGGAGAAAAGATGACTTATCAATCAACTAAAACATACGGACACAACATAGGCCTGGCCTGTGTGTTCAGGCAACCTAACGCAGATCACTCACACTGCCATCTGCTACACGGATATTCACTGGCATTCAAATTCACATTTGGTTGCGAGGAACTTGACAACAAGAACTGGGCAGTGGACTTTGGCGGACTTAAACCGTTGAAGGCATGGCTAGAGGATCATTTTGATCACAAACTTGCACTGGACATGAACGATCCACATCTCGAGAAGTTCAAGGAACTAGAGAAGTTGGATCTTGCAGAAATAAGAATGTTTGACGGAGTAGGTGCAGAGAAATTTGCCGAACATGCCTACAGGTTTGCAGATAATCTTATAACTGTCAAGACTGATGGAAGATGTTGGGTGGAGAGTGTGGAATGCATGGAACACGGAGCAAACAGTGCCATCTACAAAAGACCAGAATAAATTTTTATTTGAACTAGTAAGAGTAGGACTCAACGACAGAGCCTACTACATACAGACCTATGACACACCCCTAGGGCATCGATGGATAGAAGCACTCCGAGACAATCTCAAACGAAAGAGAGTTTTAGAAAAAAACTTCTGCTTTTTGGGTTTCGCTGATTCAAAAAGAGATTTACATTATCTAGTTAGAGAACTAAACAAATCTGTTGAGCAAATAAACTCATTCACATTTGACCCACCGTACGATAGGATACATCCATTTGTCGTAGACGACTTCCAGTACAGTGGTAATCTACCCACAGGTCTCGTTATGGTCGGTGATGAGATAGGTGATGAGATGGAAAAACCGGGACTGCGTCTTAAACACAAGGCCTGTAATCTACTGCATAGGCACTTCGAGGAACTTCAAGGCACAGCCTGGAAATTGTCGACTTTTTACCTACAGGCAGATTATGAAACGAAGTATGCCATCAGACAATTGAACAACCTATGCCATGAGATAGAGAGCTGGGTTGACGCTTATCGTAGCAGTGTCGTGGATCCGGACTGGATCAGACCATCACAGATAACAACATTCTTAAACGCACCAAGACACAAACTGCAAGATGACGATTTTGAACTGTTTAAACAGAACAGATACAGAAGAGAGCTTGGCGGAGTCTACCTACACTGGAGTCAAATAGGGAAAACCTTGTTTGAGGTTTACAGGGATGAAAACGCACCTAAAATGACAGATGCACTGTGTTCAGAAATTAATCATCAGAAATTCTATTCAGGAGAGTTTGACATAGAATGGGGTAGGACAATAGACGAGGACACTTTCAATTGGAAGAAGAAAGAAATGGACTGTTTCAGGGAATGGCTGAAGTCGAACGGATATAACTGGGAGGATCCCACACTGGCCTTGGGATACATCAAGATCGGGCAGGTGGACCTGCAGAGAACATTTGGTTCCAGTGCAACGTTCAAGGAAATATATGAGACCATGAGCAAGAATTTAAATATAACAAGTATTAAAACAATGTCAAACAGGACCATCGAGTGTGAGTATCCATACACACTGGACAGCGACGATTGGCAACAATTACAAATAGAAAGTTTGAGGCAGAGTTATGAATCACGTAGTATGCGTTAAGTGGGGCAACAAGTATCCTTCGCAGTATGCGAATGTGCTGTACAACATGGTCAAGAGACACACCACAGTGCCTTTTGAATTCCATTGCATAACAGACGACAGGACAGGACTTGACCCACACATAAAGACAATAATGTTTCCCAACGAACCATGGATAAAAACATGGTGGAGTAAACTGTGGATGTTCAGTCCAGACTTTCCTTTAAAAGGCAACATATTATTTTTTGATCTTGATGTTATTGTACATAACAACATAGATCCACTGTTCACACACAATCCAGGCCGGTTCATGATCATTAGGGATTTCAACAGGTGTAGGGTAAAGGACTGGAAACAATCCAACTCAAGTTGTATGCGTTGGGAGGCAGGAACAATGAACCATCTTTACACGGACTTTGTAGGAGATCATGTCAAGATAATAAAACATCATTGGGGTGATCAGGATTGGATAATGAAAGCAGGCAAGGATCAGATAACACACTGGCCCGACGATTGGATAAGAAGTTATAAATGGGAATTAGTGGGATTCAAGGACACAAAATTACGAGACAGTTCCGGCAAATGGTTTTTTAGGAAACCACCGGTAATAATAAACGATAACAAGGTGGCTGTATTCCATGGGGAACCTAATCCTGCTAACTGTTCGGATCAGTTCGTCATTGACAACTGGAAATAATTTTCATATAATAAACTCATCATGCAACTAGTTGGTAAAAAAAAGTTTGGCAAGGTAAAAGTAAAGTCGATGAAAGGATCACTGGATAACATACCAGAGGACTGTGGCTACGAGAGGAAATTCAAGTACGACGTAGACATGCACAGCAACGGCATAATGGGTGAATGCATCGAGTGGTGCCAACAAAACTGTAAAAGCAAGTGGGGTTGGTGGTTTAAGCAGAAGGACCTGTACAGCGAAGTACGGCATAACTGGGAGGAGCAGGAAGGTTACATGAGCTTCGAAGACAACAAGGAAGCGACAGCATTCTTCCTGGCGATAGGTTTGGCAAACATGGGCAATGACCAAGGAGACTCTGTAAAATGAATCACGATAGTTTAATTTCTGTTGGATGTAGTTTGATGTATGGCAGTGACCATGACAGCACCGACGGAAATAGAAAACCCAGCGAACAGGCATACACAAACATACTGGCAAAACACTATGGGCTAAAACACTATAACTTCTCTTCTCCGGGCTCTAGCAATCAAAACATATCGAGGCAAGTGTTTATAGCTAGGAAATTTGCGGATGAAAATAATCTCAAACCTGTCTTCTGGTTGGCATGGACGAAGTACACACACCTTGGTCTGGCACATTTGATTTCTCGTAATATCGCACATGGATGGCCTTACATCGATGTACAAAACGAACTGATAGCACACAGCCAAAACAAAGACATACAAAAATGGTCAAAAGAGGTTTATAAATCGTTAGATAAATTTTCTAGGTTCACCTTATCTGTTAATACAATCATACAGACAAACCTGATGTTGGAGAAGGAGGGAATAACAGCCATAAACACATTCAATTCCGAAACTTGGAAAACGGCCTGCAGTAAAGGAACCTACTACATAAAAGATATACATGATAACAAAGAATCATTACTTGGAGATTGGTTAGAGAAAGAGAAAGAATCAATCAGTGCCGAACATCTAGGTCATGGTGTGATGGCCGGGATCTCCGGGAAACGATTCGAAGATCATGATCCTTATATGAGTGAACTATGGGCGTACATGAAGTCATTCAAATGGTACGAGTGGGGTGAGGACAATTTAGGATTTCAGCTGTGGACCAGAGAAAACAAACTTCCACTATACACAAACGTTAATGAATCAAATATAGACAATCCGTCGTTCTATCATCCAGGTGAAGAAGCACACCAAGAAGCTTCAAAACGAATAATTAATAGTAACATCATGGAGACATTATAAATGGCCTTATTTGAAATAACAGAAGAAGCGAAGCACCAGATAGAAAAATTGCTTGAGAAGAATCCAGGCAAGTACGCAGTAAGCCTAGCGGTGCTGGGTGGTGGGTGTGCAGGATTCAAATACGATTGGGGTTTTGCAGACACGAAAGAAGCTGTGGGCGGTGGTGATCACGTAGAAGACTGGCACACAGGTAAATTCGTTGTAGATGAAACTTCAATGATGTATGTGGCAGGTACAAAAATTGACTTCGTTGAAGAAACATTTGGTTCACAGTTTGAAATATCCAATCCCAACTCAACAGCGTCTTGTGGCTGTGGTGAGAGCTTTGGTGTCTAATGGACACAGCATTCGTTATAGGCAACGGAGAGTCAAGAAACATTTTTCCTATAGAACATTTAAAAGGTAAAGGTATTGTCTACGGGTGTAACGCCATATATAGGGATCATCCTACACTGTGCGATCATGTAGTCGCGGTGAACCCACCCATGTACGAGGAACTGAAAAAGTGGCACGACACAGAAAAAAAACCTAAAGAAGTTTATCACAATCATCTAATAGCAGGCTTCAAAAAAAGATCCTTAATGTTAGATAAGGCATGGGAAGGAAAGAATCCACAAGACAAAATTGAGTTTAGAAGCCCAAAACAGAAGATATTAGATCTTAAAAATACTAGAATTCTAAGAAACAAAGATGAAAAACCTGATATACAAATACACGGGATAGATGACATCAGTCCGTGGGATTACATCTGTGAGGGAGACACCGAGGATGAGGTGCCGACCGGATTGAAAATATACAGAATGTGGAGGGGCGGAGACGTCAAGAAAGGCAACGGTATAAGAACCATGGACTTCTCAAAGTCGAGAGGATCAGGTATGAGTGCAGTTTTGTTGGCCGCCGAATCCGGAATCAAGAACATAATTGTGATGTCATTTGACATATTGGGTGCCCGACAGTGGGAGATGGATTCTCCCAGCCGAGAACAGAATAACATTTACAAGAACACCATAAACTACCCGGACAGGATGAGCATGAAGGCATACCTCAAGTATGAATGGATGTATCAGCTGAGACAGATCGTAAGGAAACACCCCAACACCAACTTCCATTTCATCAACCGTAGGGAATACATCGAAGGCAACATGTTCCTGAGATGGTACTTCGACCAACCCAACATCAGGACAGGCATATACGCTGATCTGAAGAGATGGATAGATGGTAAACGTGATGATATAAAATGGATGAGACTATAAGGTCTTCGTTGTAGAACTGGCGTCCAGCTGGTATATCTTCCTCATCTTCACACCTACCTTCTGTGCGTACTTTTTAGTATCACAGTA
>Ga0209192_10003385_pt1 | contig 10776 bp, 10 predicted proteins | sample ArcticOcean_MG_C_11_FD_187433 | JGI IMG/M metagenome (GOLD analysis project Ga0209192, IMG submission 187433) | Marine microbial communities from western Arctic Ocean - ArcticOcean_MG_CB2_154 (SPAdes) (version 2) | ecosystem: Environmental > Aquatic > Marine > Oceanic | place: Arctic Ocean... | reverse complement strand
ATTCATTCCAAGACCAACTCCAGGAGGGGTGCCGGTAGTAACTATATCGCCAGGCATTAACGTTATGAAACTTGTAATATGAGCTACCAAAAAGTTAAAATTAAAAATCATTTGCTTAGTGTTACCTATTTGATGTCTATTACCATTAACATCTAGTGTTAAGTTCAAATTATTAACATCTTTAATTTCATCTTTAGTTACTAAATAGGGTCCTATAGGTCCAAATGTATCACCAGATTTACCCTTGACCCACTGGCCACCTTTTTCTTTTTGCCATTCACGCTCACTGATATCGTTACAAATACAATATCCAAAAATGTAATCTTGTGCGTCTTTTTCTAAAACTCTTTTTGCTTTTTTTCCCATGACAAATGCTATCTCCACTTCATGATCTAATTTTTTTGAAGTCTTGGGTATAATTACATTGTCGTTTGGTCCAACTATAGAATGAACTGACTTATTAAATAGAACTGGGTTCTCTTGTGTTTTTGCACCAATCTCTTTTGCATGCTCAACATAATTTAAACCAATTGCAAAAAAATTTCCTGGCTTAGAAATACAAGACCCTATTCTTTCATTTTGATTTATCTCTTCCAAACTCTCTAAATCTATTTCTTTAATTTTATCTAGGGTTTCAAAATTAATACTTTCAGGATTTAAATCTTTAATAACTGAAGATAAATTTCTATATTTTCCTTCTTTATCTAATGCTACAGGAATTTCATTTCCCTCTCTTCCAATTCTTAAAAATCTCATTTTTTATTTATCTTTTCAATTGCGTTATATAAAGAGCTGTGATCAGTATTGCCATGTCCATCTGCTACTAGATCTTTATACATTTCTTTAATTAAACTAGAAATAGGCAAATGAGTTTCAACAGCTTTTCCAGCATTAATGATATTAGTCATATCTTTTAACTGAGTTGTAGTTTTTCCTTTGGGTGAGAAATCTTTATTAATCATTCTTTTTCCATGAGTTTGTAATATTTTACTATCAGCCCATCCTCCTGATAAAGCTTCAATCATTTTACTTGGGTTAGTTCCAGATTTTTCACATATAGTAACTGCTTCTGCTACAGCCCCAATAGTAACACCTACAATTATTTGATTTGCTAATTTTGAAATTTGTCCAGAAGACACTGGGCCTACTAATGTTGGGTTTCCTAATATTTTAAATAGATCAACACATTCATTAAATGTTTTTTCATCACCACCCACCATGATAGCTAAAGAAGCTTCTTCTGCTCCAATTGTTCCTCCAGATACAGGTGCATCTAAGTAATTAATTTTTTTTTCTTTTAACAATTTTGCACATTTTTTTGATAAGACAGGGTTAATAGAGCTCATATCTATTACAGTGGCATTAGGTTTGATATTTTTTATAAACTCATCACTACTTATTACTTTCTCAACTGCAGCATCATCTGTGAGCATTGTAATAATTACATCAGAACTGGTAACAGCATCTTTAATAGATGTAGAAAGTTCTGCACCAAACTCTTTTAATCTTTCAGCTTTATCTTGAGATCTATTAAATGCTTTTAATTTATAACCAGATTTAAGTAAGTTTTTTGCCATGGGAAATCCCATAAGACCAATTCCTATAAACCCAATTTGCATAAATGTTAGCCTTTAATACCCATGTGTGTATATTTGACATTAAGATAGTCTTTGATGGCCATTGACCCACCTTCTCTTCCATATCCACTCTGCTTTATTCCACCAAATGGTGCCTCAGCAATTGCAACAGCTCCTGTATTAACTGCTACAGATCCTGTTTCTAATTTTTCTGATGCAAGATGAGCTGTTTCCATAGAATTAGTACAAACATAACTACATAAACCAAGATCATTATCATTGGCTCTTTCAATAACTTCATCAAAAGATTTAAATGATAACATTGGAACTAATGGTCCAAATGGTTCTTGTTTCATAATGGTAAAATCATCTTTTACATCATCAAAAACTGTTGGCTCATAATAAAAACCTTTATTAAAGCCTGCTGGTCTTTTTCCACCTAATAAAACTTTAGCACCTTCTTGTTTAGTTTTTTCAACCAACTCTTCAATTTCTTCCAATCTTTTTTGAGTTGTTAATGGGCCCAGTTGAGTGTCTGGATCTATTCCATTACCAATTTTTAACTTTTTAGTTTTTTCGATAAATAAATTTATGAATTCTTCTTTTTTTGATTCATGAATATAAAATCTATTAGGAGAAATACAAACTTGTCCATTATTTCTAAATTTTGCAGCAATAGCTATATCAGCTGCTTTTTTAACATCAGCATCATCAAAAACTATAAAAGGAGAATGACCACTTAATTCCATTGTTACTCTTTGAACTTTATCTGCAGCTTGTTTTAAAATCAGCTTTCCAACTCTCAAAGATCCAGTAATCGAAATCTTTTTTATTATATCTGATTGAATTAATTGAGAAGCTATAGTTGGAGGATCACCTGACAAAAGATTTACAGCTCCTGGTGGAACGCCACATTCTCTACAAATATCTACTAACTCCATTACTACACCAGGTGTAATTGTATCTGGTTTAATAATAACTGAACAACCCGCTGCAAGTGCTGTTGAAATTTTTCTAGCTGCTAAAATAAGTGGAAAGTTCCAAGGTGATAGTGCTGCTACAACTCCAACTGGTTGGTAATAAACATGTACTCTTGTGTCTTCAAACCTACTTTCAATAGTTTGACCAAAAATTCTTTTTGTCTCTTCGGCATTCCATTCAAAAATATCAGCTGCTCCATTTGTTTCTCCAATACCCTCAGCTAAAGGTTTTCCGTTCTCTAAAGTCATCCACTTAGCTAATACGTCTTTTTTTTCTCTCATCCGATCAGCTATTTTTCTTAAAATGTAAGATCTGTCCCACGGTGTTGTTTTTTTCCAAACCTTTAATCCTTTTTGAGCAGACTTTAGTGCTCTATCAACATCAGCAGGAGTGGCTTTTGATGCATGACCTAGAACCTCTTCTGTTGCCGGGTTAATTACTTCATAAGTTTCTTTATTTTCTGAGGGTGACCATTTACCCTCAATAAACTGTCCAAATTTTTCGTACATTATATAATTTAACCCCTGGTTGATTATTAATATTTCAATATTTTAACAAATATTTTTTTTCATTCAATTAATAAAGATTAATTTAATAACCCTTTGAAGGATTAATTTTATTTAACACTTTACTTTTTTTTAAATATTTTTGCAAATTATCTAAAAAAAAGTTAATCTTATCCACCATCTCGTCTTTATATCCACCTCCGGTATGTTGTGTAAGAATTAGGTTTGGACAAGACCAGAGTGGGTTATTTTTCCTCAATGGTTCCTCGGCCGTAACATCTAAAATGGCCCCTTTTAAAAAATTATTTTTAAGTTTTTTTATTAAATACTTTTCATCAATTAAATTACCCCTACCAACATTAACTAAAATAGTTTTTTTTGATAAACTACTAATCATTTTTTTATTAAAAAGCATTTTAGTTTTTGCTGTCCCAGGCAGTGCACAGATGACTATTTCTGCTTTTTTTAATTTTTTAATAATAAAATTTTTCTTTGAATTTGAATCAATAAATGAATATTGACAATTAAATACTTTTAGATATTTTGATATTTCTTTATTTATTGATCCCTTACCAAAGAATAAAACATTTTTATTATTTAGTATTTCTAATTTGGCCCTCATTGGGTCGCCAATCCATTTTTTTTCATTTTTTAATAAAGTAAATGCATCCAAACCTCTATAAAAAGAAAAAATTCCAGCCATTGTTGTTTGGGCTACTTGACAAGCAAAAAAACTTTTAAGGTTAGTAATAATTACACCTTTATCTAAAAAATTTTTTTTAACATTGGAATATTCACCAAAGCCTGTAGACTCTAATTGAAGCCATTTTATTTTGCTACTTTGTTTTACCCAGTTTGATGGAATATTTCCAAACACAATTTCACATTTAAGAAAATTATTATCAGCAATTTCTTTAAATCTTAAGTTAGAAAAATACAAATTATGTTTTTTTAAATTATCTTTAAGAATTTTTTTTTCTAAACTTTCTAACTCACATGCAATATAAATATTCATAAATTTCTATTTTAGTTAATTATTTGTGAAGGATTTAATTCTTTTATATTCATTTTTTTAACTATTCTTTCCAATAATCATCACTTGGTTGCCCTCTATCAACGACAACACACGAATAAACTGCTTTTTTATCAAATAAAAAATCTTTTTCAATTTTATCATTCATGGTGATACCTATTCCTGAAATTTCAGGTCTTAAAAGGTTTCCACTTTTAATGACTCTTTGATCCCCAAACATTATTGATTCAAGCTTGTACGGTATCATTGGAAATTCAACTAAATTTCCATTACATCCAAATGCAACATGGTAATTTGCCATAATTGCTACAGGTCCACCCCACGCATGTACAACGGGTGTTATTTTTTTTGTTTTTGCATAGTCAAATACTTCTTTCACCGCATGCATTCCTCCAATAACTGACGCATCTGGTTGAACAAAGTTATAAATATCTAAATTTATTCTTTCGATCATTTCTAAAGGTGTGGTTATAACCTCACCTCCACAAATATCTATATTGAGTGTTTCTTTCAATTTTTTAAACCCCTTTATATCCATAGGGCCAACCGCTTCTTCTAAAAATAAAATTTTTTCTTTAGTAATATCTTTTACAAAATTAATATAGTCTATTACATCATCTGCATTTATTGGTGGGTCAGCAAGATTTTGACACATATCAATACCTACATCTACATCATATTTTCTAGCTTCTTTGAGCACCCAGGCGGTTCTATTAATATCACTTGGAACTGCTCTAATTTTATATTTCTTTATTCCTAGTGTCTTTAAAAGTTCTAACTCCTCAATAAAATGTTCTTTTGTGTCACAAATTCCTCCACTTCCATAAACTTCTATGTTTTCTTTTAAACTATTTCCAAATAATTTATATGCAGGACATTTTTGAGTTTTGGATTTTGCGTCAACTAAGGCTGTTTCAATTGCACTTGTAGTGTGTCGTGCTGCACCTTGTAAAGACCAATAATCACAAACACTACATAAATCTTTATATCTTCTCAAAATATCAAAACCATCTTTTCCAATTAGGTATGGTGCACAAAGCTCAACAATGGATTTAAAAACTTGTGGCGCAAAAACTCCTAAGTAACCTTCGCCATAACCCTTTACACCATTTTCTAATGTTACTTCAACTAATCCAATGGTTCTTTTTGGTCCATTAGGAAAACACTCTAAAATTTCTGGATGTTTTTCGTCACCATATTCTGCACTTAATAGAACTGTTCTTATATTTTCAATCTTACTCATTAAAACTTTAAATGAGGAACTTTAATTTTCTTCATGTAATCAAGTGTTTTTTGTCTATATTTTTCACGCATATCCCTTGTTGGAGGCCTACATCTGCTTGAAGGAAGGCCTACTAATTCCATACAAAGTTTATCTAAATATCCATCACCAGAAGTGTAGTTAGTTTCTATTTCTACCCACAATTTATAAAAAGGCATAGCTTCTACAATCATCATTCTAGCAACTTCCTCAAAGTTTTTTTTATTAATTTCAGTAATTAGTTTCGCTCCCCATTCTGGCCAAAAATTACACATATGAACTTCAAAAGCTTTTGCATTTAATGGCTTCATTGCTGAGTAAGGAAAAAATAAATTATTATCAATTATTGTAAACCTACTAGAATAAGTTGATGTCACATCTTCAAACTCCATTGCATCAGTTCGTGGTGTTGCCCATTTTAATCCAACAATATTTGGAAGATCCTTTATTTTTTCAATAAGTTGATTAGAAACACTAGTTGAAGTCCAAAAGGTATTATATAAAATTATACCAATTCCTTCAGCTGCACTTGATGCTGCTCTTACATATTCAATAAAATCATCTTCAGTGTGTTTGAAATAAAAGGGACAGGAAACTTGAAGGAAATCATAACCAAAATCTTTAGCTACATTTGCAAGTTTTTCTAATTCTTGTGTATTTGTTGTTTGACCTCCAAGAGCAATTGGAACTCTTCCATTCACTATTTTTGCACTTTCTTTAGCTAATGATAACCTCTCATCAAAGCTCATTGCTGAAAAATCACCTGCAGCTCCACCAAAAAGTAACGTACAATTCTCATTATTTAAACCATTACCCAATAAAAACTCTACATAATCTTTAAGTGCATCAAAGTTAAGGGGTAAATTTTTTATATCCTTAAAGGGTGTTGGAACAGTTACATAACAACCTTCTAGTTTTTTTTTTAAATTTTCAAAATCCATAATTTATTCCTTATTTGTTGATTCTTTTCATTGATATATGCCAAGGTATTAATATTTTTTCCATCATTGTAACAAAGCCAAATACTGACAAGCCTAAACAGGTTAAGAAAAATATTCCTGCAAAAGCTAAATCTGGTCTCATATTTCCTGTTACAATAGAAATATAAAAACCAAGTCCTTTATCTGATCCAATAAATTCCGCTATAGTAGCTCCAACAGTTGCGTTAATAGCCGCATATTTAAAGCCAACAAAACATTGAGGTAAAGCAGCTGGTAAACGAATTGTAAAAAAAGTTTTTAGTCTACTTGCCCCAGTTGATTGATAAAATAAAGTAAGTTCATTGCTTAATGAATTAAATGCTAAAATTGCATTTAACACTATTGGAAAAAAACAAACTAGGACTACAATAATTACTTTAGGCATCAACCCAAAACCAAACCAAGATATAAATAGTGGCGCAAAAGCTATTTTAGGTGTCATTTCAATACTAACAAAGAAAGGATATAAAGTTCTTCTTAATATTGATGAAAAAGAAATAGCTATTCCAAACCCTAAACCTAGAATTAGAGCTATAATATATCCAAGTACAGTTTCTAGAGCGGTAACACCAGTATAATAAATTAACTTATCTAAATCAGCAGAACCTTTTAAAATAATTTCTGAAGGTGCTGGTAGAATATATCTTGGTATGTCAAATAAAGGTATTGAATATTCCCAAAATAAAAAAAAGCCAGCAAAAAATAAAATTAACATCCATCCACTGAAGATCCATTTAATAAATTTTTTCATTTTAATAATACTTTTTAAATAACACCATATTTATGGAAAACTTCTTGTATTGAATTGACGTACTCAGTAAATTTAGGTGATCTTTTAACCTTTAAATCTCTTGGGTATGGAAGGTCTATTTTTATCTCTCTATCAATTTTACCTGGTCTTGGTGTAATCAAAATAACCCTGTTAGATAGCTGAACTGCTTCCTCAATAGAGTGAGTAACAAATATAACTGTTGGTTTTTTAACCATCCATAATTTTTGAAAATCAGCTCTAATTTTTTCTCTAGTCATTGCATCTAACTTACCCAGAGGCTCATCAAGTAAAATTATTTTTGGGTCATGTATCATTGCTTGACAAAAAGCAGCTCGTTGTTGCATACCTCCTGATAATTCATTGGGAAATCTTTCTGCAAAATCCTCTAAATTTACAGACTTTAAAATATTATTAATTTGTTCTTGATAATCTTTAAGATTAAGCCCTCTTAACTCTAGTTGTAGTTCAATATTACCCCTAACAGTTCGCCAAGGAACTAGGGTATTATCTTGAAACATTATTCCAATATCTGTCTTTGGTCCATTTACAAGTTTCTTTTCAAATTCTACTTTTCCACTTGTTGAATCTAGTAGTCCAGCAACCATAAGCATTAGAGTTGATTTTCCACACCCAGAGGGTCCTAAAATTGAAACAAATTCTCCAGCATTAATATTCATAGTTGCAGGTCCAAAAGCATGAACTTCATCCACACCATTTCCAAATACTTTTTTTAATTCTGTTATTTCTATGAAATTTTTCATTTATAAGATTTAAAACTAGCCGAGTATTATTTATACTCGGCTAGTAATTTAATGTGTTAATTAATTTATGAATTGATTTGTATAAAAGTCAGATGACTTAGCATTTTTGTCTAAATCATTATATTCTTTCATCAATTTAACCATACTATCCCAATCAGAAGCAACATTTAGACCAAGAACTTTTTTCTTGTTTGCTCCAGAATATAATATTCCTAAAGTTACATCTAAAACTTCTCTTGATTGAGCTTTACCAGCGTCTTCAGCCATTGAACCACCAACAATATCAGCAATTGCATTTACGGCAGCATCTGGATTTTTTTCTGCTTTAGCATAAGATTCCATTGTTGCTTTAATAAATCTTTTTGCTATATCAGCATTATTTTTAATCGTATCATTATGGGCAGCTATACAGTATCCAACTTGATTTACTCCAAAATCAGAATATGGAAAAGCTACTGGTTGAGCGCCACCGTTTGCTTTGATTTCAGCTGGTTTATCATCTAATCCACCTAAAATTCCTACAGAACCACCACTACCTTGTAAATAACTTGATACAAGAGCACCGTCTGGAACAACCGTTATATTAATATCAGATTCTTTAAGGCCAGCATTTTTTAAAACAATTGGGAAAAAAGTATTTACTCCAGCATTAGCTGTTGTTAATATTTTTTTTCCTTTTAAGTCTTTAATTGTCTTAACTCCACTATCAGGCTTAACAAGAATTGCTTCTGTTCCCATAGCATCAATTACACCAATTGACTTTAATGGTGCTCCTTTAGCCACAAGATCTGTCATAGCTCCACATGAACCGTAAGAAAAATGACTGTCTTTATTAGCCACTAGTCTGTGTGCAGAACTTGATCCATTTCCTGATCTAATATCCAAATCAATACCGTATTTAGCATAAGTTCCATCAACAAAACCTAATGCAAAGCCCGCATGTGACCCGTAGTACATCCAGTTCAATCTTAATTTAACCTTATCTGCGGCAAATGAAGTTGAAGCGGTTAATAAAAAAATAATTGCAACTTTGCAAATATTATTTAAAAGTTTAATCATATTGTTCCCTCTCTATTGTTATTTTTAATATCTTCTCAATAATTTTTATAAAATAAACTATTTAAAACGACAAACTATCAATATTTATAGACAAAAATTAAATTGTTTAAATACTAGTTTAATTCTATGATGTTGCCATAAATGAATAAACTTATGTCGTTAATGATTAACTTTTTAATCAATTAATATTATGGAAAATAAAGTATTTTCATTTGATATTATTCTTCAACCAGAGTTTCCATCTAACTCACTGGTCTTAATACAGGAGGCGCTAAGAATAACTAACCAATACAGAATTAATGAAATTTTTAAATATAAGCTGATAACTGTTGATGCAAAAAAAATTAGATCAAGCAATGGTCAATGGTGGAAAGCAGACGGTGGATTAGAAGCTATTCAAAATCCAGATTTTATAATTGTGATAGGTGGAAATTTACCCATACAAACAAAATCAAAAAAATTATTTTCCACATTAAGAATAGCTCATAAAAATTTATCCAAGATAATTGCAGTTGATACTGGAGCTTTTATAATTGCTGAATCTGGTTTAATTAATAAAGAAACAATTGTTTGTACTCATTGGGAAACCAAAAGTAATTTTATAGAAAGATATCCAGATATCAAAATTGTAGAAAATATTTACACAATAAATGCTAATGGATTAATGTTTGCTGCAGGTGGAATATCTACTCTAGATTTAATACTTGAGTGTATTAAGAAAATCAAAGGAAAGAATTATTCTGATGAAATTGCACAAGCTTTAATTTATAGACCCAGAGAAAAATCAACAATGCAAAAAGATGATCAATTTAATCTATCAATAGATAATATTTGCCAAAAATCAATTTTAATAATGGAAAAAAATATAGAAACACCAATAAAAATAAATGAGATAGCAAAAAAACTTAACATATCTTTAAGAACATTAGAGCGTAAATTTTATAAATTATATAAAATGTCTCCGATTAAATTTTATGTTAATTTAAGAATAAAATTTGCAAGAAATCTTCTTTTTTATGATGATCGCAAAATTAATGAAATATCAAGCATTGCTGGATTTAACTACAATTCTGTATTTATTAATTCGTTCAAAAAAATTTATAATAAAACACCTTCTGAATACCGAAAATATTTTAGAAACCAACAATTTGATAAAGATATTCTTGAAAGTTAATATTTATCTTTAAAATTTTTTAAAAAAATGTTTTAATTTTTAAATTAATAAAGGAGATAATAATGGCTAAATATATAGTTATGGGATGTTATACGGCTAAAGGTCTTGGAGGTTTTGTAAGTAATCCAGACACTGACCGAAAAGTTGCAACAACAGCTCTTTGCGAGGCAGCTGGAGCAAAGCTTACTGGTTATGCTGGTCTTAGAGGAAAGTATGATTTTATGGTGGAAGTAGAAGGTACTTTTGAACAGGCTTCTGCTTCTGGAATGGTAGCAGTATCTAGTGGAGCTGTTACAGACTTTTCAATTCATGAAGTGATTGACTTGAATGCAGTTGCAAAAATTGCAAACAAAATGGCTTCTGGATACAAAGAACCAGGTAAATAAAAAAAATTTAACTTCCAGTTTGAAAGAGCTGGGAGTTAATTAACTTCAAATAAAGTTGGAAACATTTTACCAGATAAGTCGTCACCATTTTTATAACCATTATCTTCCATAATAGCTCTTTCTTGTCTTGCCCAGTCTCCTCTATAAATAATTTTAGAATTTTCTTTTGCCATTCTTAATGTGTATCTATGAACATCTTTTTTAGGTGTAACAGTATTTAATCCTCCGTGTAGTGTTCTAATATCAAAATAAATACAGTCACCAACTTCCAGATCCCATTGTAAAA
>Ga0209192_10003384_pt1 | contig 10784 bp, 10 predicted proteins | sample ArcticOcean_MG_C_11_FD_187433 | JGI IMG/M metagenome (GOLD analysis project Ga0209192, IMG submission 187433) | Marine microbial communities from western Arctic Ocean - ArcticOcean_MG_CB2_154 (SPAdes) (version 2) | ecosystem: Environmental > Aquatic > Marine > Oceanic | place: Arctic Ocean... | reverse complement strand
AAAAGTCTGATTTTATTCTTATAGCTACTATTGGAAAGTCTAAGGGACTCAAGGGAGAGTTCTTTATTAATTCTCTGTGCGATCCTAAAGAAAATATAACAAACTATTCTGACTTTAAAACAGGATCATCTAGAGAATCTATTAAGCTTCATTACATAAAGCAATCTGGTGATAAATTCATTTCAAAGATTAAAGACATTGATGATGTTGACGAAATTAAAAAATTAACAAATCAAGAGTTATTTATAAATAAATCTGAACTCCCGGAACTTATCAATAATGAAATATACTGGCATGATCTAATTGGTATGCAGGTTATAAATAAAAATGATGAAGATCTAGGGATTATCGAAGAGATTAATAATTTTGGATCATCTGATGTATTGAAAGTAATTCCATCTAAATCATCTTCAGATAAAGAAATAAGGCTAATTCCTTTTATCAAAGATAAATATATTATTTCACACTCAATAATAAACAATTTATTAATTGTTGACTGGGATTTAGATTTCTAAACATGAACTTTAATATCTTAACAATTTTTCCAGATTTATTTGATACGCTTGATCATGGTGTTATTGGAAAAGCTAAAAATAATGGTAGTTTTTCAATCAACCTTCATGATATTAGAAAGCATGCTGTGAATAAACATGGTCAAATAGATGGAAAACCATATGGAGGTGGGGAGGGTATGCTTATGATGCCTCAACCGCTAAAAAAATCACTTGAAGATATTCCAAAAAATAAAATTGGAAAAGTGATATATCTATCACCACAAGGTAAGCCATTAAATAATATAAAAGCTAAAGAACTTTCTACTGAAAAATCAATAACATTTATATGTGGAAGATATGAAGGAATAGATCAACGATTTATAGACAAATATGTTGATGAAGAAATATCAATTGGAGACTTTATTATAAGTGGAGGAGAGCTTGCAGCATTGTGCTCAATAGATGCAATTGTTAGGCACATCCCAGGGGTTCTAGGAAATGAAGATTCAAGTGAAAATGATACTTTTTCAAATGGTTTATTAAAAGGACCTCAGTATTCAAGGCCTGAAATATTTGAAGAAATGAAAGTACCAGATGTGTTGCTTTCAGGTAATCATGAAAAAATAAAAGAATGGAAAGAATTAAAATCTATTGAAGCTACTATTAATAGAAGACCTGAACTATTAAATAATGTAAAATTAACAAAAAAACAAAGAAAACTCTTGGAAGATTTAACTTCCCAGCGTATCCTATAGCACTTTTTAGGCAATAATCATGACAGACAAAGATAAACTAGAACAAGAAAACGAAGCTAAAGTAGAGCAAGCAGAACCTGTTTCAGAACAAGTGAAAGCTGAAGAAGCTCCTGCTGAAGAAGCTGCTCCTACTGAAGAGGTAGTTGCTGAAGCTGAAGAAGCTCCTGCTGAAGAAGCTGCTCCTACTGAAGAGGTAGTTGCTGAAGCTGAAGAAGCTCCTGCTGAAGAAGCTGCTCCTGAAATATCTACTGTAGAAAAATCTTCTGCTCATATTTTACAAGCCTTTGAATCCAGACAACTAAGAACTGATCTGCCTGCGTTTAGACCAGGTGATACAGTCGTGGTATCAGTTAAAGTTAAAGAGGGAACCAGAACAAGACTTCAAGCTTTTGAAGGTGTTGTTATGGGTGTCAAAAAAGGTGGAATCAATGCATCTTTTGTTGTCAGAAAAATCTCAAGTGGAATTGGTGTTGAAAGAACATTTCAAACTCACAGTCCAATTATTGATTCAATCTCTGTCAAGAGAAAAGGTGATGTTAGACAAGCAAAACTTTTCTATCTAAGAGAAAGATCTGGCAAATCTGCAAGAATTAAAGAAAGATTAGAATAACCAAATGAAAAAATATCATGAAAAGGATGCTGATCTAGTCTCCTTTCTTGATTCATTGTTTATCGAAAAAGGCCTATCTAAAAATACTGTTTCATCATATAAAAGCGATATTCTTGATGCTCTAGACTGGTCAATGACTAAGTATAAAGTCTCTTTAAAAAAAATTAAAAATCATGAAATAGAAACTTATATCAAGTTTTTATTTGATAAAAATTACAAAAGTAGCACTGTAAATAGAAAAATTTCTTCTCTAAAGGCTTTTTTTTTATTCTTATTAAAAAAAGGCTATATTTCAGAGAATCCTGTTGGAGATATACCTTCTCCAAAACAAGAAAAAAGATTACCAGTATCAATTTCAGAAGATGATGTAGAAATACTTTTAAATGCTCCTATTCAAGATTCTTTTGTAGGCTGCAGAGATAAAGCTATGCTTGAGCTTTTATACGCAACTGGTATGAGAGTTAGCGAATTAACCAATCTTAAATTTTCTGACATTGACTTAACTAGATCAATCGTAAAAGTATTAGGTAAAGGTTCAAAAGAGAGACTTATACCTTTTGGTGAATCTGCAAATGAATATACAAAAATTTACTTAGAGAATAGATCTCAAAGAGGCATCAATAGATCAATACAGTATATATTTATAAGCACAAGAGGCTCAAAAATAACACGAGAGGGTTTCTGGCATAGAATTAAACTCTATTCCAGAAATATTAATGCTACAAAAAATATATCACCCCATACACTTAGACACGCCTTTGCAACTCACCTTTTAAATAGAGGAGCTGATCTAAGATCAGTTCAATTGTTATTAGGTCATAGTGACTTATCAACTACTCAAATATATACTCACATTGCCAAACAAAGACTAAGTGATGCATTAAAGAAGCATCATCCAAGAGGTTAACTATGAAAATTTTATTTAATTTAATATTTATTGCTTTATTGAGTATCAATATTTATGCATTTGATGGCAAAGATGAAATCATTGCAAAATTAGCAAATGTCCTCCCAGAAGGGGCAGAAATAATTGATATTACTGAAACTCCTGTTGATGGAATATATAAACTTGAGCTTGAAGACATGCAATCAGTTTATCTATCCTCGGATGGTAATTTTGTAATCATAGGTGAAATATTTCAGATAACTGGTGATGGTTTGCTTAACCTTACTGAGATGGAGAGAGATGTAGAAAGAAGGAATATTATTTCTGAGATTGATGATTCGGAATTAATCTCATTTCCAGCAAAGAATGAATTATTTTCAGTTGTTATTTTTACGGATATTGATTGTGGTTATTGCAGAAAGCTTCATGGTGAAATCAGTGAATATAATAAATTAGGAATATCTATTAATTACGCTGCATTTCCAAGATCAGGGCTCCAATCTGAATCTTACTCAAAAATTGTTGGAGCATGGTGCTCAAATAACCCAGCTAAAACTTTAACTACTTTAAAACAAGGAAAAGATATGAATTTAACTTACTGTGAAAATCACCCAGTAGAAAAACATTATAGGCTTGGAAGAAAAATTGGTGTCACAGGAACTCCAGCAATAATTTCTAGTTCTGGACAATTAATACCTGGATATGTTCCTGCGAAAGACCTATTGAGCAGGCTTCAAGGTTAAATATGAAAGAAATAAAAGTAGGTATATGCGGTTGGGGTAACGTCGCAACAGGTCTCTACCAAGCAGTTAATGCTAATAAAAAAATTATAGAAAGAAATACAAATTTAGATATAAAAATAAATTTTATTGGGGCAAGAAGAGATAACCCAAAATGTGATCCCCAGGGAGTAGAGGTTTTAAGAGACATTTTTGATGTTGTTAAACAAGATATTGATGTTGTCATAGAGCTTATAGGGGGAGTTGAAACTGCTAGAGAATTAATACTCTCAGCAATAAAAAATAAAAAACATGTAATTACAGCAAATAAGGCTGTAATTTTTAATCACGGTGATGAGCTCTTTAAAGCAGCAAGAGAAAATAATGTAAAAATTTTATTTGAAGCAGCAGTTTGTGCTGGAACTCCAATAATTAAAGTTCTTCAAGAAGAGCTTGCAGGAAATAATATTTCTAAAATATCAGGAATGCTTAACGGAACAACAAATTTTATTTTAGCAGAAATGGAAAAAGGAGCGGATTTTGAACCTATTCTCAAGATTGCTCAAGAAAAAGGATATGCTGAGCCAGACCCATCTTTTGATATTGATGGAATAGATGCAGCGCATAAGATAGGTATATTGTCACATATAGCCTTCGGAAATCCTCTTCCTCCCAAAGATTTTTATATTGAAGGAATTACAGAGATAGCAGGTGATGATTTTCAGCATGCTAAAGAATTGGGTTATGTAATAAAACATCTAGCAGTAGCAAAACAAGAAATTAATGCAGTTGAACTTAGGGCGCATCCAGCATTTATTAAAAACACTTCAATATTATCTTCTCTGGAGGGAGTTAGAAATGGCATAGAAATAGATACTGATCTCATTGGTAAAATTCATATTACTGGATCAGGAGCTGGTCAAGAATCAACAGCTTCAGGTTTAATTTCAGATATCATCCATTTAGCAGGATGCAATAAAGACTATTCAGAAGAGGTTTTTAAAAGCTCTAATGAGATAAAGATAGTTGAATTTACTGAAATATCGTTTCAGCATTATTTTTACTTAGAAGTTGATGATAATCCAGGCGTTATGGCATTAATTACGTCATTAGTTGCTAGTCATAACATTGGAATTGAGACAATAATTCAAAAGGATGAATTGGCTGATAATCAAGTCCCAGTTTTCTTTATTACAGATTTATGTGAAGAATTTAAAGCTAAAGAGCTCTTAAATGAATTTAAAAATACAGATGTTATAAAGAAAGTTAAAAGAATTAGGGTCGAAGCAGATTAATGTTATTTCACAGTACAAGAGGTGGAGATAAAGATAGGACTTTTGAAGATATCTTAATGCAAGGGTTAGCCTCTGATGGTGGCTTATTTATGCCAGATACATGGCCTCAAGTTAATCTTAATTTATTAAGATCGAAGTCGTCATTTATAGAGGTAGCAAAGGAAATAGTACCTTTATTTACATCATCTTCATTTGATAAAGAAGAGGTTATTAATATTTTAGATAATACCTGGCATGATTTTTCAGATGATGATATTGCGCCTTTAAAGCATTTAGATGATAACAAGGCTGTGCTTGAACTTTTTCATGGACCCACTGCAGCCTTTAAAGACTTTGGACTTCAATTAGCAGCAGCCTTTTTTAATGAAGTTTTAAGTAAAAATAATAAAACAGCAATTATTTTAGGGGCAACATCAGGTGATACAGGTTCAGCAGCAATAGATGCATGCAAGAATTTTAAATCAATCAAAACTTTCATACTAATCCCAGATGGAAATATGTCTGAAATTCAAAGAAGACAAATGACAACAATAGATGAGGATAATGTCTTTACGCTGCGTATAAGTGGAACATTTGATGATTGTCAGGATATTGTAAAAGATGCTTTTAAAGAAAGATCTTTTTTAAAAGATGACCAGTATTTATTAGCAGTTAATTCAATAAACTGGGTAAGAATTATTGGTCAAATCTGCTATTACTTTTATGCATCCCTCAAATTTAATAATCTTAATGAAGATAATAATTTTTCAGTACCAACTGGAAATTTTGGCAATGTATTTGCATGCTACGCAGCCCATAAAATGGGATTACCTCTTAATAAAATTATAGTATCTGTAAATGAAAATGATATTTTAAATAGATTCTTTACTAGCAATGACTATTCAAAGCAGAAAGTGAGTGAAACTGTATCACCAAGCATGGATATAAGTGTTGCCAGTAATTTTGAAAGATTAATTTATGATTTCTACTGCGATAGAGATGCAAAAATTTGTAATGATTTTTATGCAAACTTTCCTTTGGATTCGATCAATCTTCCAAATAATATGTGGGAAAAATCAACAGAATTATTTTTAAGCTACTCTGTTAATGATTTACAAACAATCAAAGCAATTCAGGAAGTTTATGAATCTCATAATTATCTTATTGATCCCCATACCGCTGTAGCTTCAGTGGCCGTTGATAACCTAAGCAAGCAATTAAAGAATTCTACACTGATACTATCGACAGCTCATCCAGCTAAATTTCCAGACTCAATTGCAGAAGCGGGAATAGCCATCAAAGAAATACCTAAGAGACTAAGTGATGTTTTTGAAAAAAAAGAACGAACATTTGATTTCTCTCCAGATAAGACCGCTATTTTTAATTTTATAGCTAATAATAATTTTTAAATATGGACTCCTCTGAACTTAAAAGCATTTTACTTGATCTACAATCAAGAATTATTGAAATTAGAAACGGTATTTTTGACGTTACTTCAAAAGAAGCAAGGCTGGACGAGATTTCTAGTCAGCTATCTCTGGAAGAAGTTTGGAGCAATCTAGATCTATCTCAAAAATTAAGTAAAGAAAAAGCCTCAATAGAAAAATCATTAACCTTTTTTCAAACAACTGAAATGCAAGTAAATGATAATTTAACTCTTCTTGAGATGGCTCTAGAGGAATCCGATCTAGAAACTATGAAAGAGATAGAAGTTGATGTGATGATCCTTCAAAAAAGTGTTGAAGATCTTGAATTTAGCAGAATGTTTACAAATAAAATGGATCCTAATAATGCATATATAGATATTCAATCTGGATCTGGAGGAACTGAGGCTCAAGATTGGGCTGAAATGCTTCTTAGAATGTATACAAAATGGGCTGAAAGTAGAGATTTTAATGTCCAAGTTACTGATCTATCTGCTGGCGACGTTGCAGGTATTAAGTCAGCATCTATTCTAGTTGAAGGGGACTATGCATACGGATGGCTTAGAACTGAGACAGGTGTTCATAGATTAGTAAGAAAATCTCCATTTGATTCTGGAAATAGAAGACATACTTCATTTGCATCAGTATTTATCTCTCCTGAAATAGATGAATCTATTGAGATAGAGTTAAATAATTCCGATGTTCGTATTGATACTTATAGGGCATCTGGAGCAGGCGGACAGCATGTTAACAAAACTGATTCTGCGGTGAGGCTAACCCATGAGCCAACTGGAATTGTTGCTCAATGTCAGAGCGACAGGTCTCAGCATAAAAATAAAGAAAATGCCTTTAAACAACTAAAATCTAAGCTTTACGAGTTAGAATTACAAAAACAAAAAGATGAACAGCAAGTATTAGAAGATAGTAAATCTGATATTGGATGGGGTAATCAGATTAGGTCCTATGTATTAGACCAATCGAGAATTAAAGATCTGAGAACTAACCTTGAATCAGGTAATACAACTGCAATACTAAATGGTGATCTTGACGATTTTATGAAAACAAGCCTTAAGGAAGGGGTATAAATGTCAGAAGAAAATATAGGTGGCGAAGAGGGAATTATTGAAGAAAGAAGGAAGAAACTTGAGCTTTTAAGAGAGAAGAATCAGGCTTACCTGAATGATTTCTTTAAAGAACATTATGCTGCAAACTTATCGTCTGAATTCGCTTCTTTTTCTAAAGAAGAGTTAGAAGAAAAAAATATAACTGGCATTTCTATAGCTGGCAGAGTTGTTCTTAAAAGAGTAATGGGTAATGCTAGCTTTGCTACCGTGAGAGACTCTAGTGGAGATATCCAAATCTATATAAGTAAAAATACAGTAGACCAAGATATCTATGAAGATTTCAAGACATGGGATTTGGGCGATATTATTGGAGTTGAAGGTAAGTTATTTAAAACAAGAACTGATGAATTAACAATTGAAGCTTCAAAAATTGTTTTACTAACTAAGTCTATAAGACCGATGCCAGATAAGTTTAAAGGTCTAGCTGATATAGAAACAAGGTACAGACAAAGATACTTAGATCTAATGAGTAATGAGGAATCTAAAAAAGTATTTATGGACAGAACTAAGGTAGTCGAATCTATGAGGACTTCATTAAAAGATAGGGACTTTATAGAAGTTGAAACTCCGATGATGCATCCTATTCCAGGTGGAGCTGTAGCAAGACCTTTTATAACCAAACACAATGCTTTGGATAGAGATTTATTTTTAAGAATAGCCCCTGAGCTTTATTTAAAAAGACTTTTAGTGGGTGGCTTTGAAAGAGTTTTTGAAATAAATAGAAGTTTTAGAAATGAAGGACTCTCCACTAAACACAATCCAGAATTTACTATGCTTGAATACTACGAGGCATACTCATCTTTAGATAGAACTATTTCTTTTACAGAAGACATGATTAAAAAAGCTGCAGAAGAGATTAATAACTCCTTGCAACTTCAGTGGGGTGAAGATTCTATAGATGTATCAAAATTTAGAAAGGCAAGTCTATCTGATCTTGTCTTAGAAGAAAATTCAAAATTAACAGAGAGTGATCTTAAAGAAATGGGCGGTAAAAAGCTTTTAGAGCTTTTTGAAGAAACTGTGGAAGGTAAACTTATCCAACCAACATTTGTAATAGGTTATCCAGTAGAAGTTTCTCCTTTATCTAGAAGAAACAATGAAAATCCAGATATTGCAGATAGATTTGAATTATTTATTGGCGGTAAAGAAATAGCTAATGGATTTTGTGAATTAAATGATCCTGATGATCAAGCTGAGCGTTTTAAAGATCAAGTTAAAGCTAAAGATGCTGGCGACAAAGAAGCTATGGCTTATGATGAAGATTATGTCATAGCCTTAGAGCACGGAATGCCACCTGCTGTAGGCGTTGGAATAGGAATAGATAGACTAGTTATGCTTATAACCAATCAAACATCAATTAGAGATGTCCTATTATTCCCTCAGATGAAGTCTTGATAAAAATCACCATCTAAATTTATCAAAATTTTCAGGATTAGCCCAACCTTTTGGATTATTCCAGTCTCTTTTATTATTATAAGTCTTTAAGTTATAAGCAAAGATACATAAGCCAAGTTTCTTATTTTCAAATTCCTTTTGAAAACCTAACTTTAAAAGATCTGAATTATCGATAGATTTATTTTTATTTGATATAAAAACAATAATTTTCTGGCTCAAAAGATTTTTAATAATTCCAATATCAGAAATATTAAATTTTGCATCATCAAGCACAGCATAAAGGTCGCTTTGTATGCTTAAATTATTATCAACAAAAGGCTGAATATATAACTGATCTAATTTTTTCTTACTAAGAAATTTAACTAAATTAGATGAGTCTTGTGAGGTAATCAAGCTAATAGAATTACATTCTTCTCCATCAACCACATCAGCTAAGAAATCTTCAATTAATTTATTCTGAGCAGTGATCACAAAAGATGTTTTACAGCCTCTCTTTCAGATTCAAGTTCAGCAATTGATATAGCAAACTTCTCTTTAGCAAATTCAGAAAGAGTTACATCTCTAATGATCTCTACTGATCCATCTTCCATTGTCATTAGCGGATATCCACAAATTAAACCTTCTGGAACACCGTAAGCTCCATCACTTGCTACAGCAGCGCTAAAGCAATCTCCAGCTTCTGTAGTGTTCTCACAAGCAATTATTGTATCTAAGGCAGCTTTTGCAGCAGAGGTGGCTGAAGAGGCTCCTCTTGCATCGATTACTGCTTTTCCTCTCTGTTGAACTGTTGGTAGAAAATTATTCTCAACCCAATCCATATCGTTAATAACAGATCCAACTGAATCATTATCAACAAATGCATTCTCAACGTCGGGATACATAGTAGGACTATGATTTCCCCAAATAATCATCTTTTTAACTTTTGCTATAGAGCAACCGACTTTCTTAGAAATTACTGATTTAGCTCGACTTGAATCCAGCATCGTCATTGCCATCCATAACTGAGTATCGACACCTGAAGATTTTTTGCCTATAAGGGCATTAGTGTTTGCTGGATTACCAACAACTAAGATTTTAGCATCAGCTTTTCCATATCTTCCTACCGCTTCTCCTTGAGCAACAAAAATGCCACCATTAATCTTTAAAAGATCAGATCTTTCTTCTATTTTCTTGCCTTCATAAATAATTCCTCTAGGAATACTTCCTACCAATAAAAACCAATCAGCATCTTTTGCAGCTTCAGAAAAATTATCTGTATAGGTAACATTTCCCATATGAGGAAAAGAGGAGTCCTCTAACTCCATGACCAGGCCTTCAAGTTTACTTACAACTTGAGGAATCTCAACCAGAACTAAATCAACAATCTGGTCACCGAATGTTTTTCCATCTACCAATCTAGGTATAAGTGAATATGCTATTTGACCTGCAGCGCCTGTAACAACAACTTTAACTCTTGAATTCATTATTTTTCCTTAATTTACGAATTATTTATGCGCTAATTATAGTCCTAAATGTAAGATTTAAACGTGGCTTCATTAATTTTTTTGACTTTTTTATACAATGTTTCCAGTATTTTTGAGTTTCACCATCCATAACAATTAAAGAGCCATGAGATTGGTCTAAAGAGAAGGATATATCTTCATTTTTATGTTTAAAACAAAGCGGTCTTTCTTGTCCTAAGGATACAGAAGCTATGACTGAATCTTTGCTCAACATTGACTCATCATCTGAATGCCATCCCATGCTATCTGTTCCATTTCTATAAAAATTAGCTAGTACTGAATTATATTTTTGCGATGTAATGACTTCAATCTTATTTTTAATTTCTAATAAGGCTGGATGCCAATTATTTCTTTCTAGCATTTTCCCGGAGTATTTATAATTACAGCCTTCATCTGCATACCAGCATTGCAATCGAGGTATTTTTATATCCTTACCAAATAATTTAATTTCTCCCTCAAGCCAATTTAATTCATCTAATGAGGATTCTAGCCATCTATCAGCCTGATCTTTTGTAAAAGAATCTTCGTAGTTTTTTATCGATAGATTAGGGTATTTAAATATATTCTTATGCATTAATATAAAATGAATTAAAAGCATCAA
>Ga0209192_10003383_pt1 | contig 10785 bp, 5 predicted proteins | sample ArcticOcean_MG_C_11_FD_187433 | JGI IMG/M metagenome (GOLD analysis project Ga0209192, IMG submission 187433) | Marine microbial communities from western Arctic Ocean - ArcticOcean_MG_CB2_154 (SPAdes) (version 2) | ecosystem: Environmental > Aquatic > Marine > Oceanic | place: Arctic Ocean... | reverse complement strand
ACCTGACCTGTCCTCGACTTGACGAGTACATCACGAATCGTGAGGTGCTTCTCCAGGGGGTCATGGAGGTTGTCGACGACGTCGTCAACGCTTTACCTGATGACTCAGGGAAGAACTCGACCATACGATATGAACACTTGAGAAAATCACGAAGTGCAAAAAGAGACCATGCAAAAAGCCAGTTCCTTCGTATCATGTATGGAGGGAAGCTGGACTCTATCGATTTCGAGACTTCAAATGGTCTCGAGTTGTATGTCCCGTGGGCTGCTACTGACTTCCTTCACAAGTTTCACGAAGAGTTCAAACACAACTCAACGACGCTTTTAACGTTTGGTGACTACGAAAAGTTTATGAAACTTGGTGAATCTAAAAAACCTCACAACCCTCTTGGGTGTGGTTTGTCTCTCCTGGCCCAAGACATGGAGAGAGAGATTATCAGTATCGTGATTGACACCTTTCAACAGAACGGGTTCAAGACTGGTACTATCATTCACGACGGGTTCTTGGTTCAGGATTTGGATGTGGCTGATGACATTCTCAGGAAAGCTGAGCAAGAAGTTTTGCATGAGTATACGTATGATATCAAACTCTCGAAGAAGTCTCTCAAAGATTTTGATGAGGATATGCTTTGGGGTGTGAAGGCCAGGAATGATGGTGAGATTGAGTTCGAAAGTGACAGTGATACTGACATTGCACGGCACTTCATAGAGTATATGGAGGAAAAAGGCCACGCTTTCACGAGAAGTGAAGGTGAGCTTTATTGGTTCAACCCAGACCATGGGATTTATCTTACTGGCCTTCGTGAGCTTCGTGTGTACATGAACGACTGTTCTCGTCTGCCCCGTGCTTGTGGTAAGACAGATATACAAAACAAGTGGGTGAAGCAGGTTGAAAGTCTTGTGGGTGATGACCCCGAGTTTCGAAACAAGGTCGTGCATACCACATACCGAAAGATTGCTTTCAAAAATGGGTACTACGACTGCGACAAGAAGGCTTTGTGTGACTACAATCGTGACGTGTACTTCTTGATGAAGGGCAGTATCGACTATGTCCCACAAGAGCAGGTGGTACTCGACGAGGTCTGGGACAAGTTGTTCTTGGGAGTGTTTGGGACTGAGGATGTGTCAATCTTCATGAAAAATAGTTTTGCTCGTGGCATGGCTGGGGAAATCAAAGACAAGCGTCTGTTCTTCATTATTGGTGAACCAAATTCTGGGAAGGGTACAATCACGGAGGTTTTTCGTCTCGTGTTTCCTTCTCAGTTCAACACCTTGAATAGTGGGGATTTCTGTGCCAAGAAGAGCGATGGGAACTCAGCCCTCAACAACCAACATCTTGTTCAGGGGAGGGACAAACGAGTCGCTTTTCTCAACGAAACTTCTCGAGCCAAAGGTCAGGAGTGGAACGCCCAAGCTATCAAGGTGTTTTCGAATGGAGGCGAAAGTATCATGGGTCGTCTCAATTACGACCGTGAAGCCAAGGTTTTCATCAACCAGCAGACAGGGTTCTGCAATATGAACGACACCCCCAAGATTCAGGGCTTTCAAAGTGATGTCAAGATACGATGTGTGGCTGTTCGCACAGCATTCTCGTATATCAGTCCTGCTGACTATGACGAGAAGACGGCGAAACCTTTTCAAAAGGTTGCTGAGGAAGACATCAAAGATGAGTTTCTCCGTAGACCAGAGATTCTTCAAGCCTTTGCTCAGTTGGTCTGTGAGGGGTATGTCCCTCAAAGACCTGCCATGCCTGAGTGTGTCAGGAAGGAGACTGATGAGTGTTTCGAGGAAGAGGATGAGGAAAACAAAATCAAGAGTCTCTTTGAGGATGTCGTGTGGAACGGTGGCGACGTGAATTCTAGACCTTTCGTGACGAAGAAACACCTTGTCAGGAAGCTCGAGGAAAACGGTGTGCATCTCTCAAGCAATCGGCTCACGAGGCACATGACGGGGTGGGGGTATCCCGCTGACGGCAGGAAGGGTGGTGAGCGTGGATGGCATGATATCATGTTTGTAAACGACATGGCCGTCGGGAATAATCACTAAACGTAAATTTTCATATAACAAATATTTGTCTCTTTGACACTTTGACAGTTCATATCCTAGTCTCTCCAGGGGTGTGTTACGGTGTCATGGTTTCTGTAGCTGTAAGAAACCATGACATGATACTTATATATCTATGAACTATAATTAAAACTGTCAAACTGTCACAAACATGACGGAACTTAGAAAAAATAATAGTCACAAAAAGTAGTGATGGTAACCTTCGATTCAATCAAACAGCACTTCGCCGACCTCGTGGCCAAAGGTGAGAATGCACCATCCACAGCTAACCAGTACATCACGAACATTCGTAAAACCCTCGACGACCTCGATGGTATGGACGACATAGCAGACTGTATCAACCACAGGGTCGTGAAACACATCACGGAGACCTATGACCATCCGGGTAGTCGGCAAGGTGTCTTCCTGTCCTTCTTGAGAGCCATCAACACCTACCCAGACCTCAAGGCTGTGGTAACCCAAGCAGTCCTGACGAGTATCACAGAGGGGTTTGAGCTGTCGAAGACCCAAGCCAAAGAGCTTTCAATCCAGAGGCAACTGACTGAGACTGTGGAACGAATGGACAGCATCATAGCCAAGATAGAGGCACACTTTGAACCCCTGAGTGACGAGGTCATACTGGTCAACATGTACGACGAGGTGGCTCTACGAAAGGACTTCGATGACGTGTTGTTGGTCGTGGGAAATCCTCCTGAAACTGAGTCTCGTTGGATTGATTTGGCCACTGGACTGCTCACAATTAAGGACTTCAATAAGACCAACAAGAAGTACGACGCTGTGAGACACACACTCAGCCCCAGGATGCTACGAATGATTCGTGAGGTCTCAGCCACTCGTAACTATCTATTGACTCTAAAGTCTGAAACACTCTTCAAGAAAATGAAGGCTGTTGTTCCCCATATCGGGTCTCAACTGCTTCGTAAGTCCAAGGTCTCAACTGAGACAGAGGGTGATAAGATTCTCGATGCAAAGATTCGTCATGATTTGTGGAATCAAATGAAACATTCACCTGAGACTCAACTGACATACAGGAGACAAATAATTCAATACGATTAGTAAATGATTCCTAAAATGTGATGAGTAATTCAAATTCAAGGACGAGTTTTGAATTTATTTTCTCACCATAACTGTAAAAGAATGTTTCTCCAGGGCAAGGTGTACATGCTGTCTTCCCCGAACTACCCCAAGGTCTACATTGGCTCTACGATTCAACCCCTCAACAAAAGGGTATATTGTCATTCGAGCAAGTGGAACACATGTACGTCACGACAGTTGTACCAGGCGTGTCCAGATACTGTAGAGGTCAAGATACTCGAGGAGGTCGAGGTGAGGAATAGAAAGGAGCTTCAGCATCATGAGATTCGATACATAAAAAAATATCAGGATACTGTAATGAACCGTAACGTGCCTCTAAGAACAAGGAAAGAGAGATACAGTGATAACATCGTCCAGGAACGAGAGTACCAACGAAATCGTTACGCTGAGAGTGCTAAGAAAAACGGTGGAGATGGTGACTACAGACAGCTCCAATATTATAAAGAAAGAAAGGACACTATCCTCAGGCGTTGTGCACTCGTGAATGCTTGGAAGTGCAATAGGTTACCAAACCGCAGCACCATGATAAAGCACAATTTGACTGAGGAGGACGTGGCTGCATTTGTGGCCAAAATGAATACTCCCTAATTTTTTGATTCTTATAGTGACAGATGAAAATTACAAATTTAGAATGACAGTTTCCAATACCAAAATTCGGGCTTCGAGAGCATCGTTCCTCGCTTTTTCGGCTTGGAGTTGTCTATCCACCTCTTGAAGGGCTGCTGTAGCTACTGTAAATATGTAATCCTTGTTGAGGTGATGGAAGTCCTGAACTTTCTGCCCCCAAACAAATAGCTCTGACCCCCAGTCGGACATGTCTTCCTCAACACGAATCGTGTGTTTGTCGACAACCTCCGTGATGGTTAGTTGCTCTCGTTTGTCTTCCGCCAGGTATGCGATGAGTTTACCCAACCCATCTAAGTCTGAGGTGTTGAAGTTCGTGAAAGTCACGGTGTTACTCGAGCTGATAGTAGCGGTCTCGTATATGTTAGGTATATCACCATCAGCCACAGAGACTGCCCTCGGGAGAACCGATTTCACATCTTGTGCAATATAGCCTATAACACTTGAACTCCCCCGTTTGACCTTGTCCACATACTCGTAGTATGTGGGTTTCAGTAGTCTTATCTGGTCTAACGCTGTCGTATCATGGATATCGACCACATTACTCTTAATGCGTCGGTCACTTAAGACGACAATCCCCATTGTCCGTATGTTGTTATCAACCAAAAGACCAAAGTTTAAGTTAGGAGGGTTTCCTTGAACACCCCCTCCGTTCGTCAAATAATCTGATTGGAAAAAACCATAATCAGCTGTGTATTCAGTTCCATAAACCCTAAGACCGTCTGAAAATGTACCCTCAGAGCTAACAACCAAGTACGCACAAGACATCTCATCAGTTGCTACAATGTCCCCGACCACATGAAGCTTGTGTAATGGAGTATCCGTCCCGATACCGAGACCAGAACTGTTCAGCGTCATCTCCGCACTGTTATTAATACGCCACTCGTGTAGAACACCGCCGTGTGCTGTACCAGCAGCAGGTGTGCCTATGATGGTGTCGAGTTCGCTGTCCCACGACCCGACATTATAACAGAGACGACCACCACCCTGTAACCAAAGCTCGTCAGAGTGAGCAGTACCCCAAAACGCTGAACGAAAGTCGTTAAAAACCCCAATCGTCATGCGTATATCCTCATTATTCGTACCTGGTGATTGTGCCGTCTCATCTTGAACCAAGATGAACCCCTTATCGCTCCCACTGTTAACCTTCGAGTTGAAATTGACGAGGGTGTATGACCCACTCGTAGCAGGTTGAAAGTTGGCGACTTCTCCATTTTTGATAATCGAAAACACACCGTTTGCGTCGAGACCACCCGAACCATCAGCCCCCGTAGCACCTGGAGGTATAGTGAAGGCGAGTGTCGTTGTTGTTCCAGAAGTGGAAGCTGAAACCGAAGCGTCACCCCCAGCAGTCCCTTGTGTGGTGGTAACTGCGATTGTCGGGGTGACCCCATCAGCACCAGGAGGAATGGTGAAGTTGAAATCCACACCCACCCCCGATGCCTTATTCGTCACACTCACACCAGCACTCGCACCCGAAGCACTCGCCCCAATATTAGTGTTGTTGAGGATATCGACTGCCGTAGCGACAAACGATTTCGTCGCCACCTCTGCGTTGTTAATTTTGAGACCACCAACTTTCACAATATTAACATCACCATCAGCGTCACATTCTATCACATTCCCATCGTACAAAGCACCAAGACTTCCTGTAGCCTTTCTATAAATATCCAAACCACAAATGCTGTTCGTGGTGAGCCTCCAGTCGGCACACTCATTTTCACCAAACTCTTCCGACGCCGTCGTCCGTACGAAATCAATCCCCTGAACACCGTTTCGATTTCCAGATGCGTTCACACTCGCATCACGAAGTTTCAAGTACTGACTTGAACCGTCCACCAACTCCAAAATCTTAGCATCTGCTTGAGTAGCACCCTGTATCGCAGACTTCCTCTCAGTATAACTCTTCAAATTTGTGTTGCCGACAGGCGTACCACCCACAAGAGGGGGGTACGAAGTCCAATCTGATGGTTTCTGGACAACATTTATCAGTTCGAAATCGGGGGTGGCTGCTTCAGCACTTGCGAGTTGTTCGAAAAAGCCACCTACACTTTTCGTTGCCCCAGTAGCACCTGTGAACCATGTAGACGCTGCCGTAAGGATACCAGCTCCAACAGCAGTCGGTACTACTGATGTAACCAAATCGGCATTGGTTACATAGTCAGCTTCAATCGCAGCGATGCGTTCGGTGTTCTCTGTAAGGTCTGTCTCTAAAGTTTCGACGATGGTGTGTAGCGTTGAAATATTACCAGTAGTAATACCTTCCCCATAGGTGTAGTAGATGTTTGACTCCACGACTAAGAGACGAGCTGTGTTACTTTCTAAATCATCAGTGAGCGTCAAGACATTCCCATGGAGTATCTCAATATTAGAGCTAAGTGTTTCCACATTCCCGTGAAGTACACCGATGTTACTCGAAACCGTTTCGATATTTCCGTGAAGTGTTTCAATATTACTTGAAAGCGTGTCCACATTTCCATGAAGTGTGACGATGTTACTCGAGAGCGTTCCCACATTACCATACAGTATATTTATATTTGACGAAAGTGTTTCCACATTACCTTCCAAAATTGTGATATCAAGGTCGGTGGCGTGTCCGTCTACAGTTAGCCCACGAATAACTCCAGAACTATCAATGTACCCCAGCTGTGTTCCCCCATGGTCATGGAATGTAATCTGGTTCGTGTAGAAGTTGACCTCCTTGGTGCTATCTTTCACTTCTATGTTGAGATTATTATCTTCACTGTGTATTCGGGAGTACACAACTTTCGTTATCTTATTCCAAAACTTGATGTCGTCCACCACCCGTACCTCCCCTGCAAATACTCTCTTTGCTTGAATAGGTGGGTCGTAAAAGATGGATGTCGACATTCCTATTGTGTAGCAAGTTTATTATTGATGATTGCTTCAGGTGGTGTGTACCTGGGACGAGGAGGAGGAGCTTCTTCCTTTTTCGTTTCGTGAATCGACATTTTCGAAACAACCCAAGCTCCTGCCCCGAAAATTAGACCAATTCCAGTACCGACGGCGACACCAGCTATACCACCAGCAGCCCCGATTTCAGCACCCATAATTGCTGCTGCCCCTATACTCGTAGCTGAAAAGACAGCCCCTCCAACTGCCCCACCAGCCATGTCTGAAATACTCTCCTTCGTGTCGGTATTCGCACCAGCTCTATCAAGAGCGTTATACACACCAACTTGTGTTTCAGTTCCAGCAATTGCTCCCAACGCACCACCAGCGATTATAGGTAAAGCCTCAACCCCGAGTGCTGTTCCAGACATTCCAGCCATACCAAGTTCAGTGAAACCAGCTCCTAAAGAACCTGACAGAGCAGAATGTTCGTCAACACCTATTCTATCATGTCTACCCATAGACCCCCCCGGGTCTACGAGGTTCGAAATTTCTCCACCAAGAATCGCACCGAAAATTCCAACACCCAATGCAGTGGGATGTGCCTGTTCCGCCAGTGTTTCAAACATCGAAGCCTTGACGGCAGGGTTTTTGGCAATCTCTGTGTTCTCCATGGAGGAGACACCATCCTCAAAGATGTCTTGTGCGACCCCCTCAGCCTCATCGAATCTATCGAAACGAATCAGGTCGATAGTTTCTTCATCCACGATAATTTCGGTGGGTTCTCCACCTGTCCTTGCGGTGTTTAAATGTTCAGTCTCACTTTCTGAAAAATCCCCACCCAACATCTCCCACATTCTCACGAGTTTAGAGTTACGATGCACACGCACTCCCAGCTTACCTCGAACCCCGTCGACATCTACATCGACCCCAGAGTTTGAGTTAAGTTCTCTGTAAAAATCGGTGAAACTTTCGTTCATATTCATTGCCTTCTTCATGTCTATCATCGTCTCGGTTTCAGCTTTGTAGTTCCCACGACGTTGTAGTTCGACGGCACTCTGGTGAAAGTCCTCTACTTGATTACGGGTGAAGTTGGGGACGAGCCGATGACTCTCAAGTAGACCTGAGCTACCTGTAGGCACAACACTCACTTCATACTGTGGGAACATGCTCACATTTCGAAACATCGTTCCAGACGAAATAACATTTTCTGGATTTCTTACGATTTCGATAGTGTTTGTACGCTCCCCCGTGGCCAAAGAGTTCCGTAGGATGTGTCTCAAGTTAATTGGAGGGTCGTACAATATCCCAGAGATGTTGTAGTCCAAACATGCATCCATTCCAGTAGAAGCACCTAAACTGAAACCACGCACCTCAACATTCTCAGGCCCGACCCGGTCAATCATCTCTCCAGCAATTTTTCGACTTTCATCAACACCGAGGATTTGTTTTGAAACATTAACATAGTCCCGACCGTCGTCAGGTTTCATGCCCCGTAGACCAAGAGTGTACTTCCCTGTGGTGTTATCCTTCACCATGACCCCATATCTGGATGTATCTGTGATTGTCTTGTTCAAATTGTTTGCGTCAAGATATTCTTGGGCTTTTACCTTTCCTTTTTCGTTAAAAACCTTCGCAGCGTAACAAAGTTTAGCACCATCGCTGTGTGCGGCAGTGAGCTGGGAATTAGGAAGTATTTTACTTGCGTTCATCGTACCTATGATGACACTTAAATCGTCACGCTTCGTGGTGAGGTAGTTATACTCATTCTCGTAAATGGAACTTGTTTGCATTTGAGGCTGCACATCATTTAAGAGAGTGGACATGCTTATTAATATACTTGTTAGAAATTAATGAGACCCTTCGGTCATGCGGACAGCTCCAGTGCTACCAATATTGAGGTGGTAGTTGGAGCGAACATAGGCAAACATGGAGAGGGGAGTGTTTTGGGCAGAGAAGTCCAACATAACCTCGATGGGACTTCCACCACTCGCTGTGTCCAACGCATTTTCAATTCCATCATTTGAACTTTTGAAACCTTGGGCGATGAAGAAACCGTTGTTTTCATACACGGGAGCACCGTCGATATCGATAGACGTCAATCGAGTGCTACGGTTGAGCATGTCGCACGACGCGAGACCGTGAAGGATGAAAGGGGTAGTACCAGTATTGTCTCTAACTTCCAGCGGAGCGGGTGGAAACTGTTGGAGACCGTGTCTAATGGTCATCTTGGATACAACCGACCCAGAGTTTTCACCACCACGAAGAGCGAACGCATCATCGGTCGAACCATTCACATTAGTGGTCGTATACCCAGACACTTTCGCTTGGGGTCTCATACCTATAATCAATTTTTCAGCATCCTTGCTGTTCTCTACGACCGACATCGTAACATGTTGCTGTCCTGAAGGCACATGCTGTTGGAAACAACGAGTAGTCTTGTAAGGAAGTTTTACAGAGCCTCCCGAAAGGATTGCAGAATTAAAAGCCTTGAGAGCACGTTCTGGCAACTCGCATACAGAAATATTAAGGCAGACTTCAGACAGCTCATAGCCAGGAGACGAGGTGACACCTGTATTACGAGTGACAACCTGGTCGTTGGGGGCAAGGAAAAGCTCCAATTGCATCGCCTGAGACCCTGAAGCGTTTAGCATACCCACGGGAACATAAAACTCCTGACCTTTACCGATGATACCAGACATCAGCGGTTTTGTGAAAGCTCGGCCATTGTGCTGGTCTGCAATAGCTTTGTCGAGGATGGTCGCAGACTTAGGGGTAGTAGCACCATCAGTGTATTTACGGAGGACATCGGAGTAATCCCCGTTCAGCCAGGCACGGCCTTCAGCATGGTCGGCGGTCTCGTACAGACTTTCCATTCTTTCGAGCAATGCATAATTCTGGAGACTTTCACACATTACCGTGCCAATTTTTAAATCTAAGCGGTCAATCCACGGTATACCATCCACGAGACGAGAGTCGGCCTGGTTGCCAGTCTTCTTAATGTTGAAGGACAAGTAGGTTCGTTGAGGGTTAATAAAGGATTTGGCATAGGCGGGTACGTTAAAAACGATGCGATTTCCTGAGGTGGGAGAATAAGTTGAATTTGCGTTTGCTGGGAGTATCTTCACGGAAGAGGTTTTCACACGGTCGTCTCCCATGACGACAGGCGGGGCGATGAGGTTGCGAGGCAGAGCTACGGCGGACATTTACAATAGGTCAAGAGATTAATTCTGACGGTGGGCTTCGAGGTAGGCTTCTCTTTCATAAGCCAGACTGTCTGCTCCAAATTTATTTTGTTCGCTCTCACATTCGAAAATTAGCGTCGCCATGAAAGGTGGTGCTGCTGAACCAACCGACGAGGTAAAGGACTTGTCTCCATGACTTTTGATTTCAAGGTCGAATGTCTGGAGGTCGCCATATACATTCTGCCACTCGATGACATTGGTTTCAAAATGGTTAAACTCGTCTCGAAGAGCTTTGTTGGGTATATAACAAATTTTATCCGAATGCTCAACGGTTGCTCGACCGTCACCGATGACCTGGGCTTTCAACACATTCCCCCCTGATGTAAGAGCCTGGGAACAAAGGTAGAACCCTTTAGCATTCTCAATCACGTACCTGTGGAACGCAAACAATTGGGTAGGACGATTGTCACCAGTGTGGGGTTGATAAAAGATTCGACCGGAGAAGTTTTGGCTGGGCAAAATGAGTTGTCCATAATGTGTAGTGTCGTGAAGATTTCCAGCGAGATAGTCATCGTACCTGGACTGGTGGAGCGTCTGCTTCGTCTTATCAAATCCAAGCTCATACCACAGAGTATTTGCGGTGTGTGACAAATGGTCAGCGATGAGGGCATACGAGACATCTGTGTCTGCTGTGGTCGCTGGGTTGTTTTTTACTTTGATACGCACTTGTTCGTCCGTAGTTTCGTCAAACTCAAGGTCTCTCACAGCTGTTTGAACAGCGGCAGTCCCATTAGTATACGCTTGAAGCTTAGCGTTCAATGCGGCGAGAAGCTCTGTGAGGGTGTAGTATGCATGGTCAATGGTCAAGGTCACGTAAGTTGCACCTGAAGCTAAACGCACAGCAATTTTTACTTCATCGTTTCCCTCATATATATTCATGTTGGTGTTGGTTATCGTCGCCTTAA
>Ga0209192_10003368_pt1 | contig 10825 bp, 7 predicted proteins | sample ArcticOcean_MG_C_11_FD_187433 | JGI IMG/M metagenome (GOLD analysis project Ga0209192, IMG submission 187433) | Marine microbial communities from western Arctic Ocean - ArcticOcean_MG_CB2_154 (SPAdes) (version 2) | ecosystem: Environmental > Aquatic > Marine > Oceanic | place: Arctic Ocean... | reverse complement strand
GTGAAGGCTTTGATCAAGGTATTTCGTTGCCAGTTTAGGCACAACGATGGCGGCAAAAACTAGTGCGCCTAAATAGCCACACAACAAGCAGATAAAAGTGGCCATGGCATACGCTTCACTGAGGTGGTACATCGACGTTCCCGTTTAGAATTAAGATTAGAAATAATGAATAAAGCTACCAAGAGCGAGGTCAAGGCATCGTCAAATACTTGCGGCATTAACTGCGGGGAGGCGCCTAAAACGGTATTTTCCATATAGGTTTTTTAGACACAGCCTGTTCCACAAACAACAAAAGTAACTAAAAAGAGATGAAGGGATGTGAGCGAGGGGTAAAAAGAAAGAAGACAGAAGACAGAAAAAAAGAGAGTAAAAAAAGAGAAAAAAGAACGGGCACAAACACTGTACCCCCAGCGTCTCTTGCCTTTGCTAAGTCGATAAAAATGGACGAACACACAATAAGCAAACAGATCGAATCAGTTCATCTTGGCTGATCTGTCAAGATTTCTTGTCTTATTGTCTTATTGTCTTATTATCTTATTATCTTATTATCTTATTATCTTATTATCTTATTATCTTACTATCTTGTTATCTTGTTATCTGTGACATGCTTGCTTGCACATAATGTTAGTTAGGCGCAAACGGTTTGGAATTTAGGTACAACAAGGGAAGGTTCAAATCTCTGGAATACGCACTCAAAGGCTTACGAGCGCCTATTTATAAGGCGTTGCACAAGCATACAAGAGTATCTTACGACTGCCCGATCTGCGGTTACTCTGGCCCCTTTATGGACAAAAATCAGAGGAAGGACGCAAAATGTCCAAAGTGTGGGGAGTTGGAACGTACAAGGCTTCAACTTTTGGTCTTAAAAGATTTATATGCGTCCAGTGATTTCGGTTCCTGCGATGTTTTGCATGTCGCACCGGAAAATGCACTAAGAAAGTTTTTTAGGGGTGTGTGCGGAAACTACAGCACTGCCGATCTCCATAGAGAGGACGTTGACTATAACTTTGATGTACAGGAAATGCCCTTCAACGACGGTTCCTTTGACCCCGTCTTCGCATCACACGTTTTGGAGTACCCAGAGGAGATGTACAAGCACTTAGAGAATTTAGGCTAATACTCAGACCGGGTGGAGTCGCAATACTACCAGTGCCCGTGTTACACGAGCACACAATTGACCATGCAGAGAGAGCTGCAAACAGGATGATGCATGAGCCGGGGATGGACTATTTTGATAGAATGCGCGAAGTTTTCTCTAATGTGTCAGTCATTACCCCAGAGAATTTTTCACCCCGCCATCAACTCAAGGTACAAATTCAGGGCGAAGAGAACACGTCCGAAGAGAAGGAATTTCTCTCAACCTCACTGAATCTTGTTCCTGTCTGCAGAGCTTGATCGCAGGTAAAAGAGAAGTAGTACACACCACGCTTGGTATAGGTGTACTTAGGTTGGAAAATGTCTAACATTTTGTCTACCGCCTTTGTGCATGTTTCGGAAAACATGAGCAAATTCAACGGCTTCAAAATATTTAAAATATATAAGTGGTACCCAGAGAGAGACTCGAACTCTCACGCCGCAAGGCACTAGAACCTAAATCTAGCATGTCTACCAATTCCATCACCTGGGCACTCAAGGAGGCGGATATTACGTGCGTTCTATTCCAGTAGCAACAAGTAGGAGTGAATTTACTGGTGAATTTTGGTTTTCCTAGCTCTCTATGCTACTCGCGTGTCTAACATCTTGGCCTTTGACCTGATAGATAACATATTCGCTGATATTCTTTGCGTGATCACCAATGCGCTCCAAGGCGCGGGAGGCCCATATAAGACTGACATAATCTTCGACTTTGTCAGGATTGCTTTCCATTTGCTTAATGCAATTGCGCACTAATTTTTTGTAAGCCATATCGATATCGTGATCGTCTTCAATGACACGCAGAGCGTTCTCTACATCTAACCTGGCAAAGGCATCTAATGCACGCTTGAGCATCTTGACTACGCCGCTATGGATGCCCTTGAAGCCGCTATAGTGGTCGTCCAGTATGTCCGCATCCAATAAATCTATGGCCATCTTAGCAATGCGATCTGCTTCGTCACCAATGCGCTCTAAATCGGTAATGACCTTCATAACGCTGACAACGGTGCGTAAATCACCGGCTGTTGGCTGGCGCTTAGCGATAATAGACACGCACTGATCATCTAAATCTACCTCAAACTGATTGAGGCGAGATTCAACCTCGCGCACTTGCTCGGCAAGTTCCACGTCATGATTGACCAGTGCAGTACACGCATCATTGACTTGGGTTTCAACAAGGCCACCCATTTCCATGAGTAGATCTCTAATGGTTTGTAGATCGTTATCGTACTGCTCTGATATGTGCTTATGCATTGTCGTTACCCGTATCGCCCAGTAATGTAATCCTCGGTCTGTTTGGACTTAGGATTTCTAAATATAGTGTCTGTTTCGCCAAACTCGACCATTTCACCAATATAGAGAAACGCCGTGTAATCCGAAACTCGCGCAGCTTGCTGCATGTTGTGAGTAACAATAGCAATGGTGTAGTCGTCTTTCAGCTGATGAATCAGTTCTTCAATCTTCAGTGTAGAGATTGGGTCTAGTGCTGACGCAGGTTCATCCAGCAGCAGTACAGTAGGTTTAATGGCAATGGCCCGAGCAATCACTAAACGTTGCTGCTGACCGCCAGATAATCCCAAAGCGCTGTCTTTAAGACGATCTTTAACTTCGTCCCAAAGCGCAGCACTCTTTAACGCCCATTCAACGCGCTCATCAATAATTGCTTTGGATTTTTCGCCTTGAATACGCAGGCCATAAGCGACGTTTTCGTAAATACTTTTAGGGAATGGGTTAGGGCGCTGAAAAACCATGCCAATTTTTCTGCGCAGGTCGGCAACGTCCACCCGGGTATCATGAATGTCATAACCCTGAAAATTGATGCTGCCGGTAATGGTCACGTCATCAATAAGATCGTTCATCCTGTTGAAACAGCGCAATAGGGTAGATTTACCGCAGCCCGAGGGGCCAATAAATGCGGTTACCTTTTTTGTCGCAATGCCAAGATTTATATCTATTAACGCCTGCTTATCACCGTAGTGCAGTGATAGATTATTTACCTCCAAGCTGGTTTCTAGACCAGTTCCGGTCTCTGCCTGTGGGCCAGTGGCTGATGATGCCTGGGTATCGGGTTGCGACATTGATGATTCACTCATAAGTTAACTTTCCACGCCGCGGTAAAGGCGTTCTAGCCGTCCACGCAGAGTAATAGCGGTTAAATTTAGTCCCACAATAAGTGTGACCAGTAATAGGGCGGTGGCATAGACCAGGGGTCTAGCCGCCTCGACATTAGGGCTTTGGAAGCCAACGTCATAAATGTGGAAACCTAGATGCATAAATTTGCGGTCTAGGTGGAGATAAGGAAAGCTTCCATCTATTGGCAGCGTCGGTGCAAGCTTAACCACGCCCACCAACATAAGCGGTGCAACTTCGCCAGCAGCGCGGGCCACCGCCAAAATTACGCCAGTCAAGATTGCCGGGCTTGCCATTGGCAATATGACTTTGAACAATGTTTCTGCTTTAGTGGCGCCCAGCGCCATACTGCCTTCTCGCAACGATCGAGGGATTCGCGTTAGGCCTTCTTCGGTGGAGACAATGACTACTGGCACAGTCAATAGGGCTAAGGTCAACGACGCCCATACGAGTCCCGGAGTGCCAAACGTAGGCGCAGGCAAAGACTCTGGGAAGAATAGCTGATCTAGATTGCCGCCCAAAAAGTAGACAAAAAATCCCAACCCGAATACGCCGTAAACAATGGACGGAACACCGGCCAAATTGTTTACCGCAATTCGTATGATACGCACCATCAGTCCTTGCTTGGCGTATTCACGCAGATAAACGGCTGCGATCACGCCAAAGGGTGTGACGATTAAAGACATCAACAAGACCATTAATACGGTGCCAAAAATGGCTGGAAAAACACCGCCTTCAGTATTGGCTTCGCGAGGGTCCTCTGACAAAAAACGCCATAAATTGCCGAAGTATTGTCCGGTTTTTTGCCAAGCACTCATTGCATTAGGTTGCCAAGCATGAAGAATATCTGCCAAGCGAACGTGAATTTGCACACCATCAGCTGTGGTGATGATCAGCTCATCTTGATCCAGTTCGCGATACAACACACGCAACTGTTTCTCACGAACCGAATATTCCGCGGCCAGCGTATTTTGTTCGTCTCTTATCTCTTGGAATCGTTCGGTGTCGTCACTTTCTTTCAGCGACATCCCTCGCTCTTCCAAACGCAGTCGTTCTAAGCGGTTATTGATATTGTTTAAAATACCGCCTTCTAAAGCACTGATTTGATCGCGAATAGTATTAGCTATAGCAATACTTTGGTGCAGTGCCGGCACAATACCTTCGCCGCTAATGGGCGCAGAGAGAGCCTCTCCGCGTAGCAGTGTTGTAGGCACGCCGTAGGCATTTCCCCACTCAATGCGCTCAAGCACAATGACGTTGTCAGGCGTGGTTCGTTGACTAATTTGATCTACAAAAACCCATCTGAAATCAGGCGCGCTAATTTTCCGATTACCGGTCTTGATCAACCAACGATCCATAATTTCGGCATTAGCTTGTACCCATTCCGGGTTGCCTCCAGACTCGAGAAATTGCTCAACGGAGACTTGATCTAGCTCGACAAACTCACCAAAAACCTGCTGCACCTGTGCGCTTTCGGTTGTATAGGTTATGAGGTCAACATCCGCAGGCCAGAAATGCGCCAGCCCCTTAACCGCTATCAGAAGCAATATACCAATTACAGCGGAAATACTAAGCCCTACAGCTGCGGCGTTCATCCAGATCCAGGGTTCGCCAGAAGCAAACCAATTACGGAAAAAAGAGTTAGATTTAGTCATCTTAGAGACTTCCATAGCGCGCACGCAGTCGTTGGCGCACAACTTCCGCAAGGGTGTTGAGAGCAAATGTGAACATAAATAGAACCAGAGCCGCCAAGAACAATATTCGGTAGTGGCTACTGTTTACTTCAGCCTCTGGCAATTCCACGGCAATATTTGCTGCAAATGTGCGCATGCCTTCAAAGATATTCAGATCCATAAGCGGGGTATTGCCGGTAGCCATGAGTACGATCATGGTTTCACCTACCGCACGCCCCATGCCAATCATCACAGCAGAAAAAATGCCGGGGCTAGCTGTAAGCAAAACCACTTTAACCAATGTCTGCCAGGGCGTAGCACCCAATGCCAAGGAACCACGCACCAAATGCGTAGGCACCGCATATACGGCATCTTCGGCGATAGAGAAGATGGTTGGAATTACCGCCAAGCCCATGACAATACCTACAACCAACGCATTACGTTGATCATAGTTCAGTCCCAGTACATCTCTAAACCACATGCGACTATCGCCGCCAAAAAACTGCTCTTCAAAGAAGGGACCCGCATCGAAGGCGAGATAAATAGTAATGACTATCAGAGGGGTGACGATTAGACCGTACCAGCCAGCAAACCGCGCGGTGAATTTTTCTGGGAATTTTGACCACATCAGAGCAAAGAGAAATAGTCCTGCGGGCAGGACAAAGAAAATACTTAAAACGCTGGAGAGTTTTTCTTCAATAATAGGCGCCAACCATAAGCCACCAATGAAACCGAGAATAACTGTGGGTAGGGCTGCCATAATTTCAATACTGGGTTTCACCCAAGCACGCATTGCTGGAGCCATAAAATAGGCAGTATATATAGCGCCCATAATGGCAATGGGCACAGCAAATATCAGCGCATAAAAAGCTGCTTTGAGTGTGCCGAAAGCCAGCGGTGTTAAAGAAAATTTCGGCTCAAAGTCATTGTCTGCCGAGGAAGACTGCCAACTGTATAAAGGTTCTTCATAACCCTCGTACCAAACCTTGCCCCACAAACTGCTAAGAGAAATCTCTGGATGCTCGTTCTCTAAATAAAAGGTCTGCATCAGTGAATGGTTTTGCGCAGACACTAAAAGGTTTGATCTAGGTGATATCGCAATGACCGCATCAGGGTTTATACCTGCTGCGAAATCGGCGAGTACGCGTCCGGAGGTAGGGTAGAGGAGTGTTAGGTCACCCTGACCATCTACCGCCATAAAGCCTTTGCGCCTCGGCTCTGTAATAATGCGTACGCTGGGACGTTCCACCTCAAACTGACGCATGGGTTCTAGCTGCGTACCGTCTTTGCTGACAAAAATACCCCATTGGGTGATGAGGCCTGCATCGTCTGCAACGACCAAAGAATACCGACCCAAAAGAGCAGTAACAGCTGTTACCTCATTACCGTTGGTGGCTAGAGAGCCTTGGTAAAGACGGGTTATTTTGTTTTTCGGTTTGATGCCGATGACGTCTAAATCACCGGACGCACTGACCGCATAAAGCCATTGATTTCTAGGCCCAAGGAAAAGCGAAGTCACATCAACCAGTGATGACACAGAAACTTCAGTGGCCTTAGGCAGTGGGTATCCGGCTTCAATTTTGTTGAAGTACCGCAGATTAACGGTTGTGCCCACGTTACTGGCAATGACCAGTTCATCGTCCAACCACTGTGCATCAAATGACTGAATATCGCCCATGTTCTGGGTTTTTTTAGAGAACGGGAATTGTAATTTTGGGGTCAGTCGTCGAGTGCCATCATCGAAGTCGACAATATACTCAGCACTGACAAATAGCAGACGGTTTTGCTCATCAAGAAGAGCGTAGGTGTCCACCGTTGGATATACGCGCTGCGCACTCTTAATGTTGAGCCCTAGGTTATACGCTGCGATAGGCTGCCCAGATTCTGCCGCATAAAATTCTAATATGCCTTGCGTACTGATCCTTAGAATCGCTTCGCCATTTTCGCTGACATCCACTAACAAAGGTTGCCTTTCAACCACAGCAAAGTCGAAGTGGCTGTCTATGCTGGCCGGCAGCAAAATTGGCGCAACCACCCACAGGAGGTAGGCAAAGATCGTGGTAATGGCGCCAATTACCGCAGCGCCCCCCAGACCAACCACCCATTGGGTTGCCTTATTTGACCAGTAGCGTTTACGCGACAGTCGGCCAGTCAGAACTAGATCATCCATAGATTTTGCTTACCTAACTAAAAACTAATACAGCGTGCTTACAGAAGCTTACGTAATTCTCGCTCAGCTACTTCGGGGGAAACAGGCACATAACCATCTTTTTGCACAATAGCCTGTCCTTCTTTAGACAACACTAGAGTAAGGAATTCTCGCTCAATTGGCGAGAGAGGCTGGCCGGGTTTTTTGTTTACATACACATATAAATATCTGGCAAGCGGGTACGCACCTGAGGCAGCATTGGCCTTGGTTGCTGCCACTGCTTCGCCACCATCTGCTGCAATAGCCAGCGCTTTAACGCCCGATGTAATGTAGCCAATACCCGAATATCCAACGCCGTTGAGCGATGACGCTACCGCCTGTACAACGGACGCCGAACCAGGCTGCTCGTTGACACTGTTTTTATAGTCTCCTGAACATAGGGCTACTTTCTTAAAGTAACCGTAAGTGCCAGAAACTGAGTTACGCCCATAAACCTGAATAGGTCGATCGTTCCAGCTGCCTTCTAGGCCGAGGCCGCCCCAGCTATCAAGACTGTCTAAACCACCGCAACGACGAGTGGTAGAGAAGATCGCATCCACTTGTTCAATTGTCATGCCGTCTATTGGGCTGTCCTTGTGCACGTAAACAGCTAGGGCATCGATGGCTACGCGAATTGCTGTAGGCTTATACCCATGACGTGTTTCGAAGGCTTCAATTTCCTTGTCCTTCATAGCCCTGCTCATAGGGCCAAAGTTTGCGGTGCCTTCAGTAAGGGCCGGTGGGGCAGTAGATGAACCTGCCGCCTGAACTTGGATATTCACGCTGGGATAGTTGCGCTTAAACCCTTCGGTCCAAAGAGTCATCAAGTTCGCAAGGGTATCCGAACCAATACTAGACAAATTGCCGGATATGCCCGAGGCCGGTTCGTAGGCCCTTAACTGGAGGGTTACATCACTCTGCACATCAGCTTGTTTTTCTTCAACATCGACTGTTTGGATATCAATTGCCGTCATGGCGATAGGCGCTTGAGCTGCAGAGGGCTGCTTTTTTATTGGCGCTTCAGGGCTACCACAACCAATAACAACTACACCTAAACCCAATAAAACTAAAGAGCGAAGGCTGTTAGTAAACATCAATTTCATAATTTGTCCTGTTCAATGAATAGTTCATCTTTAAATACCATGGGCGACCTTTCTTTTGCATCGGTTACAACACCATGGGCATTTTTAAAGTCACAATAAAACTTGCTGCCAACATTTATCTTGCTCTGAATTTTTAGCGAAGAACCATGACGGCGGAGAATATGTTTAACGATGGCTAAGCCTAAGCCAGTGCCACCTCTAGAGCGGGAACCAGACATATCGACGCGATAGAAACGTTCTGTCAATCGATGTAAATGTTCGCCGGCTATGCCGAAACCCTGGTCTGCGACTTGCAGCCGAGCGCCGCCTTCAATATCCACCCACGAGATTTCAATCGCTTTGCCCGCAGGACTATACCTAACTGCATTAGTTAGCAGGTTGACGCACACCGAGTGCAGTTCTTTGGTCAAACCGCTGATGCTCATGGATGATTCGCAACGGATTGTGATTTGATTTTCTGCGGTTTGTAGCCCTTGGACTTCGAGAAAGGCATTTTGCAACATGGGCGCCAAGGCAATTGGCACTTCCATATCCATAGGCGCACTAGATTCCAATTGCGTCAGCAACAGAAGATCATCTACCAACGATTGCATTCGCCGCATTGGCGAGCCCAATTTTGCTATTAATGATAGGCGCAAATCATCCGGTTGCTCTTCGTCTGTCATCGTTTCCAAATATCCGTTAACTACGGTCAAAGGCGTGCGTAACTCATGGGAAACATTGGCAACAAAGTTCTGGCGCATAGTCAGTAGTCTATTCAGCGCAGTGATATCGCGCACCAAAATCACTTTTCGCTCCGTACCCACGTCAAATCTACGGGCTTCCATAATTTGCTCTTGGTCGAAAGGTGATATGAATTCTAAAGGGTCAGTAAAGCTAGACGCATTGATGAACGCTACAAAATCTGGATTTCTAACAATATTTGAAAGACCCAAACCAATATCGCGGTCGTTCAGTCGCAGCAGTTTCTTTGCACTATTATTCAAACTGTCAATCTCGCCGGAAAGCCCAAGGATGATCACTGCGTCTGGGATCACCTCGGCGAGTTCATAGATTTGCCGCAATCTAGCAGTGATGTCTTTGGTTCTTTCGCGCTCTTTTTGTATTAGGCGGTAAGGTTCATAGGCCAACTCGAACCAACCATCCAAGCCATTCTTAGGCGGCGTTAAAGGACGCTCGGTCCATTTTTGTACCTTTCTAAACTCTCTATTTTGTAAAGCAATCCAAATCACCGCTGCAACAAAAAGGCTCCAACCTAGATATCCAGAGGCCGCACCTACTAACGCAGCAACGACCAGCAAACTTACAAAAATTGTCTTAGATTGTGAATGGTTCATAGCGCTAGATTAACCTAGAGTTTATTTGCCGTATGTACAGAGCAAGAAGCTTGCCCTGCAAATATGACAGGTTGATGACAAACTGATTACCGGGGAAAAAGTGGCCTAGGCCTGAACAAATATCCACCTTTAATGCTTGAAACTGATATCCAGCATTAGGCGCCTAAACGACTCCTCCGTACCGAAGTCTACATTGCGATCGGTAAGAAAAAACGAACTGCTCAGGCTGATTTTTTTGCTCAGCGCATAGCCTGTTTTAAAAATATGGCCTTCGCCATCAGTACCGCCACCAATAAAATCAGAATCAGCCAAGGCAGCAAATACTGCATCTGCTTCAACGTCCCTATATTCCCAGGCAAAGCTCCATTTAGTGGTGTTTAGCTTAGCCCCGACGGCGTAACCGGTATTGAAATCATCTGCATCTAGATTTTGCACATAGTCTGCGAAGAGGGTGACTTTACCAACATCTGCAGGGATACCGATTTCAGCAAAACCTTCGATGCTCTGAAAACCATTGAGATAGCCGCCATTAATGTCCAAGCGGTTGTCGTTGGCCGGGATACCAAACAGCGAATCAGCGCCTTGGCTAGCGGTAATGTTGTAGTAACTCAACCCGAACAAAATGCTGACATTATTTTCGAGTTTGAAGCTTGAGCCAGCTTGGCCGGCAAGCAATATAAGGTCGGAGTCGCGGCTGTTTTCGTCCACCCAAGAAGCCAGCCCAGTGGCAAAAATGCTGCCCTTATTAACGCTTGCTGATATGCCTTCGGGCCTAACATCACCGTCCCAAATAAGGGTGGTTCCGCCGACTCGTTTTAGCGGGTTTTTGAATTTACCGGCTTGTACGACAATATCAGAATTGACTAAATTCCAATTAACATAAGCGAGGTCTAGGTTGATCTGCTTCGACGATGAAACGGTACCCAATGTTTGATTAGCAGAAGTGGGGTCACTGCCGCCGCTAGCTAAGCCAAAACCCACTGCTACATTGTCGTTAACCGGCGCCACCAAGGCGACGCGACTGCGCAGTCGGCTTCTGTGGCGGTCAGGTCGACCCTCAATATCAAATGCTTCTTGTCGGAAGCGAAAATCGCCTTTGAATTTTATGCCCTCCAGCGCTTTTGCTTGGGCTGCACCCCTAGCTGATACGACAGGTTTAGAGGAAGTAATAGTTTGTGATTTTTCGTTCTCAAGCGCGTCTAATCGCGCGGTAAGTTTCATCAACTGTGCCTGCAAGGCTTGAATTGTTGCTGTTTGTTG
>Ga0209192_10003367_pt1 | contig 10826 bp, 14 predicted proteins | sample ArcticOcean_MG_C_11_FD_187433 | JGI IMG/M metagenome (GOLD analysis project Ga0209192, IMG submission 187433) | Marine microbial communities from western Arctic Ocean - ArcticOcean_MG_CB2_154 (SPAdes) (version 2) | ecosystem: Environmental > Aquatic > Marine > Oceanic | place: Arctic Ocean... | reverse complement strand
AATAAAAGCTAAAAGCGTTGGCGAACAAATGTTATTAGATGCTATCAAAGCACCTTATAAAACTATACTAGACAATGCTGGCCTTGACTATTTAGACCTAAATAAAAAAGGATGGGGTATTGATGTTATAACAGGCAAGCCAGCTAATATGATTAAAGCAGGGATTATAGATCCGGTTTTGGTTACAAAATCGGCATTGAAAAACGCCGTAAGTGTGGTTACAACTATTATATCAGCAGATTGTATAATCAGTAATAAAAGACTCGACCATGCAAGCAATTAATCATTACTTAATCATTGACAAAATAAAAGAAGCTCCACGATTAGTAGGTGGCTTAGAATTGAATGAAAAACAGAATAGCGACGAAAGGTACTTAAAGGCTAAAGTTGTAAGCGTAGGGAATGAAGTCCCTGTAATAAAAGAAGGGGATGTAATTAGATATGACAAACATGCGGGGCATGGTGTGGAATATAAAGGAAATCTTTACTATGTTATAAAAACCCCTGATGTAGTGATTATAGAATGAGGGTAGACCCACAAGATTTAAGAGATATAAATTTATTTAAGTATTACAGGCTTGTCAGAAGATGGGCCTGTAAAACTTATAATCTTAAAGACGCTGATCTGGAATTACTTGTTTATTTAGATTGCAAAAAGATTTTTACGCGTAATGATTTTATTAACGGTGTTTATACTTATAGCTGGGATAAAAACAGATGGGAAAGGCTAAGAAGAGACGGTTGGATTGAAGTGTTTAAAGAACGTAATAGGACAACTTCTAAATACACTGCATACAAAGTTTCTTACAAGTGTAATCGGCTAATAACTAGAATTTACAAAATATTGCTTGGACAAGAGGACTTACCTACGTCGCAAGCAAGCACATTTTATAATAATAAAACATATACAGATAAAGTTTTTAATAAAGCTATTGACGATATGATTAAAGATAAAGACAGATAATTATGGGAGCAAAAGGAGTAGGGCCAAGAGGCTTAGGTGTATCACCTCTAAAACAAACAACAGAAACAAAGAACGCTATAACTATAGACGGGAGCGTTTCTAAAGACAAAACTGACCCTATCCCCACTTTACAAAATACATCTGTGTCAGGAGGATTGTCTTACCAGGGTGCTCTTTTAAATGCAAGCGTTAGGGCGGATACTAAGAAAAACTATAGCGCAACTGTAAGTGCTTCAAATAAAAGAGGTAATATATTAACGAGTCTTAACGCTAATAGTACTCCGCACGGTAAAAGCCTTGGAGCTAGTTTTACTCTTAAATTTTAACGGCATGACTCAATTGCCTATTACCGCTAAAATAAAAGCTGCACGTAAAAAAATACTTTTTCCAAGGAACGAAGAAGTTACTTTAAAGTCAGATGGAACTGGCGGTCCAATACTATCACAATATACTAACGATAAAAAATAACTATGAAAAGTACTAACAACATCATTGCAAAAGTTCAAGGGAAATTTGCAGATCTAATAAAGCCAGTAAGCGGCGCAGGCGGCCCAGAGATAACGCCTAGCGGATCTTATGTTAGGGGAGCGGATGTAAGCGAAGAAGGTTCTGATTGCGGATGCGGCGGTAGCTCAAAAGCAGGCGGATCAAAAGGAGGGTCAAAATCTCCAGCTAAGGATTATAATAAAGGATATGCAAAGCCTGGCTCTAAAAAATAATGGCATTTAAATTAAAGACTAAAGGAGACCTCTTCGGATATAACGAAAAATTATCTGAATGGGGAAAACCTGTTTTTGAGAAAAATTTAGAAGACGGGGTTATGGCGGAAGCTAATAATGATAGAACCACTTTTATAGATAAAAGCTTAACAGAAAAAGAGCAGTTGGAAGCAGTGGAGCATGAGGGTAAACATCACGATCAAATGCAACAAAATAGATTGCAGTATGACGATAACACAGTAACATGGAAGAAAGATACTCGTTCACCTTCAAGAGTATATAAAAGAGATAAAGGTGCATTAATAGCTATGGACTCAGGTAAAAGTGATCACGAGGGTGGGGATTTTGAATGGGAAGATGAAGCAAGAGACGTATAAAAAAAACAAAAATATAATGGGACATACAAAACCAATAACACAAAGAGCAAAAGAATCAGTAGCTGATAATTGCGCATCACCAGGAAAGTACATGGCTGCCTTAGTAGGAGACTTAAAGTCAATGTATAAAACTAAAGGATTTACGGATCATGGCGCAACTTTTGGAAAAGGAGCAGAAAGAGCAGACGCTTTACAAGAAGTATTTACTGAAGCAGGATCTGTAGGAGAAACAACAGCGGGTCATGAAAAAGATCCTCACGGAGGAAAATATGGTGGCAGAAACCTATCTACTGTTGACGGATAACATTATATAACTAAAAAACTAACTAATAGCATGAATACACCAATAACAAAAAGAATGCAAATGAACAGGCATTTGGCTCAAAAAAAATCTGTAGCTAAACAAACAGCAAAAGAAATAGCAGAAAAGAAAAAAGAGGAAGACAAAAAGCCAGCTATCACAGGGCCGACTCAAGATGCAAGCGGTAACTTGACAACTTCTACTGGAACTGGGAATGATGGAAAGTTAATAAAAGGAGCAAAAGTAGAAAAATTTGCTGAAACAGAAGAAGAAAAAGCTAAGTATGCAGCATACAAGAAAAAATGTTTGGCTGAAGGAAATTGTAACGATAAATATAAAGACAAAAAAACAGACCCTAGCAGCGACGCAACGCATACACCTGTTGTAACTGAAGCAAAAGATAGAACTCCGGGATCTATTGTAAACACCTTCACTTCCTCTGAAATGAGGAATACAATTAAAAAAAATAAGAAGGCAAATAGATATGTTGAAAAAGCGGCTAACTCTCTTAATAGATCAAAGTGGTTTAACAAGTACCTTCCTATTTTTAGCTCTGACGAAAAAGTTGAAAGTAAACAAGCAGAACTTGAGTTTGCTAAGCAGTTGAGGGATACATCCAGTGATGCAAATAAAGCAGGCATGAATAGATTTATTACTCAGCAGTATGAATTTTTAGGCCCTGACGGTAAACTTACAGGTAGATCCCGCGGAAGCAAGGGAGGCGAACCTGTGAAAGCACCTGAAGGAACAGAATCACAGAGCGATTTTGAAACTAGAAATTCTGGCAGGTTTAGTGTAGACGCTGGCTCTTCAATGAACGCCGCAGGTACTACAGGAGCTGACCCGCTCACCACTTCTAAGCCTGGAACAGTTACTACACAACCAACAAACTTTTCAACGCTAGCAGCTAATCAAGAAGTAAAAGTTGGTACTGGAAATTTATTTGGAAACCTAGGATTATTTACTGGGAATAATTACCAAAAAGGTCAAGGTCAAGGCCCTGGCGCTTTTAAAATGAAAGGCTACGGTTCTAAAAAATAACATATGGCTTACATACAACCGGAGGAATCCTCAGCAATAAAAAAACTTAGGAAAACAACTAAAGGGAAAGGTAGGCATTTTTTGACCGCAAAAGAAGGTGCTGGTATGACAGCAGCTGGGCGTAAAGCTTACAATAAAAAAACAGGCGGAAACTTAAAAGCGCCTCAACCCGGAGGAGGAGCAAGACGTACTTCATATTGCGCTAGATCAAAAGGCCAAATGAAGATGCACAAAATTAATTGCAGTAAAACTCCGGATAAACGTATTTGCGCAGCAAGACGCAGATGGAAATGTTAATATTATGGAATCAAAAGGACTAGGTGACAGTATAGAAAAATTTACAAAAGCAACTGGCATAAAGAAAATAGTTGAGACTGTTTCAAAAGCTACAGGCAAAGATTGTGGCTGCAAAGCTAGGCAAGCTAATTTAAACAAGTTATTCCCTTACGACAAATGAAAAAAATAATAGAATGGCTTTCAGGTGGAGTCATTAAAGAAATTGGCAATGTCATTGATAGTCTTACTACAACAGAAGAGGAGAAACTTGAAATAAAGAAGCAGGTTCAGCAGATATTAGAAGACGCAGATACTAACGCTCAAATACAAGTTAGCGCTCGCTGGGAAGCCGATATGAAGTCTGACAGCTTCTTAAGCAAAAACATTAGACCAATGGTTTTAATATATCTAACTGTTATCTTTACTTCTTTGTGTTTTTTTGATGGGAACCTAGGAGAATTTGCATTAGCTAAAGAGTATATACCAATTTTTCAAACATTACTAGTAACCGTTTATGGGGCATATTTTGTAGGTAGAACCTGGGAAAAAGCCAAATCAATAACATCAAAAAAATAATAAATGGCTAGACTAAGTACCTATATAATAGACACAGCAGTTACACTGCTAGACAAAATAATCGGTACAGATACAGCTAGTGGTAATGCAACAAAAAACTTTACTACTGAATCTCTTGCTGATTTATTTAATCAAACAAATAAAATAGGAGTAGCTGATCAGGCTACCTTTAAATTTCAAAACAATTTATCTCCAATAAGGGAAGTAGGAACAATAAGCTTTGAAGTTGGAGGAGGGGATAAAACTTCTTTCAGTAGTATAACTACGTTTATGCTTAGCAAGAAAGCGGCTGGCGGAAAAACAGTAGAACAGTTCTTGCAGTTGTTTGTAAATAAAAACATTATACTAGCTGAGTTAGATGCCATTAACAATTTTGGGGCTTACAAAGTTTCCAGTATAACAACTCATCCAACTGAAGCAGATTTTTATAACGTAAGTGTTACACCAACATCTTCAAACGGATCTATCTCTGACGATAAATATTACATATTTAGTGAATTTGTAAACCCTTCAGATGATCAAGGTGATTTACATTTTACATACACTCAAGTGTCTGCCTCAGGATCATGGGCTATAACTCACGATTTAGGTAAAAACCCATCTGTATCCGTTGTTGATTCAGGAGGCAACACTGTTATAGGAGACGTCGTATATATAAACAAAAACCAACTAACAATAAATTTCACAGCGCAATTCTCAGGGAAGGCGTATTTAAACTAAACAACTATGCTATACTTATCGAACATTGATCTTAATAAGAATCAATTACAAAACGCTCAGGTGCATCCACTGGGCACAGCTCCTTTGTCTCCAGTAGAAGGTCAAATATATTTTGATTCTACCGCAGGAGATAAAAAGCTATACTATTATAATGGAACGCAATGGATTGCCACAGGAGATACGGATACAAATAATTATGTAACAGGAGGTAGTGTTGCTAGCGGATCAGTTGCATTAACTCGACAAGGCTTGGGTACTCTAAGCTTTCCAATAAATAACGATCAAATAACAAATGGAGCGGGTTATATAACTTCAGCTTCATTACCATCAGTTGGTAACGGAACGCTTACAATGACCACTAGTACAGGTCTTAACGGTAGTGCAACATTCCTGGCTAATCAATCTGGGGATTCTGCCTTTGCCGTTACATTAGATTTAACTGAAATAACTTTAGGTGCTGGTTTAGATTCAACAGCTACTGGTTTAAGCTTAGACTTATCTGAATTTGGAGCAGCGGGTACTTTAGTTGGAACTGACGAATTTATTGTACTAGATGCTAATGCTCAAAAGAAAAAGGCAGCAAATGCAATAGGGTTAAGTATATTTAATAATGATGCTGGATTTATAACTTCATCATCTTTACCTACAGTAAGCAATGCTACTATAACATTAACGGCAGGTGACATTTTAGATGGGGGTGGAGCTTTCACTCTTAATCAATCAGGTAACGAAACAATTACGTTTGACTTAGCGGCAGGTGGTGCTGGAGCAGCTACTTATGGCTCAACTAGCGATAGCATTAAAATTGATCAAATAACTTTAGATGCATATGGTAGAGTAACCGCTGTATCCACAGGAGCAACTGGTCAAGTAAATAGTATTGGCTCAGGCAGCTCGACTACAATAAGTATTGGCGGAACTGCTATAGTGCCTACAGTATCTGCAGTAACGGCTGCTGTAGCAAATGCAGGTACAGCGCTAGCAACTGGGGACCAAATCTATGATTTTGTAACCGGGCAAATTGCTAACATACCATCTGGCTTATCTTTTGAAGGTAGTTGGAACGCAAGTACTGATTCACCTGACTTATCTGCAGCAACTCCTGACAATGGTCAGTTTTGGATTGTATCGGTTGCGGGTACTACAGACTTAGATGGTATTGATGAATGGGCAGTTGGTGATTGGGCTATATATGTAAGTACAGGTGCAGGAACAGACGGATGGCAAAAAGTAGATAATAGTTCTACTCTTTCAGGATTTGGTGATACTAATCAAGTAACATACTGGACAAGCACAGGAAACGTTGCAGGGGATTCCAACTTTACGTTTAATCCAACATCAAATAATTTATCCGTTGGTGGAACTGTAACTTGGTCTGGCGGTGGTTCCGCAGAATCTAATACAGCGTACGATAATAGTATAACTGCATTAAACGTAACAGGTGACACAACTAAAACATTAACCGCTACACAACAAGACGGTGATACATTAACAGCCTCTTGGGCGGACAACAACACGGAGTACTCTATGATGACCTCTACCGTTTTAGGTTTAGGTAAGTTATTTTCAAATACAACTCAAACAGTTGCTGGAACAGCAGTAAGCGCTACCGCTTCTAGAACGTATGGAATCCAAAAGAATGCTAGTAATCAACTAGTAGTTAACGTACCTTGGGCTAACACTAATTCAGGTGGTACAGTAACAGGCGTAACCGGAGTTAGTCCAATAGCGGTAACATCCTCGTCTACAGCTCCCGCTGTTTCCATAGCTACTGCAACTGGATCTGCAATAGGAGCGGGTAATGTAAATGCTGAGCCAGCGGGTAATCTTGGAGGTATTGCTGTTTCTTACACCTCCGGTACTGCTAAAGTAGGTTTAGGTATAGCTGCTCTTGGAGTTGATCCGCTAGCGGAATCGCCAGCTAATTATTTTATACCTATATATAACTCAGCAGATGACGAGAATAAAAAAGTAGCATCTAGTGATTTACTAACTGCTATAAATTCAGTTACATCAAAAGCTTATACCATATCTGATACAGCTACAATTACATATCCCTTTACTTTAACAGCAGCTACGCAGAATGATACAATTATACAGCTGGTTGACACTGTGACTAATGAAACGGTTTATGCTGATGTAGATCGTATATCTACAACACAGGCAACAATTACATTTGCTTCTACACCTACAAACTCAGTTAGAGTGCTAGTGCAAAAAATAGGTTAATAATAAAATTCAATTAAATGGCTATAAAGTTTTTAAATACCGTACAAGTAGATACAGACGTTTTATATGTAGACGCTTCCACTAATAACGTCGGGATCGGGACAACTACTCCTATTTATCCGCTAGACGTAGCAGGCACTATAAGAGCAACAACTTCCGCTGTAAGTAGCTATCTTTCAGGAAGTGGTTTGAGGTTTCCTGACGCAGCAACTACTATAATCGGCGCTAATGCAGTAAATTTTAACCCTGGCACAAAAAATCTTTTAATTGGAGGTAATAGCACAAAATGGAATAGATTAGATATAATTGCGAACACTTTTATGTTTTCATCGGGGGGTATTGGAAATACAGGTGAATTAAATATTTCATCTTCATCAATGGACGTAGACGTGTTGCTGAAAGTGGAGGACCAAATTAATATAGAAAACCTAGCAAATGCAACTATTGATACTGATAGATTTTTAGTTTCAGATTCAGCCAGTAGTGATAGAGTTAAATATAGAACTGGCGCACAGGTATTAAGTGATATTGGGGGTGCTCCTGCTACAGGTGGAGCTTACTTACCACTATCTGGTGGTACAATGACTGGTAACACCCATCATAATGATAGTCAACAATCAACATGGGGAACAGACAGAGATTTAATAATTGAGCACGATGGAACTGATAGTTTTATATCAGACGCTGGTACTGGAGATTTAAAAATAGCAGGTAGTACTATCTTAATGCTAAAACCTGGTTTTGGAGAGTTTTTAGCAAAATTTATTCCTGACGGAGCGGTAGAGCTTTATTACGATGCAGTTAAGAAATTTGAAACCAGAAGCACAGGTGTCACTGTAACAGGCAGCCTCGGAGTCGGGACGACTGCACCAAGCTACAAGTTGCACGTTGTGGGAGATAATGATGCTGGTATTATAGCAGAAAGAGACACTAGCGGAACAGAAGGCCAGATATTTATGTTAGCGGCTAATACAACAAACGTAATAGCTTCAAAAGGTTCTGGCAACAACCCAAAGCAGCTTAACTTTAACATGGGTATTGCTCCAAAGGTATCCATAGATACAAGCGGAAGGGTCGGGGTTGGTACTCAAACCCCAACTACTACGCTAGACGTAAGAGGTACTTTACGAGCAGACTCTGTAGCTCTATTTTCAGGAAGTACGCAATTTTTAAATGTGAGCTCTTATAGCGGAAACCCTTGGATAAACACTTTTTACTCTGGCGGTGTAATTAATTTTGGGGCGCCCTCATCTAATACAACAAACGTTTATGTACAAGGGACGGTAGAAAATCGTGATGGATTGTTAGGATTTGTTCCTACTTTTGTGCACGGCGGTTTCTATCATAGCTCTTCAAGTTCTTCATCTGCAATTTACTGGATACCTAGCAACTATATATCGGAAAGTACTAGCACTCAATATTACAATAGATTTGTAGCTCCTTATCCGGGAAGAGTAAAGAAAGTTATAATGAGATGGACTAATGGAGCAACACCTACCGCTACCAGTGTAACTTTTAGAAAAACACAAAACGGAGGCGTCTCAAGTGTTCAATTCCCGGCTACAGTAACAGGGGGAGCTACTACTAGTATGGTAGCTACTAAAGATTTTGCTAGCACTGATTTTACATTCAACGCAGGAGATAAATATGGAATTGGGTTTATGACAAACGGAGGAACTAGGTTCCTTTACGGAATGACTTACACTTTAGTAATAGAATATGATATATAATGGGAAATATAAACGATAATATTAGAAGCAAAAAACTTTATGAAAGCGGTAACGTAACAGCTGCTCATAAAGATTCAGAGGGAAAAACTGTAGTACCCGCTAGTATAGCTGCAGAACTTGACGCTATTGATAGTGTGGCTGAAGTTATGAACGACGCAGGCATATTCCATGTAAACAAGCATCTTTTAAAACAAGTGGAAGACATAAGATTAGATGTAGAAGATGTTCACGGGTTTATATCGGAAGCTTTTGGAAAAGACGCTTCACAAGCAGCATCACAAGGCGCTCAAGGTGCTCAAGGTGCTCAAGGCCCGAGGGGAGCAGCTGGCTCAAACGGAACCAATGGAGCTAAAGGCGACCAGGGTATTCAAGGTGTTAAAGGAGATCAAGGTACTCAAGGTGTTAAAGGCAATACAGGCGCAACCGGTTCGATAGGTCCAAAAGGAAATAACGGAAGTAACGGAAGTAACGGAAGCAACGGAAGTCAAGGAATACAGGGAATACAAGGAAGCACTGGCCCAACAGGAGCGACAGGCGCAACAGGTCCAACTTTAAATGTTACAAATAATAGTAACAATAGAGTAATAACCGCAACCGGAGGCACTACCGTAAACGCAGAATCTAGCTTGACATTTGACGGAACAACCACGAGCTCTCCTAGCATGTCTGTAAATCGATACTTCCAAGCGGCTTCGGGAATACCTACTAACAATTTAGGATCTCCTACTGTTACAGAAATGGCTTTGTTTGAGGGACAGTTTACAAATAAAACCGGGCTAAATAACGGTTATGATAACTTAGCTGATTTAACTTTTTGGATACAACCAACTAGCTCAAGCTCATGGACAGAGGTAACTTCTTATAGTGATGATCAAAAAAGAAGATTCCTAAGGACTAATAATTCTGGCGTTATTATCCCAGCAGGAACATACAAATTTAGAGTTGAATTTAGAGGACAGCATTATACTTTTGCAAACGCAATGTATGCGTATTGGTCAAGCAATAGTCACTCTACAACAGCTCACATATGGAAAAAACGCTGCAGTGATGGAGCGTGGCTTCAACACACGTCATCTACAACAAGAGTTTCTTCGTGGCCAGGACATATGTATTTACCGTTTTCAACCATTCCTTGGCATGAGACAAACACCTCCTCCACGGGGCATTACACCGATGTAAGAGTTGAATTTCAACCTTCTTGGAGCACAGGGTCTTATAGCACTAGAAGTATAAATTTATCTGGTATGCAGATATGGGGAGGCTACCCGTCAGGGAGAAGGACTCAGCATTACTATGATCAAAATGGTACTTTACAAATTACTAAAGACGAAAATGTTCAGGGTTCTTTATTTTCAAACGGAACCGAAGTTATAAAAAACGGAGCGTGGGTTGGTTCTAATTCAGGCTTAGTAGGAGCTACAGGACCAACAGGACCTCAAGGTTCAACAGGACCTCAAGGCGGCACAGGTGCAAAAGGCAATACAGGATCAACCGGTCCTCAAGGAATACAAGGTGTTATTGGATTGACGGGATCAGCAGGCTCAAATGGAACTAACGGAACAAATGGCGCAAAAGGCAATACAGGTGCAACAGGGCCACAGGGACCCGCTGGAGCTAAGGGTAACACTGGGTCAGCAGGCGCAGCAGGAGCAAAAGGTGGCACTGGATCAACTGGACCACAAGGACCTGCTGGAGCAAAAGGCGCTACGGGTAGTGCTGGAAGCAATGGATCTAATGGAAGTCAAGGAATACAGGGAATACAGGGATTAACCGGGGCTGCGGGTAGTAACGGAAGTAATGGAGCAAAAGGTAACACAGGGGCTGCTGGCGCAACTGGCCCGGCAGGACCAAGAGGTTTAACAGGCGCTGCTGGAACAAACGGAACTAATGGCG
>Ga0209192_10003363_pt1 | contig 10836 bp, 8 predicted proteins | sample ArcticOcean_MG_C_11_FD_187433 | JGI IMG/M metagenome (GOLD analysis project Ga0209192, IMG submission 187433) | Marine microbial communities from western Arctic Ocean - ArcticOcean_MG_CB2_154 (SPAdes) (version 2) | ecosystem: Environmental > Aquatic > Marine > Oceanic | place: Arctic Ocean... | reverse complement strand
AACGTTAGCGAACGATCGTTTTGGTTACAATCAAATGGCAACCACATTAGTTGAATCAACTGATCCGATAGGCACGCACCTGTTCAATTACTTTGGTACTGGAGATCAAGCGCACATTCAAAGAAGGGACGTCACGATTAAAAATCGTATATATGGCGTCAAAGATATTGATTTCCCGGGCACAGATTTAGCCACGACTGGGTCATCCAAAACAATCAGCTCAGCGGGAGTTTTCAATCTTGGTGCAACAGCCTGCTCTGCTGCAGATGTCCCTGCTTGGTATTCGGATGTATCTACCCAAACTTCATTAATTACTACAGGGGACTTTACGAAGGTTGTGGGAAGGGCATTGGTAGCCTCAGGTGACGTGTACTTCACGCTTTACCGACCTGAAGATAATGCTTGTCCAGTAGGGGGAACAGGCGAAGTAATTAAGCTAACTAATGGTTGTTCGGGGCCAGTAACCTCGATAGCAACAGGGGCAGGACTCTCAACCGCACCCATTATGGATAAAAAGGGAAATATTTATGTCGGGGTAAGTAACTTGGCAACAGAAGGAGAACTCGATATTGAGTCATCTGGGTCCGATGAGCGAAGTGGGGTGGATAATATCCTAAAAATTGGCTCAACAGATGTTGAGTCTAGCGATGCAGCCGGAGGACTTAATATTAAATCGTGGCGTGAACTAGTAAGATAGATTTTCTAATAAAATGCTAAATAGTTAATAAGCGAAGCGAACATCAAGGGTTTTAAGTTATTGATAAGAATTAAAGTGTAAATGTGTGATTAATATGTACTTTTAATGTACCTTTGTGTAAAATAAATTAACTTGAATTATCTTCGAAAGCTGCATAATTCCAAAAATTAATATAAATCGCAATATTTACATATTGTTGCGACGAGGGACTAAATTGCTAGAAAAATTAAAATCAATTTTTAAAACTCAGGGTGGAGGCAAAAGCTCTGAACCAGTCCAGCAAGATATCGTTGGAATTGATATTTCTCATTCTTATGTAAGAACAATTTCTTTAAAGAAAAAAAATAAAAAGTGGGCTCTAAATAAAATTAGCACTAAATCTCTAGATGATAGCTATGAAAGTGAAGAGAAGCGAAGAGAGGCAATTGTTTCTCATCTTAAAAATATCAAACTAGAGCAAAAATTTGAGTCTGATAATGCTGCAATCTCCCTCCCCGTAAATGCTGCAATTGTTCAAGTTGTTCAGATACCTTATCTGGATGAGGAAGAGCTAAAAGAAGCTGCTGATAACGGAAGTCTCTGGGATACTTCGATAAACGTTCCTGGTGAATTATCTGAATATTCAATTTTTTGGCAAACCATTAAGAAAGACAGAGAAAAAAATACGCTGTCATTATTATTTGTTGCATCACGAATTGATGAAATTGAAAAAAATTGTGATTTAGTCAGGAGTGCAGGGTACGATCCACTCATTGTTGATGTTAGGTGTTTCGCACTTCGTAACATATTAAAAACATATGAAGAATCCGAGAGTTCTAAAACACAAGTATTTCTTGAAATAAGCGGGCAAGAAAATTATGCCGTTTGTATGCATGATAATTTGCCATTTATTTATGATGTATATGTTTCAGATACTGATGTAGATGCATTGATGAAGGGTGGTGCAGCGCTAGATAAAGAACTATTTTCACGCCTTGCAGCTCAAATAAGGACATCAGTCACTTCATTTATTAAGCAAAGTGGTGTTCCAGGCATTGAAAAAATTGAATTATCAAGCTCACTCCCGATAGCAGATAAAATACATAAGAGTTTAAAAGCGGAAATTCTTGAGTATAAGGTTGACATGATGAGTCCGTTTAGTTTCGTTCAAATTCCACCTCAGTTCAAATCACGTGTAGACCAAGAAAAAAATCTTTCATCTCTTGCGGTTGCAGTTGGTTTGGCGACAAGGCAATTAGATGTGTTTGGATATTATAAATTTGTTACAGCGGTTTCAAATATTAATTTATTACCTGACAGAGAAGATCGGGTAAAAAAAGAAAAGAAGAAAACGCAAACCACTTCATTAATGAAAAAAATGAGCCTAGTCTCTGGTTCAGGTTTAGTAATATCGGTCGCTATATATGGCTTTTTAATTACAACCTTACCTTCAGATGGTGAAATTCTTGTGATGCAAGAAAATGCGACTAAGACTAAACAAACACTTACAAAAAAGACAAAAGAATTTAAGGATACAACGAAATGGACTTACGAGTCTGGCACAGTCAATAATTTACTTTTAGATGTAAGTTATACTGCTAGTTTTCCTAGGGGAAGCTTTATTACTGCAGTGGATCACCAAAGAAAAGGCCGTTCAACAATTGAAATAAAAATTAATAATCCAGAATTGTCCTCTAAAATAATGAGTGCTATGAGTAAAAATTTTAAAAATGTACAACTTTTAAATATAAAAGCTCCAGCTACTGGTAATATGAGTACGCTAGAAATATCTTTTGAGATTAAATAAATATGGCTATTGATTTAAAACAAGGAATCGACATTAAACAGCTTGGACCGCTAATTAAGGGTTTATTTGCAAAAGATTCTAATATCTTTGGCAATAAGTTAGTTGTATTCTCTGCTATATCAATAATAGTATCTATATTTTTAATTTATGGAATCTATGATGTTTCAGATAACCAACTAGTCTTTGACGAGTCTAAAAATAAATATAATGCAGCAACGGTCAAATTAGAGCAGTTAGATAACAAATTTAAGAAAACTGTGGCTAATAATAAAAACTACTTTGAACAATTAATTACGAGCCCAAAAAATAAATCAGAGTTATCTGCAGAAATTACTGGCTTAGTGTCTCAGTACAATTTACAACTCCAGTCGGTTGATCTTAATGCAAAGGTAGGCAAACAGAAAGGTGTAAATTTAATGGTCAGTGGCTCTTATCTGAACCTAATAAGATTTAGTAGTGAGATGAATAAAATTTTAGCAGCATCAAAATTAATAAATTTAACTGTAAAAAAGTCAAGAAAAGGTAATAATTTGATAATGGAATTAGACATTGTCTTTGCAGCCCCGCCACCAGCAAGCACCTTACCAAAACAAACAAAAGACACCGTAGCATTATTTAAATTAAAAAACTTATTTGCTAAAATTTTTAACGTGTTTATTTCTTCAGCCAATGCGTCTGAGGGTGATTTACCAGAAATTTTACCTACTGACGAAGTATCAAACCTACCCCCACTTGAAGTTAAAGGCTTATCTTTATTCCAAAAAGCATATGCACAAGCTAAATTAGATAAGCTAACTAAGTTTGCATTTACGAATAAAGCAGGAGAAACAAAACTATACTTAACAGGCTTACAAAAATCAGACGAAGTTTCAGTCGCACACTACGATGCAAAAGAAACTCAACTACCAGAAATTTTACCTACTGATGAAGTATCAAAATTGCCTCCCTTAATAACTCAATCTACTCAGAAAATAGAAAAAGTAGCTGATATTAAATCTCAGAAAACCGCTATTGCAGAAGTTACGGAATTATCAGCAGCGGAGACTAGGTCAGCGATTCTCGCAAAAAAAATAGCTAGCATGAAAGTAAAAAAAATAGCTATTAAAGAAACAGAAATTTTACTTCCGTCAAGGGATATACCTAAAAAACCAGCAAAAAAAATAGTTAAGAATAAATTTAAAAAAGCTAAGCCTCTAGATGACTTCCAAAAAGCATATGTTGATGCCTTAGTCCAAGGACAAAAATTATTTGAATTTACAGATGGTAAAGGAAGAACATCAACTTATAGGACTGATGAAGAGGGATTTAAGTTAGCTGGTTTTGTTGAAAATGAATCTTCTCCATCAAAAGATAGTATTGTGGCCCCAAAAAAGAAACAACTCTCTGATAATGGAAGTTTAAGAGATCCTTTTGCAGTGCCTGGAACATCTGGTTCACAAAAGATTAATAGAGGCTCATCGAGTGTGAGTTCTGAAGAGGATCAATATTATTTATCTGGTGTTTTAACATCAGAAACTTCGGAGTTGTGTGTTGTGATAACCCCTATTGGTGAATCCAAAATTTATCATGTGGGAGAGAAAGTGAATGATGAAATAACAATCACTGGTATCTATTCGAATGCAATTATGATTAAAGGATCACAAAAAAAAATATTGATTGGCGATGAAATACTTTAATAAAAATTATTGGATAAGTTTTTTAACTCTTATTTTTATAAGTGGCTGCCTTCCTACGGCTGTAAAAAAAGATGACATTAAAAACACCGCATATGAAACAAGAGCAGAGATACTAGAACTTCAAGAAAAGGATCCAATAGATATCGGAGGTCTTTCACTAATTGATCCATTGAATGATGGCCCTAAGAGAGAGATAGTAGAAATTCAAGGAAATCAAAAAGGGGTAAAATTTTATGATGATTCTTGGCAGGATTATCCAATTTGGCTAAATTTAAATGTTGTTCCTTTAAGAACTTTTTTTGCAATGCTTGAAGATCTAACTGGTTTAAATTTCTTAATTGGTGATGAAGTTACGGGCGACATAAGCCTAAAATTGAATAATGTGAATTGGGTTGAAGTATTTGAAATGGTCCTAAGAGAGAAGAATTTAATACATGAAGTGAATCCTTCTGGGAGTGTTATAACTGTCCATACTCATGAATTTGCTGGAGCTCAAAGTGCTTCATATGAAACAGCACTAGCTGCAAAAATAAAAGTTACTAATGCTTTATCTAGCTTAGAAGCTAAGACTACTGCAATATTTAAACTTAACTATACAAAACCAGATGTTCTTTCCAAACAACTTACAGATGTTATAGCAACTCTTGAGGCTGGTGGCGATGCATCAGCCTCAGATAAGAGAGCATCTTTTGTAATTGACACAAGAACTAATTCATTAATAGTTCAAGCTTCACCCGAGGATATGGAATGGATTAAAACTACAATAGATAGTCTTGATAAACCAACTAAACAAGTTATGGTCGAAGTATTCATTGTTGAAGCAACTGATACATTCCAAGCGGAATTGGGATCTAGGGTTAGTTTGTTTTCGAGTAGATTAGGTCGTTCAGACATTGCAAAAAGAACCTCAATCACGGGTATTGGTGGAACACCTTCAACTGCGATGGGCTCTATAACTAATGCTGCTGCTGGTGGTTCGATAGCAACCAATACCATTGCGAACCCAACAGGCGGTATCATCGGTACATTTCTTGGTAACAGTGCTGAACTCAGACTTGAGTTGCAAGCTATGCAAGATGAAAGCTTAATTAAAATTGTTTCTAATCCAAAATTATTTATTATTGATAATGAAAGCGCTGTAATTGAAGATGGTCAAGAGGTACCGTATTCCCTTGCTGCTGCTGCTGGAGCAACACCGACAACTGCTTTTAAAAATGCAACTTTAAAAATGGCTGTAACCCCTTCTATTATTCCAGATGGTAATATTTATCTTGATATAGAAGTGAATAATGACTCGGTTGCTGCAACAGCAACTGGAACGCCATCAATAAACAAAAAAACAATTAAAACAAAGTTATTAGTAATGGATGGTGGGGTGGCTATGATTGGCGGAATTAACAAGAGTACCGATTCAACGACTAAAGCTGGCGTCCCATTCTTTAAGGACCTGCCAATACTAGGAAATCTATTTAAAACTAAAGCTGACAAAACTCAGAAAAATATTCTATACATCTTTATTGCTCCCAAGGTGATATAAGAAATAAAAAATGAGTCGAGATCAAATACAGACACTTAAAGAAGATCTTGCCAGTCAGGTTTTAGAGTTGGGACTTCTTGATGCTGATAAATATGAAAAAACCTCTAAACACGCGTCTAATACTGGCGCTAGTGCTTTTGATTTATTAATTAAAGATGGTGATGTAACGATTGAGGGCTTGTTAAAGGGTTTGTCAGAAAAATATAATATTCCTTTTGAGTTAGATCCACACCCTATACTTCCAGAAATAAAAAAATTTCCTGTTGCGTTTTGCTTAAAGAATGGCGTAATTCCTATTACCGAAGAGCCCAACACTATTGAATTTGGCTTATGTCACCCTGGATCTCTTAATTCCCTCAAGAATCTTAGCTTAATGATTGGTAAGAAAACAAAAGCTAAATTCATACCACCTGAATTTATTTTTCAATCTATCTCACAAAAGCATATTCATACAATTGGTGAAATGGAAAAGTCTGCTTTAATAAAAAAAGAAAAAAAAGATGGGGAGCCAGAAAAAGTTAAAATCGTTCAGTCAAACAAAACTGTTCAATTAGGTTTGGAAAGTATTCAATCAAAAAAGAAAGATGCTGAACCTTTATTAGACCTTGCTGCTTTAGGAAAGAAAAAAGAAGAAGTAGTTCCTCAGTCAGTACTCCAAACAGAAAAAAAAGAAGAACCTAAAGGGCCTGAAATTGACTTGGATTCTCTTAAAAAATCTGTTAGCAAGGCAGATGAAAGAACGCCACCAAAGCTAGACTTACCTAAAATTAATTCAAGTAGTAAAGCTAAAAATAATAAGCCAGTAAAAGAAGAAGTGGTTGCTGAGATTGCAGGAGATGTAGTTGCTGTAGTAGATGATATTTTGTCTGAAGCGGTTTCTACCGGTGTTAGTGACATACATATAGAAATCTTTAAAGAAGCAGCACAGATACGTTTTCGAGGAAATGGATCCATGTTGGCTCAAACTCAATATAGAACATTCATAACAAATAATTATAATGCTGTAATCGCAAGAATTAAAATTCTAGCAAATCTCGACATTGCTGAAAGACGCTTACCTCAAGACGGAAAGATATCATATCGAGCTAAAGATGGAACTGAAGTCGATTTTCGTATATCAATCCTACCAACTAGTTTAGGCGAGCGAGTTGTAATTCGTATCTTGAATTCATCATCCTTAGCTGTGACAATTAGCGCCCTCGGCTTTACAAAAAAACAAGAAGAAGTTTTTATTAAAACTGTCGAAGCCCCGCAAGGCATGGTCTTGGTGACAGGTCCAACAGGAAGTGGTAAGTCTACCACCCTATATGGAGCGATGAATTACCTTAATAAACCGGATGTAAACATCTTAACGGCTGAAGACCCTGTTGAGTACACAATGAGTGGTATCTCTCAGGTACAGGTTAGAGAGGACATTGGCCTAACCTTTGCAAGTGCTCTAAGGTCTTTTTTACGTCAAGATCCAGAAATCATCTTAGTTGGTGAGATTCGTGATGCTGAAACAGCAGATATTGCTTCAAAAGCAGCCTTAACAGGACATTTGGTCATGAGTACTTTACATACAAACAGTGCGATTGGGGCAATTAGTCGATTAGTAAATATGGGATTACCACCATATCTGGTTTCTAGTGCATTATCTCTTGTTGTAGCTCAAAGATTAATTAGAAAAAATTGTGAAAAATGTAAAGTGTTGGTTGATAAAAATTTAGATGACATTAAAAAATTTATTGAAGAGAATGATATTGATAAAAATGCTAAATTATCAAAAAGTACTGGCTGTAACGAGTGCAAAGATACCGGCTATAGTGGAAGAATGGGTGTTCATGAAGTCTTGGTTGTAAATGAAAATATTGCAGAGGCAATTAGTGCTGGAAAGAGTGAGATGGATATGCTTGAAATAGCGGAAAAAACTGGCTTTATTCCGATTTCACAAAGTGGTAAAAGATTCCTAAATGATGGTTCGTTGTCAGTTGAAGAATTCCTTCGAGTTATCCCAAAAGAAGATTAAGTTAAATTGGTTGATTGCCTATGAAATATGTCTGGAAAGGTCTAAAAAACAATACTTTTACTGAAGGCGAAATAGAAGCTGAGGATAAAGAGGCAGCAATTTTTGAACTTAAAAAAACTGGCGTTATAGTTACAACAATAACTGATGATGCTCCAAAGAAAAAAGAAAAAGATAAGCCTAAAAAGGTAGTAAAAGGTGGCTTGAAAATAAAAGATAAAGAGCTTCTTTTATTCACAAAAAAATTAACTACAATGATGAAGGCAGGGTTAGCAATAGTTCCTGCATTAGAAATGCTTAAGGTTCAAAGTGAAAATCCATCATTTACACCTGTAATCGATAGCTTGCTAATTCAAATTCAGGCCGGCGTCCCATTATCAACTGCTTTTGAAAAATATCCAACTACATTCGATAATGTTTATATAAATTTAGTTAAGGCCGGCGAGGCGAGTGGTAACTTAGATACCTTTCTTGAGCGAATCACTTTAAATTTAGAAAAAACAATTCAAATCCAAAAAGCAATTAAGAGTGCGATGATGTACCCAATAATTTTACTTTGTGTTGCTGTCTCTGTTGTTGGCGTAATGATGATATTTGTAGTCCCAGTGTTTGTAGAAATTTTTGGAAACGCTGGTGTAGAACTCCCGGTGGCAACTCAAATGGTTATGGCAATGAGTGATTTCTTAAGAAGCTGGAGTGCACCCATCATCCTTGGAGCTATTTTTGGGGTTATTATGGTTATCAAGAAATGGCTACAAAGTAATTTATCACTAATGCAAAAATTTGATAAGGGCATAATGAAATTACCAGTCTTAGGTCAATTGATTAGTGACTCAATTATGGCAAGAATAACTATGGTGCTCGCTAATTTGATTTCAGGCGGTGTTAACCTTATCGAAGCAATGGAGATTGTTAAAAACTCAATTGGAAATACACAAATTCAATCGTCGCTTGAAAAAGTTAAGCGTGATATTTTTTCAGGAAAACCATTTTCATCCGCTTTAAGAGATACTAAAGACTTCCCTGAAACAATGTGTGGCTTTATTGAAGTTGGTGAAGAGACAGGTAAGCTCAATGAAATGCTCACAACAGTTTCATTGTATTACGAAGAAGAATTTGATAATTCTGTGGATAGCTTTTCTCAACTACTAGAACCAATAATGATTGTCTTTTTAGGTTTGGTAATTGGTTTTATATTGGTGGCAATGTATACACCAATATTTAAAATGGGGACTGCTGTTTAATGCGTTCCCAAGTTTTTTTTTAACTATATTTCTATTAGTTAACTCTACTCAAATTAGCGCACAACCTTTTTTTGAATATTTTTCTAGTCAACAAAAATTTAAAAATACTGATATTGGTAAGTATGGTCGAAGTAAAGTAAGTAATTTTTATAATCTTGATTTAATCATATCCTCAACTCCTTCAATAAAATTTTATACTGAGACTCTTGAGGAAGCTGGATTACCAGTTGATTTAGCAGTATTACCTCTTATAGAAAGTGGAAATAATCCACTAGCTAGATCTCCTAAGGATGCTCTTGGTTTATGGCAATTCATTCCATCTACCGCAAAAGAGTGGGGCCTTGCTTCTAATAGAGTCGATGATCGTCAAAATGTTCTTAGGTCTACTGATGTCGCAATTAAGTATCTAAAGTACCTTCATAAACAATTAAATGATTGGAATTTGGCACTCGCTGCCTATAATTGGGGAATCGGTTCAGTTAAAAAAGCTTTAAAAAAAGGATTGGTAAAAAATAATGCTATTAATCTAAAAAAGTTACCATTAGAAACAAGAAACTATTTAATTTCTTTTCATCATCTAAATCGTCTGATTAGAGAAAACAAAAATAACCCTGCCTTAAGTAAGTTTCCAAATGTTAAATACTTAATAAAAATAAATAAATCAGATATTTCAAAATATATATCATCGAATAAATTAGTTGGTATTGATAACTCTGTTTTGAAACATATAAATGGATACGATGTTTCTAGGATGGGAGTTGCTGATAGAAAAATTCTTATCCCATCTGGGGCATTTCAAAAATATTTTTCTTCTAGGAGTATTTCATATAAAAAAGCTTCAGCAAAAAATGGTAAGTGCTCTATGAGGTATCATAAAGCAAGGTATAGAGAAACCTTGATAAAACTCGCATTAAAATATAATATTAGAATGGATGACTTGAAACAACTAAACCCATCAATAAGTTTTCTTAGACCTGGTATGAAAATTAAATTGTGTTATTAGGATGCAAGCTTTATTTAAAATTAAATTGTAAGGAGTATTTTTTGAGTAACTATAAAAATTATGTATTAAATTCATCAGCTTTGAAATGCTTAATATTTTCAATCTTTTTTGTAATCTCTTCTGCAATTGCAGAACCAGGAGAAGTTGATGAGTCAGCATCACTTTCTGATGAAGAAATAGCAGATAAGGCTAAATATGAAGATATAGAAAAATCAGTTAAGGATTCAATTGGCACTACTGCTGTGAGCTCATCAGCGTTAGCTGATTTAATAAAAACTACCGCTGCTTTATTTGGTGTTGATGTGAAGGTTGATTACGACAAAAAAGGAGGACTAAGTTGCTTTACTTTGGATTCCTCAGGAGTACTAAATGTTGTGTCTTGTTCGGGATCAGGCTCATTAATCTCTAGTTGTGAAGCGACAGCAGCCACGGACTGGAAGAGTGCTACAATAAGTTGTACTGATTTTGAATTAAAAGCAACTGTTGTTGAATAATTATTACTTTAATTAGGGGAAAATATGTATAAAATTTTAAATAATAAATCAGGCTTTACCCTTATTGAACTCCTAGTTGTAATCGCTATTATTTCCATCATTGGTGCAGTGGGCGTTCCTTGGTATCAAGGTTATAAAATTCAAGCAAAAGAGAAACAAGCCGTAAATAATTTACAGTCAATTAAACTTGCTCAAACTGAATATTATAGAGATAGAGATAATTACTACCCTTGCCCAGTTGCTGAAACTTCGACTTCAGAGATTGATGAAGTATTTTTTGGTGGGAACGGAGAATTAGCTAAAGGTGCATATAATTATGAAATTACTGGTGGTTGTTCAACTTATACAGTTCAAGCCATACCAAAGTAAAAATTTATTGCGTTTTTGAACCTAT
>Ga0209192_10003360_pt1 | contig 10838 bp, 11 predicted proteins | sample ArcticOcean_MG_C_11_FD_187433 | JGI IMG/M metagenome (GOLD analysis project Ga0209192, IMG submission 187433) | Marine microbial communities from western Arctic Ocean - ArcticOcean_MG_CB2_154 (SPAdes) (version 2) | ecosystem: Environmental > Aquatic > Marine > Oceanic | place: Arctic Ocean... | reverse complement strand
TCCAGAAATAATTGCGTGTATAAGTGGTGTAATTACGTCTGGATCATCATCAAACCCATCCTCCTGAGGATACCTAACCGTCCTATTCACATCAGCTCCTTTTTGTAAGGCATTTTTAACTTCGACGAAATTATTATTTTTGATTGCTTCAAAAAGAGATCCATCCAGTTCGTCTTGTTCGTCTGGATTTCCTCCTCTCTGTCTTTTTGAACGAGTTTTTCTCTTGGACTTCTTGGTTCTTCTTTTTCTACTTAAATATATGTTTTTCATCTTAATTATATATTATAATTATATTATAATTAAGAAATGTATACTTTCATTCTGGCACCACGAAACAGATTACTCATATCAGGGAACTTACTAACATCCCATGTGATAATGTGTCCCCCCCCCCAAGTTCGTTCTGCCTTTTTTTATTATGCAACCAAGTAATAAACAGCCAGTACTAAATTATCTATTTTAACTGGTGTTATGTTCAAATCCGTAGCGGTCATATTAAATTCTGTAGGGTTCATCAAAAGTTATAATATATTATATAATTATATTTAACTCCAATTTTTAAAATGGTGTATGTGTATAATTAGTTTGTTTCAAAGGTCACGTTACCCTGATTTAAATATCATGTTTATATGGTTTATATGTATATTATTACACAGAACAACTAATACAAACGCGTGGTTTTACACGTTTGGTCCATTTTAAATCTTCAAAGGTGTAAAATGTCCATTTTTGATTTGCTGAAAATACTTTGCCCAAAACATTTTTTTACATTTTTACTATTTCGGATATCGGATATAACTATTCTACTAATTTCTTGTCGATAAGTGTCTCGTCTGCTATTTTGCGAATCATTTTTTGTTTTTTTTAGTATTCATTTTTTGTTTTTTTTTAGTATTCATTTTTTGTTTTTTTTTAGTATTCATTTTTTGTTGTTTTTTAGTATCCATTTTTTGTTGTTTTTTAGTATTCATTTTCTTTGTTTTTCGTCTTCGTTTTACACCTCCATCATATCCAAAAACACCTTCCTCGTATCCTATACTATCCGCAATTTCTTTAATATTTGTTTGGATTAATTCACTGCTATCTGGGAATCTGTTTGATAAAAACTTTATTAGATGTTCCTTTTTTTCTACTTCTTTCATTTCAGGGGGGAACTTTCCTTCTAGGGTGCTATGTAGTTTGTACCATTCCTGAATAGCAATCGGTATCAGTTTTTCTCGATTATTCTCAATAATGTCGGTTATTCTATCGCACATTTCATTTTCTTTAATTTCATTTTCTGTACCAGAACTTTTCTGAAACCCACATGCTTGAACCAAAGATAACACCATGCGTTCCAATATACCATATGTACAGCTCATCGCCGCCTGTCCTTCACCCTCATAAGCACCTACGCAATCTGTAACAAACGTTGTCATATAATCTTCTTTGAATGAGGGGGATTGTTTTTCTACATATAATAATGCATAATAAATAGCTTCTAACATGGATGGAGATATCTCACTATATTCAAGACGATTTAACCGCATTTGAAAAATGCTGAAAAGTTGGTTTGATAGTTGTGTTTTTAGTTCATCATTTTTAATCGTTGAAATAAATGAATTAAGTTTATCAGAAATAAAATTCCTCATATCAATAGTAGTTGGAAATTTATCATTTACATTGGATGATAATACCATAATTAATTCTGCAACATTTATTTTGCCAAACCCCCGATGCACCTCAAGTACAGCATGAACCATGAATCGTGGTTTGAAAGCTTCATTCATAATCACATTAAGAAACATATCTTCCGTATTAACATCCATAACATTCCAACTACTAAGGTCCTGATTGAATGCTGTGGCATTAGCAAACATATTTCTCAAATCAGTAACACTACCAATATTCCAATCGTTTAATGGTTGGTTGAATGATCTGGCACCAGCAAACATCTCTCTCATATCGGTAACATTACTAACATTCCAATCGTTTAATGGTTGATTGAATTCTCTGGCACCAGTAAACATACCAATCATATTAGTAACCTTACCAACATTCCATTTACTAATGTCTTCGTTGAATGAACTGGCATTATAAAACATACTACGCATATCATGAACCTCATTAACAACCCATTTATTTAATGGTTGATTGAATGCTATGGCACCATTAAACATATTGTTCATACGAGTAACACTACCAACATTCCATTCACTAATGTCTTGGTTGAATGAACTGGCACCATTAAACATACTACGTATATCAGTAACACTACTAACCTTCCATCTACTAATGTCTTCGTTGAATGACCTGGCACAATTAAACATAACAGCCATATTAGTAACCTTACTAACATTCCAATTGTTTAATAGTTGGTTGAATTTACTGGCATTATTAAACATACCACTCATATTAGTAACACTACCAACCTTCCATTTACTAATGTCTTGGTTGAATGAAGTGGCATTAAAAAACATACCACGCATATTAGTAACATTACTAACATTCCATCTACTAATGTCTCGGTTGAATGAACTGGCACCATTAAACATACCAATCATATCAGTAACACTACCAACTTTCCATTCACTAATGTCTTCGTTGAATGAACTGGCACCAGTAAATATACCAATCATATTAGTAACCGTACTAACATCCCATATATTTAATGATTTGTTGAATGCACTGGCACCATTAAACATACCACGCATATCAGTAACACTACCAACTTTCCATCCACTAATGTCTTGGTTGAATGCTCTGGCATCAGCAAACATAAAAGCCATATCAGTAACACGACTAACATCCCATCCACTAATGTCTTCGTTGAATGCACTGGCACCATTAAACATACCATGCATATCAGTAACACTACTAACAACCCATCCACTAATGTCTTCGTTGAATGACCTGGCACCATCAAACAGATTATTCATATTAGTAACCTTACTAACATCCCATTTACTAATGTGTCCCCAAGTTTCTTGTGCGAAATCTGTATCATTCAACCAGTAATAAACAGCCAGTGCTAAATTTTCACCTGGTTTTGTTTCTTTTAATATCTTCAAATCCGTAGCTCTCATGTTATTAAAAACTGTAGAGTTCATCAAAAGTTATAATCTATAATATAATTATATATATAATATAATTATATATAACACCAATTTTAAAATGGTGTATGTATAATTAGTTTGGTTCAAAGGTCACGTTACCCTGATTTGAGGAGATATAGAGTGAGCAACCTCGCACATTAATCCCCCCCCTGTACACCGGTAATATCAACTGCCTTAAATCCGTGGTGTCCGGACGCGAATCGTTCAAGTACAAACCCGATATATTCGCATTGTATTTATTACGTCTAAGGAATAATATAGTTATCTTCATATGTAAGGTATTTATTAGTTATAGATGTTCCATTTACCCCGATTTGTGTGCATCTTCCTATATATCCATCCAATGAATTATCGTATTCATTGCCATTACCAGGTACGCTCCAACAATCCCATGCATTTACTATTAACGTATCGTCTAAGTTATGTTTAATATCTGGATGCTCTAATATACCAGGAAATAATCCCAAATTTTTATATTTTAATAATGGATATCCTTGTGCTCCCATAAACATGATATTTAAATCAGGGTATAGTTGTACTACTTTATTAAATGTAGGTATCCATATGTTTTTTTTAAAATTAGTTGGACCTCCACTCCAACATCTTGCGAAATTATTAGCACCAATTAGACTCATAACAATATTTTGTTTCCCCAATTTTCGCGCAGTTTTAAATATTAGATTAAATAACCGGTTATAAAATATCTTACAATGTTTCGTATGTAAAGAATCATCTCCTATAAATATTATATCCCCGTATGAATCGTCTGTATTTGTTAAATTAATATATGTTTTATAATCGGGTTGTTCATGTGAATCAAAAGCTAATCCGATAGCATTTAATATATGTATTTTAGAGTATATGGGTCCATCGGGAACTTTAACAACAGTCGGAGTATATACAATAAAATTAGGCGGAGTAATATCATTTTTAGATGGTTCACATGAACCATAATATCCAGTTTTATAATTAAAATACGAGTATAGAAGGTCTTCGTGATACATTCTTTGCATAGATATATTTACAGGTTCTCTTTCTTTTACTAATCGTATTATATCATTTTTGTTATCATCACTATTATAAAATACTTTACATAATTTCATTAATGATTCATTTGGTATTACCGACCATTCGGGGGGAGAGTACATCGCATAATAACATTTAAATAGTTGTTCGTACTTATTTAATATGGTCATTATACAATAATGTTACAAATTCTATTTATATAATTATATATTCATTCTTTTCTCTACATTATTTTCAGGGATTGGAGAACCTTATATAAAGAATACAAAAAATTGATAAAAGTGTTATTAAAAACGATATATAATTAACAATTTATAATATACTAGTACCAGGTTCTCCAAGTCATTAATAATGTTAAGTAAAGAACAACAAAATATATTAGATGCAACCAAAACAGGAGATAATATTGTAGTAGATGCTGTAGCTGGAACGGGAAAAACAACTCTTATTTTAGAAATTGCAAAAGAGTTGGGTTCTCGCAAAATATTACAAATCACCTACAATAAATCACTGAAATTTGAAGTTCGCGAAAAAACAAAGGCCTTATCAATAGATAATCTTACAATACACACATATCATAGCTTGGCTGTGTGTTATTATTCGTGTACTGCACATGTAGATAATGAAATCAAAAAAATAGTAATAAATAAAAAGGAACCTAACCGACAAATCCCAACATTTGATATGATTGTTATTGATGAAGCCCAAGATATGACCCTATTATACTACCAATTAATTATAAAATTTATAAAAGACATAGGTTCTCCAATTCAACTGTTAATATTGGGGGATTATATGCAAGGATTGTATGAGTTCAAGGGTTCTGATATTCGGTTTCTAACATTAGGAGAATTAATATGGAAAGAACACCCTTCTTTGAGAACCAAGCAATTTCAAAAATGTACGATGAAAATGTCATACAGAATCACGAATCAAATGAGCAAATTTGTAAATAATGCAATGTTGGGAGAACCGCGGATGGATGCATGCAGAGATGATGTTCCCGTTCAATATATTCGCAATTCACGGTTCAATCTTGAACGCATTGTATGTGCCGAAATTAATAAATTGTTCAGTCAAGGGGTAACACCAAACGATATTTTTATATTGGGACCATCCGTAAAAGGAGAACGCAGCAACATCCGCAAATTAGAGAACATGTTGGTTGAAAAAAACATTCCATGCCATGTTCCTATGCTTGAAAACACCGATATTGACCAACGGGTTATTGACGGTAAAATCGTGTTCTCCACGTTTCATTGTGTAAAGGGTAGACAACGTAAATATGTCTTTGTTGTTGGGTTTGATAACTCCTATTTTAAATATTATGCACGGAATTTACAACGGGATATTTGCCCGAATACATTGTATGTCGCGTGTACACGAGCATCTAACGGATTGTATGTTCTTGAAAGCGATACACGAAGGGAAGACCGTCCATTGGAATTTTTACAAATGAGCCATGTTGATATGAAATTAGTTGATTATGTGCAATTCAAAGGACAGCAAAAAACATTGTTTTTACGAAATGAAGACCTACCCTCAAATCTACCAATCAAAATTACGCCTACCGAATTAATCAAATTCATACCAGAAGATACCAATCAACATATATGTACCATTTTGGACCGTATTTTTGTGAAAGAACAAGACATCATTGAGAACATTGAGATTCCTGGAATTATACAAACAAAAAAGGGGTATTATGAAGAAGTTAGCGACTTAAATGGCATTGCAATTCCGTGTATGTATTATGACCATTTGTTGAATGCATGGAGTGACACTGGTTCATTCAAAACAAAGGATAGCATATTATATGACATTATTGACATGAATGTAGAGAACCTTAATGAAAAGAAACAACAATTTCTATTAGAAATCATAGATAATCTACCAGAAACGATTGAATCTGTTAATGATTATCTATATATGGCAAACATTAACACTGCTATACAAGAATCCCTGTATTTTAAATTAAATCAAATTGACCGCGATGACTATAACTGGCTTACTGATGAAATTGTATCTGTATGTAAAGACCGATTACGACATACAGTTAGCCCTGATTGTCAAGATTCTCCGGCATTGATTGAAGAATATATTATGAATGCTTCTATGGAAGAACAACACAAACATATTGATATATTTGTAGAGAAAATTCTACCTGGAAAACAATTTCGCTTTAATGCACGTACCGATTTAATTACAGATACGACTGTTTGGGAATTTAAATGTACAAGTGCATTAACCCACGACCATATGTTACAATTGGCTATTTATGCTTGGTTATGGAACATGAAACATATGGACGATGATACAGACGACAATGCAAAAATATTCCGTCTTTTTAACATTAAATCGGGGGAATTGTTACGAATGGATGCAAGTATGGGGGATTTAAATAACATTATGTCGTCTTTATTGCTTTCCCGATATACTGAACCTGTTGTACTAACAAACGTACAATTTGTCAATACGTGTGTTGATTCTATTCATCGGTTATATGATGACGACCTATAAATAAATATATATATACAGTGTATATAGTATGGAAAAATGGATTATTAGTATATTAGTTGGTGTACTATTTTTTGTTTCTGGACAAGTTTATTTACGCAAATCATTTGATACTGATAGTAATTATTTTACAACCGCTATCATATTTTCATTAGCAATAGGCGCTACGTCATTAGTATTGTTATTTTTATCACAATTACACTCTCCCGAATTACTTGTGTATAATAATTCCAAACTGATAAATGCAGCTATGGCTGGTTTACTTTTTTTCATTGGTAATTTATTTTGGATATATAGCATTTCAACAAAAAAATCATTAGGTAATATTCGTGTTATTATGGCAGGATTTGAAACATTTATGTTATTTTTAGTTGGATATTTCTATTTCAATGAGATAATAAACAGTAAACAACTTATGGGCGCATTACTCATATTATTTGGAATTTATTTTATTCAATAATTTATACAGGACACCCGCGTGGCATTATAGATACTTGTCGCCTGTGTCCATATGCATTGAACATGCATCATTATCTGGGTTCGGGGTTCGTTTACAAAACTTGCCGTTTTTTAAGGGGGTTCCGCATATGTATGCATAACAACCATTTCCTATTCTCTTTTTGTTCATATTCCAATATCGACTTGCTTCATCAAAGTCGGTATTCACTTCTAATAGTTGTTTCCTTGATTGGCTACGAGTTTTCATGGTATTTACGGGTTGAAATTACTTATTTGTGGAAGATGTTCTCAATTTTTTGCGAAGAACACACCGTCTTGTTTTTGGATTCCTTTTTTGGTTGGGAAGACATTTTGTATTACAACGCTTGGTTTTTGGATTTCGGCGAGAACCTTTCTTACATCGTTTACGTTTTGCTGTTTTTGTAGACGTTTTTCTGGGTTTTGAGGGTGATTTTCTTGAGGCGACTCTTTTCTTAGTGATTGTTCTCATTTCTATTTCTTCCATAGGTAGAATTTTATCTTGGTCTATTTCTCCACTCAAGTGCAAAGACATCGGTTTGTTGTCAATATTCATGGTATATTGTATATTGACAAAAATAGTTTGTATCAGGTTCTCTCTTGTTCTAAAAATGTTTACTAAAAGAATAGAATTATTTCTTGTGTGATTTGGATTTACGGGACTTACCCCTGCGAGATTTAGTTTTACGGGATTTCCTAATTTTTCTTGATTTTCTTTTTATACTTGTACCACCACTAACTCCTGGAGCCAAGATTAACGCCACGTGAGTACCTGTAATGTCACCGTAGCGTGGGGGTTTGACGCTAATAAATGCCATACCTTTTTGTTGATCAACGGTCAACCTTGGGATATCCGTGGCTGCATACATATCTAAAGTTGTGGCATTTACGTTTGGTAATATATAAGAATTGAAATATTCCCCGAATTTGTGGTATATATACTCGTGCAAAGTCTCTACGTAATTATGTAAATTATATCGATCTGTGCATCTCCATGTATGCTTATCGTAGTTTATGGATAACATGGTCTGTCTTGCTTTTTCTTCTTTTGAAGCACCTGAACTAGGGGCTGGTACAAGGTCAGGGTTGTAAAGATTAAACGTTTCAATACAGGCTGTTGGAGTATACATATTTGAAAATCTGGATGCATTGCCTGTTTCGTCGGTCATTGCTGATAATAATCCACCATCGTTATGTTGATATCGTTTAAATGGAGCAGTATTCTCATCTAATTTATCCTTGCATTTATTTTTGCTTGGTTTTCCTGTTTTTTTGTCATTGAGGGGGAAACGTACATTATCAATTTTATAATGAAATGGTCCAAAAACTGCCTGTGCCCAGTGTCCTATCCCAGCTTGCGGTTGGTCAAAGTAACCACAACTCCATTGTCTGCGTGTGGGGTTGTCCCCCGTCTGGAAATATCGTGATTTTATGGAATGCAACGCAATATGAAAAATTCGTAGGTCAGTAGCAATAGCAGTACCAGCACCACCAGTGCATGGCATATGAAAAGTGAAATTTATATCTTTGCAGTGAGTACTTGATTCGTTTGTAACCAGAGATTTTGGTTGAAAATAACCAGCACCCGCAGCAGGAACCACACGTGTGTTGTAAACATGATTAAACAGTCTGTTTGGTGTAATCATCTCGCCACTTGGCAAGGTAATGACCTCATTGTCATAAACAAAAAATGTTTCTAACCATAGAGCAAACCCATTAAAATAATACTGTTCAAACGTTTTTAACATGTTCCAGTGTATTGCATCGTAAAAATTGTTGTAAACAGTATTTGTTAAACATTTTTCTTTATCGTATAATATGCACTCAGTACCTTCAGCATCCCCGGGTATGCAATTACTCACTCCACACACAGGTGGTGGTGCCACAGCATCTGCTGCTATGCCCATTGTATTATCACTATCAATATCCATTATATTGTATTGACAAAATAAATCCTAAAATCATAAATTATTTTTTGCGAGATTTGCGAGATTTGCGAGATTTACGGGTTTTCTTGGATTTGCGAGCTTTATTGGATTTACGTCTCCCACCGACTTTCATAGCTTTTACCATTTTCTCTAATGCGTCAAGATCAGGATCAGTATTATTCTCGGCGGTGATTTCATTTGTATTGGTGTATAACACCGTAACTGTTGCAGAATTACCAGTACCCTTCTTATATAATCCTCGTTCCGGATATGTACTGGATTGGATCCAACCGTTGCGTATGAGTTCGGCCTTCTGTTCTGGACTTAAGTATGTAACTGATACTCTATACCATTTTGGTGAGTTGGTTGTAGCCATTGTTATATAATATTCAATTATTTTATTTCAAGTTCTCTCTTGTTCCAAAAATGTTTACTAAAAGAATATAATTATTTCTTACGCGAAGTGGATTTACGCGACTTACCCTTGCGAGATTTGTTTTTATTGGATTTCCTGGGTTTTCTTGATTTACGGGATTTGCTGGTTTTACGGGATTTACGTTTACCACCGTAACTCTGCAATAGTTTTTCTAATAGTTCATTACAGCGATCATCCATTGGATTTGTTTCTTCCTTGCCCAAACAATTTTGATATTCTGTTATCTCGGCATCGGTCAATCTTATTTGTTTTGCAACAGTTGTATAGCTATTAATCCGGCCAAGATTTTTTTCACTAACCCGTTCGTAACCATGTGGTATTTCATATACAGGTGAGTATTGTTTTTTTTTTGTTTTTTTTATTATTGTTACACCGCCATCTCTTGATATCCATTCCTCAGGAATCATTATATCTATATAATATCCACACATTTTTGTTAGATTGTAACAGTTAAAATGTAAAAAATTGATTGGAATTACACTATATATCACACAATAACTCAAAACACACGATTTTACGAACAATCATGCAAACACATCCTAAATTTACGGCAGGTTCTATTGCTCGTACAAAATGGACAAAGGATATTGTCCCAGAGGAGATGACGGTAACTGATTATTGCCAAGCAGCGGTAGGTGCAGAATTCATCAAGATGGCTGATATTGTATTAGACGATGGTGAAACGCGTCGCACAACGGTAAAAACCGTACCAGCAAACGAAGCACTATGGAAAGAAACCGCGGAACACATCTACATCATAGCCAGAAACAATATCATTATGAAATTAGGTGGTACACGTACAGGAATGAAAGCACGTTGGGGGTCCTATTTATGTGGGCATTGCGTTGCAGAACGATTAAACAAACACGGAGAACCGAATCCGGGTAAGATGTCGGTCACAAATGCTCATCTGTATCACACAATTGAAACTGACCTGTTGTTAGGAAATACGTGGGAGTTTTATAGTTGGAAACTTCCCCACACAACGGTTGAAGTCAATATTTTTGGACAAATGACTACAGTTATTGCACAAACATATCATGCATATGAAACCAGATGCATTGAACTATTTCGTTCTATAACTGGGCATATCCCACAACTGTGTGATAACGCAGACCCCACGTACAAAACAAAAAAAGATTAAACATAAAAAAGAAAAAACAAAAAGGAAAAAGATACATATTGTATTTTTTTACAACTTAGATAACGCAATGTTTTTTTGTTTAATAAAATATTCTACCAAATCGTCATTACGATAATCATCTATGTATTTAATCTCACAGATACCAGACGCGATTAACAGCCGTGTGCAAATCAAACATGGATAATGTGTTATATACGCGGTTGCGTCATTACAAG
>Ga0209192_10003358_pt1 | contig 10839 bp, 13 predicted proteins | sample ArcticOcean_MG_C_11_FD_187433 | JGI IMG/M metagenome (GOLD analysis project Ga0209192, IMG submission 187433) | Marine microbial communities from western Arctic Ocean - ArcticOcean_MG_CB2_154 (SPAdes) (version 2) | ecosystem: Environmental > Aquatic > Marine > Oceanic | place: Arctic Ocean... | reverse complement strand
TTTCTGCTACATGATCTCTATAACGATTATCGTTACGGAGCCATTGTTCACCATTGCCTTGCATAATATCAATCATACGATCAATGGTGCCATTTGTCCAATTACTGATCTTTCCCATGTTGCTACTTGGCAATGCTATTCCTTGCAGTATCTTTGTTACTGCATCCTGCTTACTCCAAGGCGTATAAAGACGTGAGTAATCATTTGCAAATGTTTCTGGGAAACTTCTATATGCTGGATAAACTACATTACAACCTAATGCATCTGCTTCACTTACTGTGTTACTGACCCAATCTTGCAATGCACAATTAAACATTACTTTAGAAGTGTTTACTATGTTATAGTAATCATTCTTTTGTAAGTCTTTCATAATTGTTAGTTTACCATCTGCTTCCATCTGTAGAGCTCTGTCCAAATACTTTTGATTATTAGAACGTAATGGTCCGCCGCTTAGTACAGCAAACTCTATCTCCGGGCGTTGTGCTTTAACCATTTCAATAACATCCATAAAAAAATCTGGTTGTTTCTCTTGATCAAACCTAGCCGCAAAGACTACTCTATCATTACGTTCAGTCCAAGGATTAATGTTGTTGCCAACTCGACCTTGTACTTCTTCTTTACCAAAGCTCAAGCCTGAGATATTATAAATTGGAGCTGTCCAATTAGCAATTCTCATATGTGCAACCATTTCTTCGTTAGTTGCTAGTATATGTACATTAGGAATCTCATTACACATCTGCTCGTATAACGACATCCACTTGCTCATACCCCATACATGAACAAAGTCATCTGGGTCTACTGCTTGTGCTAAACAACGTAAATAAATTGTAGGACGTTGCTCTTCAGGTATCTGACACATGATGTACGGCAACGACTCAATACCAGGTTGAAACATATCTTCAAAGAAAACTGCATCGCCACCTGAGCATTCGCCGTTCCGCATCATCTGTACTAGATTCATTAACTGACTCATACCAAAGTATGAACGCCCGTGTGCATCTAATACCTGGCCTATACTAATGGACTTAGTATCATCAATAGTAGTACCAGGTACCACTACATATTCTATACCACGTTTCTCAAATGCCGCAGTACTCCAATCTTGTAACTGTAAAGTATAACGACCTTCATAAGGCTCTAAGCCCATATAGAATAGTTTTTTCATTAGTAACGTTTTTCCTTTCGGGGTTTAGAGTGGAACGAATCTCTTAATGCTTGACGCATTGCTCTTTCGTCTCGTATCCACTGATTGTAGGGAGTGCGTTTATTACGGATACTATTTTGCATATGGCCCCAGGGGCTCTTAGAATGATACATATCTTTCTCGTCAAATATGTAACCGTTGTTAACGCAGAATTGGCGGTATTCATCCAAGTCATTAAAGACCCGACGTACTGCATCTTCCATAGTGTTTTAGTCCTTTTTGTCATAATCATACCTGATTAATGAACCGTTTTCTCCGTCCTCACTTACCTCGATATGTACAGACCGTTCCGGATACCGTTCTGCGATCGCTTCAAACAAATCATCTGACATCATCTCACATGACTTGTAGTCAAGTTGTAAAGTCTTTTCACTGTATAACTTTTCCAACCAACGTTTGAATTGGATAAACTCAATATCCCTATCATCATGGAATACTTGTATCCAAACTTTAAATTTAAAAATATGTCTATGAATATAACCTAAGAAACTAACATCATACTCATCACCAGTTGCTAGTGCAGGATCGTCTAATGCCGCTGGATACTTGTGCAAACCTTCTTTACTAAACGTTACCCAAATCATCTTTATTGATTTATCTTTTTGCCTAGCTCTAGCATCAATAAGAGCTTCTTCTCTGAGACGTCTTGTCATGTAATCCATATGTCCTTCATTTGCATGAACGGCAGTTACGTTACCATTTTCATCAACGTCAATTCTTTCACCTGACATAATGTTCTCCTCATTTGTATTATAATAACACTATTAGTTTTGTAAGTCAACCAATTTATAAATTAACTGGTTTATCTTTGGTATACTTGGACCAATCGGTATAGCCTTCAGAACATTGAAGTTTGTGCAACTTATGCACCCAAACTCCTGGATTAGTTGTGTCAAAACCTTTATCATCAATCTTAATACAAGCATTGTAATTAAGTTCATCAATGAAAGGAAATTTAACACTAATCATTGCAATAAACCTGTTGTATGAATTATAACCCTTTCCGATTACTTCTTCGTTGTAAGAATGATCGTAATCTAGTGTTACCCAAAAGTTTGCTTCAAGTAAACTAGTAATTAACTTATCCCAAGAATCCCAATCCAATTTAGACTCAGGACTAAAACTCATGTTAGCACCTAAGTAGACATGTTCAATTTCTTCTTCTTTTAATACACGAACAATAGCATCAATGTCTTGGGTTCCTACTACGAACAGAGTTCGCTTTCCAAACATTAATGTATGTTCAACTTCAGTTCCAATAAAACATGTTACGTTATTGCTAACGGAATTATTATACGGACGTTCCATCATTGAGTTCAGCCTTTAAATTTTTAATTTGATCTTTGACTATTAATTTTTGCTTTTTTAATTCTCTAAGCTCGCCAATTGGTCTTGTAAGTTTCTTTTCTGCATCAGTGCATTTTCTATCAAGATCCTTATGCTGGTTTTCTAATCTTTCAAGACGTCGAATAGTTAATGACATTTTTTACTCCTTTAATAATTGATCTAAGTTATCTTGGGCCTGTTGGTTTAAAGTTACAGGAGTTTCTTCAACTTCTTCTTCAACGTCATCTTCGCTATCGCTGAATAAATTACTAAACATAGTCTGTGCATTAACCGCTTTCTTTCCTACGTTTAGTCTAGTACCAATAACCATCATCCAAAATTTGTTGTATTCTTCAATCAGTGCTAAACTCTTTTCACGATCTTTAAGTTCAAATATCTGATTAACAATATCTTTGAATAAGATTCTATCAAATCTTTCATCAACTAGCATAGCAGGTATCTCACCATTGTCATATTCTCTGTTTGCTCGTTGTGTGCTTTCTACATGCATCCAAACATTATGGCCCATCTGTAATGCATAACTAAAACTATCCCAACTTGTTTTGCCTTCTTTACCAATCTTATTTAGGTCACCTGGCTTATATATACAAACATCTTTTGCCGTTAAGTGTTGACTAATAGGACTTTCTTCAAATGTTTCTAAGATCGAATCTTGTAAAACTGCATCTCTATAAAGTCGAGTGTCTACACTATACTTCTTGTCGTCAAGTCCAGGAGCCATTTGATAACTCCATTTCTTTGCTTTATCTCCTATACGAATATTATGGTATATCTGTCCATTAGCAGTTGCCAAGAAAGGACTAGCACAATCGTATGTAATCATAAAGTTCTTGTTATGGTTCTTTCTAACTGCTCTTTGTATGTCAGTTAATAGTACTGCCCACTCTAGTTTACTAGTACCTAAGAAATGCATTACATCATGTACTCCCTCTTCCAATAAACCATCATGTATCAAGTGTACTAATCGACGTAGAATTAAATGTACGTCACACATATTCTGTCCACCCATTGACCATCCGTTAAAATGATTGTCTGGATATTGTTTAGGATCACAATAGTGTTTAAAATCTTCATACCAACTATCAGCGTCAGTATGTGTACTTCCTTGTAATACGTTAAGTACTTTAAAATTACCACGTCTATTCTTAAGATAATATTGAGCATTAATATGAGTTGCTTTTACTGCATCTTCATAACTATGAATACCACTTGCTTTTGCGGCTTTAGGATCTTGGAATGTCCAAGTCGGAATATCTAACATCATTCCGTAATCCATATATTCTTCCATCCAATCAACAACTAACTTACGTTTTATAGCTGCTTTAGGACAGTTAGGATCTTTCCAATCGCCTTCCCAGAGACCTTTAGCAATCTGAAAACCACCTGAGTCACCTAGTAACCAAGTGTTGTCTCTATCTCGCTTACGAACCATGTCTTCTTTTTCAACATGTTTAGTGATATCCAAGTTAGCATGTCCTGCAGAGTACAATGCCCATTTATATTCAAATGCACCTTGTTGTGCATTTAAGAAGTTAAGACCTTCAACACCGTTAAGTCCAGCAGGTACTCGAGCATAGTCAACGTACTCACTAAACCGTTGCTTACCAATAAAAGTAGCATAGAAGCCACTAATACTTGGTAAGAATACGGCATAGTCGTTTTGACTGTCTGAAAGATTTTTATTCATTTATACTACTTTTGTTGAGCAGGAAGAATGTAATCATATACTGCTAATCCACTATCAACAGTAATCATACTTGCACCTTCATCACTAAAATGCATCTTACTATCACCTGCAAGATTTAAGATACTCATAACCTGTTGAATAGGCCAGTGCCATCCGTGTTTTAACGAACCAGTAATATCATGTTGGAAAACAAAGTCACCAGCATGTGTACTATGATCACCAAAGAAAAACTTTAAATGTCCTTCGTCGGTTTTAGCAATAAAAGTAGTCTCTTCACTGTGTACTTGTGATTGCATTTTTAAACGTTGTATTGCTGCAACACTTGGCTCAATCTCTACGTTCCAGTTAACACCTTTAAACTTTACAGTTTTAAGTTTGTCGTTAATAACTTCACTTGTCATAAAGCGATAGTCATTTTTAAAGTCGCCTTTAACGTTTTCAAAATGTAATCCTACTGGTACATTTTCGCCGTTGCGTTCTTGTGTATTAATCTTAATATTTGCTTCGTCTTTGTATTCAGCAATGTTAAGTAGAATATTAAGTTTGCTAAGGTTAGGCATACCAAACGTACCAATAAACTCAGCAATTGGTGTTTTAAATTTACCCTTAACAATAACACTACGATCTTCAGCTAAGCCTTCAATAATAGTTTCTGTATCTGTACCCATTACTTTAACTAAGTCAATAAAGCCTAGGTTGTGTGTATGTTGTACAATATCTTGTAAAAAGTCTTTCATTAGTTTATTACTCCTGTGTGTATAATTGATTATATGCAAGTTTTGTTCAAAAGTCAACCTTTTTATTGAAAACTAAACAAATCATTGAAAGTAGTTTGGTTGTTTGTATCTAGAGTCAAATCCCACTCTAGTACATCTAGTAAGTTTTCTAACTTTCCATCAATGACCGTTGCTTCCATTGCATTATCATCAAACGGTAGTTCTTTAAACCAATTAGGTAAGTGTGTCTCATCAGTTGGATAAGCAACACTTGTGTATCCTAATGGATTTGGTTTTAGTTTACAAACAATAACTTTAGCACCATCCATAATATGAGTAGTGGATCTATCACTGTTCATTTTTCGCAAACGATTCCAGTTAATGCTTGCTCTAACATGACCTGGCATATTTGTTCGCTTCTGTTCTTCTAGTGCAGTAAACTTTGTCATATTATTTGCACGTTTTGGACTTCCTTTCTCCCAAGCAGGTCTTAAACTAAAACCTTGTTTGAACAGTTTAATCTTATCAAGTACTGTTTCTCGCTGATCGCCAGTTAACACTCCTTTTAAAATATCACTAAGGAAGTCTTGTACAATCTTAGGCGTATCACTACGTTTAAGATCTAATCCCATTACTTTAATCTTGCCCGGGCTTCCGTCTGTATCTGACCTATAACCTTCTGTATCATACACCAGTAGTGCATAACGTTTCTTTGTAATAAAGATTCCTTTAGATGCAACAACTTCTCTACCACCTTTAATAATTTTACCATTCTCACGTGGAACATTAAATGCATCTTTCATAAAGTCTGGAAAACTAATGTTTAGTCTATCCGAAATAGTATCGTATAGTTGTATAGCAATTTCTTTTGTCCATTCAACATCACCTGCTTCTACTTGATCTTTAAGTACAGGCCAGGCACTGAAATAACAACTATCAGTATCACCATAAACTATTGCCTGCCCAAGATGATCGTACTCGCCAGTTATTGCTTCATTAACAAATGCATCCATATGCTTTGCAATAGCTCGACCACATAGTGTAGTGGATTGCCCAATACGTTTATCAAAGAACCTACAACCCGGATTAAGAATAGCACCATACAAACTATTTAGATTAATTTTCTTAACTAGTTGTCGTTTATCAAGAAATGCTTTTTCTTTTTCATCTTTTGCATCTCGCATCTTTGCTTGTATTTCTTGACGTTCTGCATACCAACGTTCTAATAGTCCAGGAACAATACCTTTAACTTCGCTATTAAATATTGTACCATTTGCACTAAGTATCCAAGGATTATTACTTAGGAACACCATCTTGTAAATTTCTGCACCTGTTGTAATAGTTTCAGTTCCATCTTCCCATTCAACAACAATCTCTGTTGCTTTATCCTGATCCATCGTCATTTGGTATTCCTTACTACCAAACTCACCTTCCCATGCTTCTGCAAAACTTTTCTTATCTCCCATACGTTCTTCTATCATATGGTTTGTATAGTCTTGTCTTAGTTGTCCTACAATAGTTTCGCCACCCATGTTCAATGCCCTAATAGCACTTGGATACAAACTGTTGATATCAATAGCACCAATCCAATCATGCATACCTTTTTTAGGATATGCTACATAAGCACCAGCCGCTTGTGTGTTACCAAGTGCATCTCTACTCTTACGACTCGGAACAACTAAACCACGTTCATGTGCTTCGTTAATAATTGCTTGTTCCGTAACTGCTACTGCACCCATTGTAGTTGCAAGTAATACTGTATTAGCATGAGCAAGTTCATTTGCTAAATCAATAAACTTTAGTTTCTTATCTAGTTTATCAAGCAATAATGTATCTTGTCTGTTGTAGTCAATAAACTTCTCAAAGTCATTGTTGTATAACTGATCTAGGGTACCTTCGTACTGCAACTTACGTTCATCAAGTTCATACTCACCAATGGCATCTAAACTGTATGAGTGCATCTCGTGATATGTATACTTTCTGTATAGTTGCATATAATCCATATGCACTCTACCGATAGTATCGAATGTTTCGTTTTCTGCACCAAAACGTTCAAACATACGTTTCTTAGGCTTCTGTCCCCATAAACAAAAACGTCTTGTATCGTCACCACTTAGTACACGTTTCACTCTATTAACCATGTAAGGTATATCATAACCTTCACTGTTCCAACCACTTAATATATCAGCATCATCGATTACATTTAGAAACATGTCTAGCATTTCTGCTTCGGTATCAAATAATATTGTATTCTCAAACTTATTACATATTATCTGAGCATATTCTTTGCTTAGTGCTTTTGGCTTAATACAAAGTGTTACCATTTGATCTAGCCACTGTAAATAGATACTAATACTTGTTACTGGATTAAACGGATCACCTGGAGGAGAGTATCCTCTCTCCTTACTGAAGTCAACTTCAATATCAAAAAATGCAGTATGTACTTCCGGACTTTGTTGCCCTAGATAGTTTTCTTCTAAACAACGAAATACAGGATTAATGTCGCTTTCGTATAACGTCTTTGTATTATTGATTGCAACTTCTTTTCTAAAATCTCGCATTGTGCGACATTGTACTCGTGATACTGGATTGCCATAGATACTTTTATGTTTTCCTCTAATATCATCATAATAAAATACATACTTGGCTGGAAAATCTTTAAACTCACGAACACCTCGCGAATCACGTTCTACAACGTAGATACGATCTTTGTCTCTGTCGAATAGAGCGTCAACGTACATTTATTCTCCTTGTATGTTTAGTCGTTATGATATGCTTATTAAGTTTATATAATAGCATAACTTTTTGAAAATGTAAAGAGTTTATTTACTTACTTCTTCCCAATGAGCTTGTTGTATTTGTTCTTTCAAGTCATCAACTTCGACGATACGATGAAACGCCGCGGTTCTGGCGTTTAAAGTTTTAATCATTTCCATATGTGCTTCTGCTTCTTGGATTGTATCAAACACTTTAATTACAACCGGATCTTCGATCTTTGGCTCGTATTCAATTCCGTACTTCATATTCTATCTTTCATTTATGGTTTCTATTTCCATCAAACACACATACAAAGTACAGTCCTTTAAGTCCAGGTCCTGCTTCAACTTTATGATGTACGCCATCTTCTATCAATACAACATCACCCTCTTGCACAGGTTGTGGCATATCATCTAAGTACATGGTGCCAGTTCCTTTAACAAAATAGTAAACTTCTTCTTGTCCAACATGCTTGTGTCCATTAGTAGATTTATATGGACGTAACTCTGTGCTACTAACAACTAAGTTGTTTAATACTGTATTATCTTTAACAATATAACGATCGTCTTCTTTAACAACTTCGCCACCAATATTATCTATGTTTACTTTCATTTACGTTTCCTATAATATTGAACAATCCCAAATATGCTAATAGCTGCCCAGAATATCTCAAGGGTAATATTAGCAAGAACAGGTTTAAAGTATAAGTTAACAAATAACAGTATTGCTACCATTAAGTTATTAAAACTATACCAAAATCCTTTTGGATCGATCTTGTCTGCTTGTAATAACAAATAAGTGCCTACTAATAGTAATACGCCTGCATTACCAAATATATCACTCCAGTGTAATGTATAATAATCTACCATAGTCTTAATGCTACTCCGATACCAAGTATGTTGACAAAAACAAAGTATATCGTAATCATCATTACCCATGCTGCACCTCTACGGTAACTAGCATATGCCTGAGTTATTGCACCAATAAGGAATCCTGGATATACCAATAACATATCTGGTGCATCAGCTCTTATAGCCAATAGCATACTAGCCTGCACTGTAAATATAAAACTCACAAGTTCAAACCAAAAAGCAACTTTGTCACTGGTGTAACTGTTAATCCAGAATTGTTTTATGTTTACCACCAACCTAGTGTTCTCCCGTTGCCTGCTATGATTAATACACAGGTTGCTATGTGTAATATAATCCAAAACGTTCTGAACCATAATGCACGTCTTACATCTTCTTGAGATATAGGCAAGAACTCCGGTTTATCGTCATCGGTGATACCTACTGGCATACCAACCGTTCTTGCCCAAAATTTAAGAAATCTTCGTTGTCCTGACAATTACTGTTTTCCAGTAGTTGTTAGAATGTTTTCTAGTACTGCGTAATCATCAGTTGCTTCGGCAAAGTTTCCTTTGTGTGCAACACGGATTGCTTTTTTTAGTACTGCTGGCTTAATTTGCATTTCTTCTGCAACAGCCTTGATAGTATCACTGAGTCCTGCACTAAGGTCTTCTACCTCTTGCATTACTGTCATACCTTCGTTAATGATTGTGATTAGTTTTGCTTTTTCTTCACTGCTGAAGACTTTGTCTGCACTCATGGATTGTTCCTTCATTCAAATATAATATAACTGTATTATATGTTACTATGAAGGGTTTGTCAACCTGTTTATTTAACCTTAAATTGTGTGTAAACTTCTGAACTTTGTCCAGTGTGTAAGAATGCTGCGGATCCCATTCCACCTAAGTGGTTAGCATCATACAATGCTATTAGCTCGTCACCGGTAGTTGCACTAAGTATCTTTTGTGAAGGAATATGCATAATTACAATAGCCTTAAAGTTATCTTTTTCTTGATAGTATTGAAAGTTTAGTTTTGTAAACTCACGTAAGGCAGTTTTTGCATCTTCTTGTCCAAATGCTTCACCCATCAATTTTCCATACTTTTGTCCAAATGAAAGAGTAAACATATCTGTGCATAAGTTTGTTCTAATTTGCTTTGCATTCTGTTCGCTTAATGGCAGAAGTGTGTTAAGTATTTTCATAAATGGATTAAGTATAACTGAATTAGTGTTTAATAATCTATCAATTAGTTCAGGTGCTTGTTCTTTATACTTTTCTAAAACAAATGTTTGCGACTCTCTTGTTGGACCACCCATTCCAAGTCGGCCACCACCTGATGAACGTTCTGCTTTTAATTCTACTCCGCCGATGCCGTCAATTTCTAAGTCGCCTTGTCCTTCTGCTAATCGTATATTAGGACTTAATAGTGCTAGTGCAAATTCGCCTGGACCTTTTCTTTTTACTCCTGCACCGTACGGAACAAGATCATTAAAGATATTAATAGCAACTTGATCGCCGCGTAACATTTCACTAAAAGAACTTACAGACTTTTTAAACACAGATATATCAATTAATTTACCTGCTTCGAGTTTTATTAAGAAATTATTTAATCCTTTGAAATCAGCATCTGTATTTGAAATTATCTTTGCGACTTTGGCAATGTGTTGCAATTTTGCACTGTCTGACATTGTTTCATCAGCAGTAGGTGGACCAAATGCTTTTTCTATTTTGCTTCCAGTATCTTTACTTGATAACGCTCTAAAGATTTTATCAATTAGTTTTGCATTCTCTTCATCAGAAGAATCAAGTGATTCTATTCTGTTTAAGATATCAACCTTTGCTTGATCAATACTATCATATTCAAGAATAATTTTTTTTACTTCAAATAGAAATTCTTTTGCTCGCATTGGATAGTTCCTTAATCTTCTTTACTTGTTATTTATCACTAAACTTTGAGATCCTGTCTTGATGTCTGCCACCCTCAAAGTCTGTAATTAAAAACTTTTTAAGTATTTCTACTGCAAGATTATGATCAGTAATACGTCCGCCCATACAGAGTACATTGCAGTTTCCGTGTGACCGTGCAAGTTCTCCCATGTTTACATCTGTACATAAAGCCGCTCTTATATTTCTGTGTTTGTTTGCACACATTGCCATACCTTGCCCTGTACCACAAAGTAACACACCAGAATCATAACCGTTGTGTTGTACATAATGTACAACTTTGTCTGCATAGTCAGGATAATCTACACTAGTTTCATCTGTGCATCCTAAGTCTA
>Ga0209192_10003355_pt1 | contig 10843 bp, 4 predicted proteins | sample ArcticOcean_MG_C_11_FD_187433 | JGI IMG/M metagenome (GOLD analysis project Ga0209192, IMG submission 187433) | Marine microbial communities from western Arctic Ocean - ArcticOcean_MG_CB2_154 (SPAdes) (version 2) | ecosystem: Environmental > Aquatic > Marine > Oceanic | place: Arctic Ocean... | reverse complement strand
AAGTTTTTAAAAATAGTCCCGAATCGAGGGGTGTTTGAGAGTAAAAGACTATCTGATACTGATGCATAGCCTTCTTTAGAGGCTTTAAATAGATAGTTTCGGTCCATTGGTAATAGAACTTCATAATTCCCCATATGATCTGTTAAAACGCTATCTATGGTTTTATTTTTTAGGGTAGATATGCGTATCGTTGTTTGCGGCAGCGTTAAGCTATCTATTTCTTTTTGTTTTGTAAAACCACTTATTTTGATGTTGTGATCTTTTTGAAAAGAATAAATATCATCGCTCCCTTTTCCTCCTTTTCTATTAGACGAAAAATAGCCTTTATTATTCTTGATTTCTTGATATGCAAAGTCATCGGCAGAAGAGTTGATCAGACCTTTTAAGTGAGTTGGAGCACTAAATCCATTATTATTATTATTATTATTGATCTTGGAATAATATACATCTAAACCTCCTCTTCCTGTAAAGATATCGGAAGAAAAATAGAGGTTTCCAGCTGTGATGCTTGGAAACATTTCATTGGCAAAACTATTTACTTTATTTCCTAAATTTATAGGAGCTGAAATAATGCCTAAGCCATTCATTTCGGCATAATAAATATCTGTACCTCCAAATCCTCCAGGTTTATCTGAGACAAAATACAAGCGTTTTGTTTCTTTGTCAAAAAAGGGGTGGCCAAAAGAAAAACCTTTGGTATTTTCCGGATAATAATTCTTTTTTTTTATTTTTTTATTTTCGTCTAAGTAGCCATAGACAATCCTAAAATTACTGTTAGAGTTATTAAAAAATAGTTTGTTATCTCGAGTTTCTGACTGTGTGTAAAAAAAGCGTTGAAACAGGGGATCGTAGAAAGGAGAGGAGCTATGCATCATAGACTTTTCTATATATTTTTCTAAACTCAAAGAATCAACGGTATTTTCGTTTTTTAATAGCGATTTATATATGTTGATAAAGGGTTGTTTAATTTTTTTATAAATATTGCTGTAAACTTTATTCTCAACGGAAGAGCTATACATTATTGTGGAGTCTGGAAAAATAGTAACCCCAAAGTCAGAATTCGGAGAGTTGATATTTAAATTTTTAATAGCATAGAAAGGTTCATTTTTAGACCGTTTTCCTGAAGTTGTATTCTCTTTTAGGGACAATGCATATCTTCTGATTAGTTCTTTTGGTAGTGGTGTCGTTTTGTTATTTATGACTCCATCAATTCCCGCTTCACTATAATTAGACCGCTTTAGAGCCTGTAAATATTGATTGTATTCTATTAAAGTTAGCGTGTCTCCTTTCCGGATATACGTTGTGTATTTTTTAGCAGCATTTTCAAAGTCTTTTGTGTTGTAGTAACTATGACCTAATTTTAAAAGTTGTTTAGAGTTCAGATTATCGCTTGTAAAGACTTTGTTGTAAGCTTTTATAGCTTGAATATAATCTTTTTCTTGATATGCCTTATCTCCTTGCTGTCTTGTTTTTACTTGGGCTTGGAGCACAATTGAAAAGCCTAAAAAAACAATTATGGTGGCTATTTTTTTTTTCATATTATTTTTTTTAATAAAATCTTGGAGATTGAATAGTTTTTATTTTTCTTGGGATGGTTATTTTTAATAGTACTTCACTAGAACCTGTGTTATAACTATTAAGATTACTGAAAGTACGGTCATAGGAATACCCTAAATAAAAAACATCCGTTAATTGTATTCCAAATATTCCAGTAACAATGTCAGAGGATCTGTAGGAAATTCCAATGGTTACCTTTTTGTTAATTAACACATTGGCAGAGTAATCGATGACTAAAGGAAGGTTCTTAGAGACTCTTGTGAGCACTGCTGGTTTAAATTTAAGATGATCGTTAATATTAAATATGTATCCACCGAGTATAAAGTATTGGAGATTCTCGCTAGCAATTAAAGAACTTTTTTTTTCGGAGTAATATTTGCTTTTTAGAAAATTAGGAACAGAGAGTCCAGCATACCAGTTATCTGCATAGGTCATAATTCCAAAACCTAAGTTTGGGTCAAAGTAGTTTGTATTCACTAATAGTGGATCATTGGCGTGTAATTGGTTACCATCATTATAATTTATATTTAAGAAAGAGCCGCCTGCACTAATTCCAAAGGAAGTATAGATGCTTTTATTTAATTGTATTTCATAGGCTAAATTTGCTGAAATCGAAGTTTGTTTTGTAGCCCCTATTTCGTCATGTATAATATTTAGTCCTGTACCAAACCTTTTTAATGAAGGTAATATTGCAGAAAATGATAGCGTTTTTGGCGCTCCTTCAAACCCCGCCCATTGAGAACGGCCTAAAGCTGTTATAGTAATATTTTCTTGGGTACTTATGTAGGCGGGATTATATGTTAATGTATTATTTATATACTGCGTGTATTGGGGTTCACGTTGTGCATTTATATAGCTTATACTTATAAGTGCAAGGACTAATACAAGGTGCTTTTTGCAGTTGTTAAATCGATTTTTCATTATTTTATTATTTGGATATAACTCTTTTTATCTTTTATATTTGTATCATTCATCTTTAGGATAAAGAAATAGGTTCCATTGGGCAGTTTTTCTCCAGTTTTTATAATTTTGCTGGTTTGATTGGCAACACCATTCCAATCATTTTTGTAATTTTTTTTCTTATAAACAATAGAACCATATCTATCAAATATTTCTATCATTGTGTTAGGGAAGTTTTCAATACACGATATTATAAAATAATCATTCATACCGTCTCCATTCGGTGTTATTGTATTGTATACTTTTAAGCACAAAGGGCTTACTAAAATTCTTGCTGTATTATTAGAAGTATTTGCGTCTATCGGAACAGAATTTATGATTTGCACAGTATTAAGATAAGATCCTGTTGTATGTACCTCAGCCTCAATGGTGAGCGTTGCTGACTGATTTGCTCCTAAGCTGGGTATATTCCAAACACCACTATTTTCATTATAAGTTCCTAAAGTGGCGCTTTTTGATATGTAAATAAAACCATTTGACAAGAGTTCAAATATCTGTATGTCTGTAAATACAGATAGCGAAGAATTTTCCACTTGTATTGTAAAGGTGACGGTGTCCCCAAAGGTCGGTTTAATAATATCTACCTCTTTCTGAATGGTTAAATCAGAGCAGGTAACAATTTCCACAGCTTGTTCTGCCATATTTGTATTGAAGCACCCTCCTGTTAGCGCTACAGATATGGTAGTGTCTATTAAGTTGTTCCATTCTACTTCTATTGCATTATCAGCATTAGTTCCTCCCGAAATAATTTTACCCCCAACAATACTCCAAGCATAAGGAGCATAACCGATAGGGGCTTGGTATATTTCTCGGGTTCCAAAACAGATTTCCGCAGTGTTTCCTTGAATTTTTATATCCACATTTTTTTTGAGGATAACCGTTACCTTTAATCGGGTGCTACTTTCACAAGGGGAAGCCAAGTTGGCACCGTAATAGGAAAAACCTTGCTTTAAAGGGGTGTCAGTACTGTAAATGTTTCCACTCTTTTCTTGATTATACCAAATAATAGTGCCCGTTGCCGAGGCTTCTAAATCTTTTATAGTAGGCATCTCTTCACTACAAAAGTTTTGAGATGAGTTCCCTTCGGGCGCGTTTGAATCCGTTACGAAAGCAGTTACTGCTAATCGATCACTACTTTCGCAGGTACCGTCTGAATTGGCTGCATAATATTGCAACCCATCCACTAAAAGTGCATTTGCAGAATAGGCATTTCCATCGGTATCTTGATCGTACCAAATCACAGTTCCATTTGCGGTTGCATCTAAGTCTGCTATTTTTGGAGCGTCAATTTCACAAAAACTTTGATTTTCGTTGTTTGTCCTTGGGGTTGAAGTGTTATTGATAGCAACGGTTACGGTTAATCGTTTAGCACTCTCACAGTTCCCATCTGAGTTTGCACCGTAATATTTCAGACCATCTATTAAAAGAGTAGCCGCGTCATAGGTATTTCCGTCAGTGCTTTGGTCATACCAAATCACCGTGTTTGTAGCGGTTGCATTTAAGTCTGAAATTTTTGAATTTTTGTATGCACAAAATTCTTGTGTATTTTCGCCTGTTGGAGTGCTTAGGTCCATTACCGCAGCAGTTACTTCCAAGCGATTGCTACTCTCACAGGTTCCGTCCGAGTTTGCTGCATAATAGGGAACCCCATGTATCAAAGAGGTGTCCATGGCATACCTATTTCCATCGTTTTCTTGATCATACCAAATGATCGTTCCGCTTGCGGAGGCTTCTAAGTCGTTAATAGTTGGAGTGTTTTCAGAACAAAAGCTTTGGAGTGCATTTCCAGTTGGTGCATCAAAATCCGATATTGTTACAAGTACTTCGAGTCGTTTTGTGCTTTCACAGGTTCCATCTGATTGGGCAGCATAATATTTTAATCCGTCAATTAATGCGATATTGGGGTCATATAAAACGCCGTCTTTTACTTGGTTATACCAAATAATTGTTCCGTTTCCAGTAGCTTCTAAATCAATAATACTGGGATCATTTTCATTACAAAAATTTTGCAATCTATTTCCTTTAGGGATCTCGGGATCTGTTATTGAGACGATGATCTCAAGTCGACTTTTACTTTCGCAGGTTCCCTCTAAATTGGCGGCATAATATTTTAAACCATTAATTAAAGAAGTGGTATCGTCATAGGCCTCCCCATCTATCGCTAGATCATACCAAATAATTATTCCGGAGGCCTTTGCTTCTAAGCTTTTAATAGTAGGGGAGTCGGTAGCACAAAAAAGTTGCTCAGGAGTTTCTGATGTAGGTGTTAAAGGATTTTGAATAGTTACAATAACCGTTAATCTTTCTGAGCTTTCACAAGTTGCGTCTGAGTTGGCAGCGTAATAACGGACTCCATTTTCTAAAGGATCGCTGGCAGCATACCTATTTCCATCGTTTTCTTGATCATACCAAATGATCGTTCCGCTTGCGGAGGCTTCTAAGTCGTTAATAGTTGGAGTATTTTCAGAACAAAAGCTTTGGAGTGCATTTCCAGTTGGTGCATCAAAATCCGATATTGTTACAAGTACTTCGAGTCGTTTTGTGCTTTCACAGGTTCCATCTGATTGGGCAGCATAATATTTTAATCCGTCAATTAATGCGATATTGGGGTCATATAAAACGCCGTCTTTTACTTGGTTATACCAAATAATTGTTCCGTTTCCAGTAGCTTCTAAATCAATAATACTGGGATCATTTTCATTACAAAAATTTTGCAATCTATTTCCTTTAGGGATCTCGGGATCTGTTATTGAGACGATGATCTCAAGTCGACTTTTACTTTCGCAGGTTCCCTCTAAATTGGCGGCATAATATTTTAAACCATTAATTAAAGAAGTGGTATCGTCATAGGCCTCCCCATCTATCGCTAGATCATACCAAATAATTATTCCGGAGGCCTTTGCTTCTAAGCTTTTAATAGTAGGGGAGTCGGTAGCACAAAAAAGTTGCTCAGGAGTTTCTGATGTAGGTGTTAAAGGATTTTGAATAGTTACAATAACCGTTAATCTTTCTGAGCTTTCACAAGTTGCGTCTGAGTTGGCAGCGTAATAACGGACTCCATTTTCTAAAGGATCGCTGGCAGCATACCTATTTCCATCGTTTTCTTGATCATACCAAATGATCGTTCCGCTTGCGGAAGCTTCTAAGTCGTTAATAGTTGGAGTGTTTTCAGAACAAAAGCTTTGGGAAGGATCTCCTTCGGGAGCATTTATGTTTGTGATAGTAACAGCCACTTTTAGACGAATACTGCTTTCACAGGTTCCGTCTGAATTGGATGCATAATATTGTTGTCCATGTACTAAATAATCTTTACTTGTGTACGAATTTCCTCCTATTGCTCTATCATACCAAGTAACTACTCCGAACGCAGACACTTCTAAATTTGCAATAATAGCTCTTTTTACCTTACAAAAGCTTTGCAAAGAGCTTCCTGCGGGAGGCGTTAGGTCCTGAAGGGAAACGAATACAGGCAACCGTGGACTACTTTCGCAGGAACCATTAACGTTAGAAGCATAATAAGTAACCCCATCTACTAACGTATCGGTCATAGTGTAAGGGCTACCTCCACTTGTTTGCTGGTACCAGACAAGAGTTCCTGTGGCACTCGCGATTAAATCAGATACTTTTGGAATATCACTAGTACAAAAAGTTTGATTTTCAGCGCCTTCACTTATTGTAGGTGGTGTAATTGCTATTTTAGTACTAAATAAATTGATTTGTTGTGCTAAGTTTACACCAGCAGGAGAAGACAAAGTTAAGCGAAGCCTATCAAACTCAATACCTGAGTTTATTATTATTTTATGGATATCTCCTGCTGTGGATGGTTGTATGGTGATCGTATTTGCTGCATCTGCAGAAGTAGAATACACCACGATTTCCTTCTTATACAGTTCAATATTAATATTTTGTAATAAGGCCAAATTCAAAAGGCTTCCCTCCTGAGTTCCTATGTTTATTTCTAATTGATCTTTATCTGATGCAGTGGTTAAAAATTGGATATCTTGATAGATTGATGCGAGTGCACTTACTACACCAACACTTATTGTAGAATATGTAGTACCATTCCTATCGATAGCAAATTCTGGGTTATTTACACCTGTAGCGCCCAAGTTTAGTAAGTCTAAAGTAATTCCGGTGCCGTCATAAGAGGTAAACGTTCCTTCTGGGTTGCAAATAATAGGCATGGAATTTATATAAAATGCATGATACACGTTTGTGAAATTTTCTGTTCCAAGCAACAAGGCATTTGTAATATCTTGAACAACCAGAGATCTATAGGCTGCTTTTGGTGAGATAGCAATAAATACATCACCGTCTTTATTTCGTACAATTTTTAATGTTTTGGAAGAAGTTAAATTATCCGTTCGGCCAGAAGCAACAATTATTCCTGAGTCATCAAATGCCTTTACCTCGACGTAATGATCACCAATTGCTAACGTTCCTGCTTCATTAGATAAAAGTGCTCCGAGAGAACCTCCTAACAAAGAATCAAATAATCCATTATTTCCTCCATCTACTTTTATATAGGTAGTGGTATTTGCAGGAACTAAACCTGTAAATTCTAATTTTAACTCCCCTGAATAAGCGCCAATACCTGCCGATACTCCTCCATAGGACCTTATGGTAGCAAATTTCCCATTAGCGGCGGCGGCGTTGCCCGTATTGTCTACATGATTTCCTAAACTTACTTCGGATGCACTTGAAGCATAAATTTGTTGTGCATGGGTATTTAATACAGATAGTAAAATAAAAAAGGTTGTTAAAAATAGCGTTTGTAAGTGTTTTTTTGGTTCCATAGCATTTGTTTTCTAATACTTTGTTTCTTTCTAAGTTTTAAAAATTATACAGACTCAGTATTATTGGCTTAGAAGTGTTTTTTCTTTTTATGCAAGTTGAAATTATTAAAAGAGAAAGTCAATAGGTATAAACACCTGTTTTGATACATCCCCCCTATACTTTGTAGTGATTTCCTCATGTTTATAGATACTAGGTGTTGTGGTGTTGAGTGAGAAATATTTTAATGACTAACAAATAAGTCTATCAATTTTTAGAATTAGAACATTAAAATTCATGAAACAGGACTGCATGTTTTGTTATATTCGCCGATAATTGAGGTGAAATAAACTTATAATATTAAAGTATTGGCATACTTATTCTATTTTACTGACAGGTTGGACACTCCTTTGTTTTTAGTTTTTTTCTCTTTTAAAATAATCAAAACTTCAATCTATTGCGGTTTTTTTAGTGTTTTATGTGTTTTTTGCATCTCATTTTACCAATGGACAAATTATTGTCTAGGGTTTTAGGTTCTTTGGCTTGGTTTTCGCGGTAATAGTATCAAAGGTTAACTAAAAACAATTATTACGTAAGAGTTATGTAGAAGTTGTTTTTAAAAATTAAAAGATAGAGTATGAGTCAAGTCAAAGAGAATAACACAGTAAAAGTAAATTATACAGGTAAGTTATCTGACGGACAGGTTTTTGACAGTTCTGAAGGAAAAGAGCCAATAGAATTTACTTTAGGACAAGGACGCTTAATTCCTGGTTTTGAGAAAGGGTTAATTGACATGGAGTTAAACGAGAAGAAAACGATTACAATTCCAAAAGAGGAAGCTTATGGAGAAGTAAATAAAGACTTAATACAGGAAGTGAAAAAATCTGAACTTCCGCAAGAGATGGCTCCAGAAGTTGGGATGGGACTTGTTTCTAAATCTCCAGATGGACAAGAAATGAATCTTCTTGTGGTAGAAGTGAGAGATGAAACAATTGTTATTGATGGAAATCATATCATCCATTAGCAGGTAAAGAACTTATTTTTGATCTTGAAGTAATAGAAATTAAAGATACAGAACTTATAAAATAAGTTTATTTTCATTAGTGTAGTTAACAGCCTTTGCTTATTTCTTATAAGCAAAGGCTGTTGCATTTAATTTTATTTAGTGTTGTGCTGTGCTGTTTTTTAAAGGTAATCAAGTACTGCTCGTTATTTTCGATCTAAGAAATCTTGATAAGAATTCTGTGTAATAGCTTTTCCTAAAGAATCTAATTTGTGGGCAGTTTTGCCATGTTTTTCAATCGATTTTTTACTCACATAGTCAAATAAAAAGAAACTATCTTTAGAAAGTGTTCCAAAACCTTTGTTGAAAATATAATGTGCATATTGGTCTTTTGAAGAATTAAAAATATTTTTACTGAATTTAAATTCAGAATTATCTCCTTCTAATAAATCTAACAGTGTGTATGGCAAATCAACCTGACTCGAAATATGGTCTATTTCGATTCCAGTTTTATTTAAAGCACCTCCGAGCCATACCATTGGAATTTTAAATTTTTTAGGGGAGTTAAATGCGCCTGTGTGCGCTGGAGAACGATGGCCATGGTCTGCTAAGATTATAATCAGTGTATTTTTGTACCAGGGTTGTTTTTTTGCGTTTTTAATAAAGTCTCCAATAACTTTATCTGTATAGGCGTGTGCGCTTCTAAATTTATTTTCTTCGGTATCTTTCCCAAACTTATAATCACCTAGTATCTCATATGGCTCGTGGCTTGTTAACGTCAAAGCAATTTTAAAGAAAGGTGTTTTCTGTTTATTTGCTAGATCGTCAGAAAAACGCTTCATAAAAATGTGGTCATGTGCACCCCATTTAGAGTTCCAATCTTTTTTATCGAAGTCACTACCGTCCACAAAATCAGTGATTCCAGCATTCCGTAAATAGGTATTCATATTTCCGAAATTTAAATCACCACCGTGATAAAAAGAAGTCGCGTACCCTAAATCAATCATCTTTTGCGGAAGCATTGGCAAACTTCTTGTTTTATTGGGCATTTTCATAATGCTCGTGGAAGGCTGCGGATAATAACCACTTAAAATTGCAGGAATTCCTTTGTCTGTCCGATCTCCATTTGCATAAAAATTCGTAAATAAAATACCTTCTTGGGACAGCCTGTTGAGGTTTTCTGTAACCCCAGATTCTCCTCCTAAAGCACCCACAACTTTTGCCGTTAAACTTTCCCAAATAATCATAATTACATTTGGTTTTTTTGTATTTAAAATTGTTTTTTCATTATTTTTTAAAAGGGAATTCCGATTCCTGTTAATAATGGCTTTTGCAGCTTCGTTCGTGAAGTTAACATACGGATTGCCCCCGTCAGTAGTATGTGTTAATGCGTTGGAAAAGTTCCAAATAAAATTGAGGGCAGCGTGGTTAGCAAACATTTCACTCGAAAAATAAACATTACTCTGGTTTACAGGAATCGTTTGCAGACCACCCCTTATTGGAATCAATAAGAATAAGACAATGAATATAAAAACAGGAGCTTGTTTCCAGCTTCCTGCGTTGATTTTTTTGGTATTTTTTTCAATAGTTTTTTTAAATATTTTCATAAAAACAAAAGAAATCACAATCCAGAAAATAAGGCCAAAGATCAGTTGAGATGCTGCAACAGATGCAAGCATCACTTCTGGAGTATTTAAATATGTAAACAGCGTTGTGTCTAATCGGGTTCCCCAAGAAGCATATAAGCTGGCATCAACTATCAATAAGAGCGAAAGTGCGATTAAAACAATGTAAGAATACCATTTTATAAAATTCCCTATTTTTTTGGGACTACTAAATAACGAGAATAGAATTAATAAAAAAGGAAGTATGCAAAGATATCCAGAAAAAGAAGCATCTAATCTAGCGCCGTATAAAAAAGTTTTTAAAGACGTGCTTACAGGTATATTTTGAGTTTTTTCGTAATAAAAGAGTAGAAAAAATAAACGAGCAAAAATAAAATAACCGATCCATAGACAGAAATAAGAAAGGTTGAACACAAGTCTGTTTTTAATATTTTTCAATTTTTCAATTTTAGTAGTTCATATCTTGTTAGAGTATTGTTCACAGCTTCAATTCTTCAAAGGCCTAAGAGTTCTCTGTTACTTTTAGTCGCGCTTTGGCCGTTACTGAAATATCAGAAAACTCTTTGTTTAAATATTTTAAATAACCCGTAATCGCAATCATAGCTGCATTGTCAGTGGTGAATTCAAATTTAGGAATATAAGTAGTCCATCCAAAGTGTTGTTCAGCTAATTTTAAACGACTCCTAATTTCAGAATTAGCAGAAACACCTCCAGCAATCGCAATATGTTTTATATTTGTTTGTTTTACCGCGTTTTTTAATTTGTCCATTAAAATTTCTACAATTGTAAACTGAATGGAGGCACAAATATCGTTTAGGTTTTCTTCAATAAAATGGGCATTTATTCTTTGCTGTTTTTGAATGAAATAAAGAATACCTGTTTTTAGGCCACTAAAGCTAAAATCTAAATCGCCAACTTTTGGTTT
>Ga0209192_10003351_pt1 | contig 10843 bp, 11 predicted proteins | sample ArcticOcean_MG_C_11_FD_187433 | JGI IMG/M metagenome (GOLD analysis project Ga0209192, IMG submission 187433) | Marine microbial communities from western Arctic Ocean - ArcticOcean_MG_CB2_154 (SPAdes) (version 2) | ecosystem: Environmental > Aquatic > Marine > Oceanic | place: Arctic Ocean... | reverse complement strand
TATCGAAATTCATCCTGGAGCAATAATTGGACGTCGTTTTTTTATTGATCATGGCATGGGTGTGGTGATTGGAGAAACAGCAATTATCGGAGATGATTGTACTATTTATCATGGGGTGACTCTCGGTGGAACTTCTTGGAAACAAGGAAAGCGACACCCCACCCTTGAAGATAAAGTGGTTATCGGAGCTGGAGCCAAAATACTCGGTCCTATAACTATAGGTAGTGGTGCAAAAATTGGATCGAATGCAGTAGTTGTTAAAGATATCCCTAAAAATGCCACGGCAGTTGGGATTCCTGCACGCTTAGTTGATGAACATACTCAAAAAACTAATTCCTTTACCCCGTATGCGGTTGGCAAGGATGAAGATGATCCAATAGTGCAATCGATTCAGGAATTAATTAAAAAAATTAATGCTCAAGAAGGTAAGATTGCTCGCCTCGAAAAAGCTCTAACCACCCAAAAAAAGACATAATCTTATAGCATATTAAATACTTGATTGATTTAGTCGGGTATTGTAGAATTGATGTTATGAAACTTACCACTAAAGGGCGATTTGCTGTAACTGCCATGTTAGACCTAGCATTAAATGAGTCTAGCAATCCTGTCACACTAAGTGAAATTAGTGAACGTCAATCTATCTCCTTATCATATCTTGAACAGCTTTTTAGCCGTATGCGCCGCATAGGACTGGTAAAAAGTGTTCGAGGACCAGGCGGGGGTTACCTTACTGCTATGGATTATGATGCCATCACCATCAAAAAAATTATCACTTCAGTGGATGAAAAGATTGATTCAACCCAATGTGGTGGGCAAGAAAATTGCAAAGATGGAAATCGTTGTATTACGCATGACTTGTGGGAATCATTAAACCATAAAATCTTTGATTATCTTGATGGGCTAACACTTGCTAATCTTGTTGAGAGTCAACGTAATAAAAATAAAACGATTAAATTTGATTCTGTAAAAAAACAGGCACCCTCATTAAAGGCGGGGTTAATTTAAATTGATTTACTTTGACCACAATGCAACTACTACAATGCATCCAGAAGTTTTACAAGAGATGATGCCTTTCTTGTCTGAGCAGCAAGGCAACCCTACATCAAATCATAAATTTGGTCGACGAGCCCAAACTGCCATTGAAGAAGCAAGAGAGAAAGTAGCTTTCTCTGTTAATGCGCATCCCTCTCAGGTTATTTTTACTGCTAGTGGAACAGAATCTAACAACACTATTATTAACGGAATTGCGCAAAGTTATCCAGAAACTCATTTTGCCTATAGTGCAATTGAACATCCTTGTATCAGTGAACCAATTAAGTCTCTTTCCAGAAAAGGCTTTATGGCGACTAAAATTCTAGTTAATAAACAAGGTTTATTGGATCTGGAAGATGTAAAAATTGATATCAAAAATCCTATTTCATTTCTGTCCGTTATGATGGCTAATAACGAAACTGGCGTCATCCAAGACTTACCTAAAATAATTAAATGGGCAAAATTAAAAAAAATGATTGTTCACACTGATGCTGTTCAGGCCTTAGGAAAAATTCCAGTTGATTTTGAGATGCTTGAGGTTGATGCAATGACAATCTCAAGCCATAAAATTTATGGTCCGCAAGGTGTTGCTGCACTTATTCTTAATAAAAAAATTGATATGTCACCTTTTATTATTGGTGGAGGCCAGGAAAAAGGCTTAAGAAGTGGAACTGAAAATATTGCAGCAATTATTGGCTTTGGTAAAGCGTGTGAACGAACCAAAGAAAACATGGTCATTATTGATAGAGACATTAAGCCTCTGCAGGTCATACTTATTAAAGAATTAAAAAAAATGGGGGCCATAATTTTTGGTGAAGATTCAAAACGACTCAACAATACTATTTTCTTCGCATTTAATCGGATCGACGGTGCCACATTGCTTACAGCACTAGATAGAAAAGGCTTTGCTTTAGCTAGTGGGTCTGCCTGCTCAAGCAATAATAATGAACCAAGTCATGTTTTAATAGAAATGGGAGTGAATAAAGAAATAGCACAAGGAGCCATAAGGATTAGCTTGGGTATTAATAGTAAAAAAACTGATGTTGAAACATTTTTGGTAGCACTAAAAAGTGAGCTTGAAAGATTGAAACAATTAACTGCAATTGCTGCATAATATTTAAATTAGAGGAAATTATGACAACAGAAACATTAACAATGCCGATTTATATGGATTATTCATCAACGACTCCAGTTGATCCTAGAGTCGCAGAAAAAATGATTCCATTCATTACAGAAAGTTATGGCAATCCTGCTTCTCGAAGTCACCCCTTTGGATGGGAGGCTGAAAAAGCTGTGGAAAACGCAAGGCAAGAAGTTGCTAAACTGGTTAATGCAGATCCAAGAGAAATTATATGGACCTCAGGGGCAACAGAATCTAACAACTTAGCAATTAAAGGTGCAGGAAATTTTTATTCAACAAAAGGAAAGCATATCATCAGCGTTGCCACTGAACACAAAGCGGTTATAGATGCTGTAAGAGAAATGGAAAGACTTGGTTTTGAAACTACGTTTCTTCAGCCTGAACCAGATGGCTTAGTAAGTATTGAAAAATTTAAGGCTGCTATTCGTCCAGATACAGTTTTAGCATCGGTAATGCTAGTCAATAATGAGATTGGGGTTATTCAAGATATTACCGCTATTGGTAATATCTGTCGTGATCAAGGGGTTATATTTCATGTGGACGCAGCACAGGCAACAGGGAAAGTTAAAATTGATTTAAATGAATTACCTGTAGACTTGATGAGTTTTTCGGCACACAAGACATATGGGCCAAAAGGTATTGGTGCACTTTATGTTAGACGTAAGCCGCGTATTCGAATTGAAGCACAAATGCATGGCGGTGGGCATGAAAGGGGAATGCGATCAGGTACACTAGCAACTCACCAGATTGTAGGTATGGGGGAGGCATTTAGAATTGCAAGACTAGAAATGGATTCAGAAAATTCTCGAATTAAGGTGTTACAAGAAAGACTTTTAAAGGGTTTAACAGAAATTGATGAAACTTATGTTAATGGTGACATCAAAAAACGTGTACCTCATAACCTTAATATTAGCTTTAATTACGTTGAGGGGGAGTCATTGGTTATGGCTATCAAAGGTATAGCTGTATCAAGTGGTTCTGCCTGTACATCTGCTAGCTTAGAGCCCAGTTATGTTCTTCGTGCGTTAGGTCGCTCAGATGAATTAGCTCATAGCTCTATACGTTTTTCAATTGGACGCTTTACACAAGAGTCAGATATTGACTACGCAATTCAATTACTAAAAGATAAAATTGATAGATTAAGAGAATTATCCCCACTTTGGGAAATGTTTCAAGAAGGTGTTGACCTTGAAAAAGTTGAATGGGCAGAACACTAAAACTACTGGAGAATTAAACCATGGCATACAGCGATAAAGTATTAGACCATTACGAGAACCCAAGGAATGTGGGCTCTTTTGACAAAAATGACCCAACTGTAGGAACGGGAATGGTAGGGGCTCCTGCTTGTGGCGACGTAATGAAGCTACAAATAAAAGTAGGTGAAAATGGAATTATTGAAGACGCGAAATTTAAAACATATGGATGTGGTTCTGCAATTGCATCGAGTTCACTGGTTACAGAAATGCTTAAAGGTCGAACTCTAGATGAAGCACAAGCTATCAAGAATACTTCGATAGTTGAGGAGTTAGCATTGCCTCCAGTTAAAATTCATTGTTCAGTTTTGGCTGAGGATGCAATTAAAGCGGCTATTTCTGACCTAAAGTCAAAGAAAAAATAATGGCTATTACCCTGACAGAGAAAGCTGCACAACGTGTAGAAAAATATCTTGAGACGCGAGGTAAGGGTATTGGCCTGAAGTTAGCAGTTAAAACGACTGGGTGCTCAGGCATGGCTTATGTATTAGAGTTTGTAGACCAATTGTCAGGTGATGACCAGGTATTTGAAAGTCATGGTGTTAAGATTTTAGTTGACCCAAAAAGCTTAATTTATATTGACGGTACCGAACTTGACTTTAAAAGAGATGGCTTGAATGAAGGGTTTGAATTTCATAACCCAAATGTAAAAGATAGTTGTGGTTGCGGGGAGAGCTTTACCATTTGAGTCTCAATTACTATGAAATTTTTAACCTACCAGTAGAATTTAATGTTGACCTAAAAAGTCTTCACGAGCGCTACGGTGAAATTCAAAAGAGCATTCATCCTGATCGATTTGCAGCAGCGACTAAGTTAGAACAACAGCATTCTTTAGTTAAATCAACCCAGGTTAATGAAGCCTACCAAACACTAAAAAATAACTTATTAAGGGCCAAATATTTAATTGAGCTTAATTACAAAAATGATCCCCTCCCATTATCTTCAGATTTTTTAATGCAGCAAATGGAATGGGAGGAAGAGTTAGAAGAAATTAAAGAGATAGAACCATTAATTGTATTTAAAGAAAATATCAAAATGAATGTACAAAAAGAAACATTAAAACTCTCAAAATTACTTGACCAAGATAGGAATTGGGAGGATGCCCAAATAAGTCTTGGAGAATTAAAATTTCTATCTAATCTGCTCACGAAAACAACTGAGCTAAGTCATACACTCTCTGATAATTAATTTATGGCACTCCTTCAAATTTCAGAACCAGGTAAAGCCACCCTTCCTCATGAGCATCGTCGGGCAGTTGGAATAGATCTTGGCACCACCAACTCATTAATTGCCTCTGTAATAAGTAGCCAGGCAACTGTAATAGAAAATTCATACAATGAAAAAATTATTCCTTCTGTAGTAAATTATAGTAAAAAATCTAGCCTTGTTGGGACATCGGCTAAAGAAAACCAAATCATTGACCCAAAAAATACTGTGAGCTCAGTTAAAAGGCTGGTGGGGAAAAATATGGATGATATTAATCCAGCCTCATTTTCCTTAACATTAAAAAATTATGAAAATACTATTGGTATTGAAACAATACAAGGATTAAAAACTCCAGTTGAGGTCTCTTCTGAGATTTTAAAATATTTAAAGAATTTAGCTGAAGGTCGTCTTGGAGGTGAGTTGATGGGAGCGGTTATAACCGTACCCGCATATTTTGATGATGCTCAACGTCAAGCGACTAAAGATGCCGCAAAACTTGCTGGACTGAATGTATTAAGGCTCATCAATGAGCCGACAGCAGCCGCAGTAGCTTACGGATTAGAACAAGAAATAGAAGGAAACTTTGTAATCTATGATTTAGGTGGCGGGACTTTTGACGTCTCCGTACTGAGGTTGTCAAAAGGATTATTTGAGGTTCTCTCAACACACGGTAACGCTCAATTAGGCGGGGATGATTATGATCAGATACTTGCTGAATGGCTCGTAAAAGATGACCTCAATAATAATGAACCTCAAGTTAAAGAGTCGTTGTTAAAAATTGCGAGAAACGTTAAGGAATCTTTAACAAATAAAGACCTTGTCCATGTGGACGAAGAAATTACAAGCACTATCCGTATCCAAAAAAAAATTGATCGGACTCAGTTTTCACAGCTAACAAAATCGTTAACTGAAAAAACATTAACTTCAGTCAAACAAGCCCTTCGAGATGCAGAGATAGATGCTGGAGATATTGATGGCATAGTAATGGTTGGTGGATCTACTCGGATGCCATCTGTTCAAAAGTCAGTTCAGGAATTCTTTAATCAGCCCTTATTAAACAACCTAAATCCAGATGAAGTGGTCGCTATAGGTGCAGCAATTCAAGCTAATATGCTTGCAGGTAACGCTAATGATGACATACTCCTGCTTGATGTTATTCCACTTTCATTAGGGATTGAGACTATCGGTGAGATTGTTGAAAGAATAATCCCACGAAATTCAACGCTACCAATTGCTATGGCTCAAGAGTTTACAACTTATAAAGATGGGCAGACGGCAATGATTATTCATGTAGTTCAAGGTGAGCGTGATTTAGTCAAAGACTGTCGTTCACTTGGAAAATTTACCCTTAAAGGTATCCCGCCAATGGTAGCAGGGGCTGCGAAAATTCGCGTCACCTTTCAAGTAGATACCGATGGCTTGATGTCCGTCACCGCTAAAGAGCTGTCAACAAGTGTTGAGTCTTCAATTGAAGTAAAACCCTCTTATGGTTTATCAGAAGATCAAATTAAATTAATGCTTGAAAGTTCTTATACATCAGCTGAAGAAGATAAAGAGTCGAGGGCATTAGCGGAGGCAAAGACAGACGCGTCACAGTTAGTCGAAATGACAAATAATGCGCTAAATTCGGACAAGGCCTTATTAACGCCAAATGAAAAAAAATTAATTGAGGAAGATTTAGATTTACTCAACAAGTCCTTAGTAACTAATGATCGAGTTTTAATCCATCAATTAACAGAAAAGCTTAACAGTACTAGCGGAGTCTTAGCATCTAAAAGAATGGATCAATCTATTAAAAAAGCTTTGTCTGGAAAAAATATTAACTCACTGGAACTTTAAATGCCAAAAATTATTGTATTACCCCACCAAGATTTATGTCCAGATGGAGATATCATTGAAGCAAAATCTGGAGAATCAATTTGCAATGTACTATTAAAAAATAATATTCAGATCGAGCATGCATGTGACCAAGTTTGTGCTTGCACTACTTGTCACGTTGTAGTTAAGGAGGGACTTGAATCTCTAGATCCTTCTGATGAAAATGAAGATGATATGCTAGATAAAGCATGGGGTTTGTGCTCACAATCTAGACTATCTTGTCAATCTATCTTAAAAGACAAAGACCTTACTATTGAAATTCCAAAATATACAATTAATTTAGCTAGCGAAGGATAAAAACGGGACTAAAAACTTATCCCATACCCAAGACCAATTGCATTATATTCACTGTCACCCACTTTTCTTTTGAATCCTACTGATAATGATGTTTCCTTAGAAAGTTTATAACCTACACCGGCTTTATATGTCTTCGTATAATCACGGTATTTATCAGTATCAAACGCATCACGAAATCTTACACCACCTTTAATTGACCATTTATCATCAATTTTATATTTCAAACCTGGAGTAATAGCCCAAAAATTAAAAGTCTTTGTATTTGTTTTTTTATTTCCAGCACCGACTCTCGTATAAGCACTTAGATTATCAGATAATTTAACCTTGCCAATAATTCCTACACCTATTCGCGTACTGAATCCTTTATTGTCATTTTGTTTATGCGTTGCTTTAATTTCAGTTGAAATATTACTATTAAATTTTAGTCCTAATTTTAATCCTCCTTCAGTTGCGTCTTGCCCACCATCTTTGCCATTTTGTTGTCCCAGAGAAATTTTTCCATAATAATCTTCTGCCATAATCTCTTTTGTCATTAACAACAGAATAATGAAGATAATTTTTTTCATGTTTATACTTATATTATCTATTAATTTATCTAAAGAAGGATAAAAAAAACCCGTTTTATTAACGGGTTTTTTTTATTGAGATACATCAAGCTATCAAATCTTTAGAACTTATAAGTCACATCCATTTGGACTAAACTCATATCATCAAGACAGATTCCAGTGTCACCTTTAACGCCAGGGGTACAGCCTACTGTTTTATCGGCAATCTTTCCTTTAGCAAAGGCGATGTTAGCCTTAACATTATCTTCAATCAAATATTGCCCCTTAAATGCAAACCCTTTTGTGTTAACTTTGGAATCAAAAATATCAGAATCTACATGGTTAGGATCGACAGCATAGGTACCTACTTCCTGGTACCATAATTTACCCTTCCAATCTCCGGCTTTCTGTTTACCTTTATCTAATGCTTTAAAGTTTTTATATGAGCCAAAGCCTAGACCAACCATAATTGCCGTATCACCTGACTTTCCGCCTTCATTACCTCCAGCTACCCATGCATTTCTTCGGTCATCACCTTGTAGGTTATATGCAAAATCACCAAAAAGATTCATACCAATACCAGGCTGTGCCATCATTTTGTAATCAAATGGTATCTCAACAAGGCTTAGGTGATTAATATAAGTTTGTGCGGTATTGCCCTCAGCGCTTGGATCAAATACAACTCCGCCATCTTTGTCGTTGGTGTAAAAAGTATGTGTTAAACCAACCTTTAATGATGGGCCTTTTTTCTTATCAAATTTATGCTTCCAAACACCTTGGACAGCTCCCATATATTGAGAATCAACATCAGATGATGATGAATTTGTATATTGCTTATCATCACCCACCATTGTATTTACACCGCCTTTAAGTTCTAAGGTAGTAAGTTTATTTAATTTATTTTTTGCTTTAAATGCAACTCCATCCCATGTTAGATCTTTATCCCATACCATAGCTTTTGTATACAAAGGGTTCTTAATACGGCCAGCCTCTACTGCAAGCCAGTCTGTTGGCTTCCAACCAATCATTGCGCGCTTCACATAAAGGCCTTGTTTAGCCTCCTCATAACCACCACTACCTAATGTAGCGTTATCTGAACGTCCTTTAGATCCCATTGCCAGCGCTAAATCTGTATACCAATCATCAGTAATATTAGTTTTCAGACCGAGAGTAATCTTGTAACGTTGCCTACTACGATTAACTTCGTCATTTCCACCATACTCCTTAGCGTTTCTCCATTCTTGCCTGGCACGAATATCGCCATATAATGTAGCTTTTTCTAAATGCTTACTAATCGATAACTTAGATTTAATTTCCTTATTTTTTTTGGCATAATTTCCATTGCTAGTTTTACTTAAAACACGAGCTTCATCTTCAGTTAATACTCCCTTAGTTACCAAGGCATTTATTAAATCCTCAGTTGTGTTGTTAGCCATTACCGAAAATGCTGGTGCCATAAGCGTTGCAACAACTATTCCAGATAAAACTTTATTTGCTTTCATTTTTTTGTATCTCCAAATTTTTTTTTAATTAATAAAAGTGTTAAATCTTAAGTCCACTAATTTTTCATAACTTGTGCTTATTATTAAAAACAAATATGACAAATTGATGACAAAGAAGGAATTAAATTACATATGGAAGTGTTAATTAAATTGAAGAGCTAATAAAAGCTGGTGCTATCGGATATTGCAAAAAAACATTATTACATCTGAGCGTTATCTAAATCGAATTCTACTAGGCCTGTGCTTAGGTTGTAGACAGCCCCTATTAAACCAACTTTTTTTGCTTTTAATTGATTTTTGATAATGCTGCTATATCGTAGCATTTGATCCATTTGGCATTGAACATTATGAAAGCAAACTTTCTCAACAAAAATCTCGTTATGTGAACCCCTATCTTTTTCTAATACAACAGTTTTCTCAGCAGCAACAGCTGGCTCAATTAGTCGAATGATTTCACCAATATTTTCTTCATGGTAGTGATCACATGCTGCCTTAATTGCCCCGCAATTTGAGTGCCCCATGACAATAATAATTTTAGAGCCTAGGTGTTTGGTTGAAAATTCAAGGCTTCCAACTGCCTCTTTTGATGAAATATTTCCTGCAAGTCTCACACTAAATAAATCACCCAAATTCTGATCAAAAATGAACTCAATTGAAGTTCTAGAATCACTGCAGCCTAAAATAGAAGCAAAAGGCTGTTGTTTATCTTTAGTTTCATTCCTAGTAGTTAACATATCATACTGATGTTTATCGTTATTAACGAAACGAATATTTCCTTCAACTAAAACTTGAAGTGCCTCTTTAGGACTCATTGAATTACGATCGGTACTTGGAATTTTAAGCATGATTTTTACTCTGCTCTCATATGAGGAAATAAAATTACATCTCGAATACTTGGACTATCAGTTACTAACATTACCAATCGATCAATCCCAATACCACAGCCTGCTGTTGGAGGCATGCCGTACTCTAATGCGCGAATAAAATCAGCATCATAAAACATGGCCTCTTCATCCCCCGCATCTTTGGCATCAACTTGAGCTTTGAAACGAGCTGCTTGATCCTCAGCATCATTCAATTCTGAAAAACCATTTGCAATCTCACGGCCTGCAATAAATAATTCAAATCTTTCTGTGATCTCAGGGTTAGTATCCGATGCCCTTGCTAGTGGTGAGACTTCAATCGGGTAATCTATGATGTAGGTTGGGTTCCATAAATGCTCTTCAGCTACAACTTCAAAAAGTGCTAATTGGTAGGCACCTAAGCCGGAATTTTCTGTTAACGAAACTCCTGTCTTAGCTAAAGCATTCTTAATGAATGTTTTATCAATAAGCTCACTCTCTTCAAAGCGATCGGAATACTTCATAATTGCCTGAGTTAAGGTTAGCCTGTCAAATGGCTGACTAAAATCAATTTCTTTTCCTTGGAATTGAACTATCATTGATCCCGTTGTTAATTCTGCAACATTACGAATACAGTTTTCTGTAAAATTCATTAACCAATGATAGTCAGTATAAGCTGCATAAAACTCCATCATAGTAAATTCAGGATTATGTCTTACACTCAATCCTTCATTTCGAAAATTTCTATTAATCTCAAATACCCGATCAAATCCACCTACAACCAACCTTTTTAGATAGAGCTCGGGAGCAATCCTTAAAAACATATCCATATCCAGTGCATTATGATGTGTCTCAAATGGTTTTGCGCTAGCACCCCCAGGAATTGGGTGTAACATTGGTGTTTCTACCTCTAAGAATTGATGGTTAGTCATAAAGGTACGAATGCCTGACACAATCTTACTTCGCTTTAAAAATGTATCTCGAGTATCTTCATTCACAATTAGATCAACATAACGCTGCCGATATTTTGTCTCTAGATCTGATAGGCCATGAAATTTTTCTGGTAACGGTCTTAGGGATTTAGTTAATAAATTAATCTCTGTAACATGCAATGTGAGTTCATTAGTTTTTGTTTTAAATAACGTTC
>Ga0209192_10003349_pt1 | contig 10846 bp, 11 predicted proteins | sample ArcticOcean_MG_C_11_FD_187433 | JGI IMG/M metagenome (GOLD analysis project Ga0209192, IMG submission 187433) | Marine microbial communities from western Arctic Ocean - ArcticOcean_MG_CB2_154 (SPAdes) (version 2) | ecosystem: Environmental > Aquatic > Marine > Oceanic | place: Arctic Ocean... | reverse complement strand
AGATGTACATTAAGGACAACATTCTCGACGGGTCATCATTCTGTGAAAATAGGTTTTGTGAATCTATGAAGACCATCGATGACGGAACTCTCAAAGAATTACTCAAGTATTTTGATGATCGAGACATGTCCATCTCCCATACATACATCGAGAGCTGCCTGGTCCCGAATGACCTCCCCGAAGAACTCAAGAAGTTTGCGGAATCTATAGACTACAAAGAGATACAGACCTTTTATGACTTCCTAGAACTTTAGATTGTAATGAAGTATCCCATAACCTATCAATTACATTGATGATTCGCGGCCATGACTGGAGCGTAGCGACCCAATTTCTCTTTACTCTTACCTTTCATTAAATACTTTCTTATACTTTTCAAAACTAATTTACTTTTACTTTTCATGAAATAGTTTAAATAAACTATTAGGATATATCTCAACCCAATGTATCTATAAACTTTCAAAACTAATTTACTTATACTTTTCAAAACTAATTTACTTTTACTTTTCATGAAATAGTTTAAATAAACTATTAGGATATATCTCAACCCAATTTACTTTCACTTTTTAATCATAATATTTCAAAATCATGGCTAACACTACAGCTCCAGTCATCAATGGTATGTCCCAACCAGGCTCTGACTTTTCACCCCAACCCAACGTAAAATATACACTCAAAAATACACCCAATGCTCTCAATGTAGCCTCAAATCGTACATCCATCTTTATCATCAGTTAAGATTTTTATATCATCCCCACCAAAACAACAATCAGTTAAACCGGGATCCCAAACATTACCATGTGTCTCACATAAAGGACAATTCACACCAATCTCATCAATTCCATGCGTATGCTCAGGTTGAATCTTCTTAGGCTTTGGGGGCTTCTTCACCCTAGGTACCTTACTAGGTCTTGGCGGCCTATCACCATGCATCCTACAATAACAGGAATCGGGGGACGCCCTATTCCCAATGTGTTCCCTTACCAGTCACACCCTCACATATCGGGACAAGGTCCGGAACGGGGACATCACTAGGTTGGAGGGTCGCCACTATCTCCCTTAAGGCTTTCAACTCCGCAAGTATAGCATCCATCCCTCTTAGGGGGGGGGGAGTTTTGAATAAAACAACCGGGATGGAGACATCACTTAGGTCTAAAATCATCGACTACGACCAACTCCCGTATCTATCCCACCATTTCCACCTCCACCTCCCGGAAAGCCTGTTCCAGTATCTGGGTGAGTCCATGCTGGTGTAGAACTTCCACAATAGAAGTCGGGCATTACACCTGCACAATTGGTACTGGGGGTGAATGATAGGGTAGTAGAGTTGTTTTTTTTCTCAAAAATTTCACATTGAAAATCTGGAACTTCAAAATCGGGTGCTTTCTCTGTACCATCCAATGCTGTGTTTACATCCGCCGTATTTCTAAAAAAATTTACAGGGTATTTACCAGTACTTCCTGAGGGGGTTAGGTCCGGACACGCCTTTCCGGTACCCTTAGGATCTCTAAAATCTCCAGTAGCCGTTTTCGAAAAATATCTATATCTAGAAGCACACCTATAACCCGTCGACAAAAAAGTATATTGATTGTTTCTATCATTCAATGTAGTACCGGCGTAGTCTTCTAAATCGATAGATTCTATTCGACAATCATAATGACATAATTCATCTAGTTTTTCATTTGATTCGCTACATAATGTCCCATTTCCAGTCCTAGTGTATTTTCTCCTATACTCACCATCTACATCTTGAACACACCCCTCATACCCACCAACTTCTTCCCACTCCCCAACGAGACTAGTGGAGCAACAGGATAGATTGTTACAGGATTGACTTTTGATATCACCTTTATTATCACAAGTACCATTATTTATAGCAGCTGTTGATACATCCCATGTCTGAGTTTGTGTACCTCCACCACATGTCCGACTACATTCACCCCATGTCCCACTCCAATCACCCACACAATCTACGTCACAATCTACTTCCTGTGTCAAAGGTCCACATGTGGTTCCACTGTTTATAGCAGAGGTTATTGTAGTTCTTGTCTGTGACTGTTTTCCAGTACTACTATTACACGTGCCACTGTCTGCCCAACCACAAACAGCATTCACATCACAATCTACTTCCTGAGTATCAATTCCACATGTGGTTCCACTGTTTATAGCAGAGGTTATTGTAGTTCTTGTCTGTGACTGTTTTCCAGTACTACTATTACACGTACCACTGTCTGCCCAACCACAAACAGCATTCACATCACAATCTACTTCCTGTGTATCAATTCCACATGTGGTTCCACTGTTTATAGCAGAGGTTATTGTAGTTCTTGTCTGTGTTTGAAATCCATCTGTACTACACGTACCACTGTCTGCCCAACCACAAACAGCATTCACATCACAATCTACTTCCTGTGTATCAATTCCACACGCGGTTCCACTGTTTTGAGCAGCAGTTATTGTAGTTCTTGTCTGTGACTGTTTTCCAGTACTACTATTACACGTGCCACTATTTGTCCAATCATCCTGTACACAATCCACATCACAGTCTATATACTGTGTCCAAGGTCCACATGCGGTTCCACTGTTTTGAGCAGCAGTTGTTATGTTTCGATTTTGTCGTATTCTCCCAGTTAATGAATCACAGGTACCTTCATCTACCCAATCATCCTGTACACAATCCACATCGCACGCTCTAGTGACCTCTTCGGGTGATACATTACCAAATCGATCAGTTTTTTCACAATATTGGGGATTCAATGTATATTTTTGAAATCCATCTGTACTACACGTTCCCTCTACAGGTTCATAATCATCATCTTCACAGCATCGGAGTTCTTTCGAACATCCGTCATTTGTAGTAGTTGTGGTCGTATCGGTATATCTTTGTATACATGTTTCACCCTCTCCGAATGGATGTGTTTCAATTTGTCTAGTTATTGTATCGATTCCGATTTGATCACATCCAACAAACTTACATCCAGAATGCGTCTCATTTATAACACAATTAACTGATTCTTTTAGAGCATTACATGGTTCAGTTTTGTAAAGATGACAATTTTCTTTTACCAAATCCTCATACGACATATTGTTACCAGCTCTGTAAAGTAGATGGACCCCAATTTTTCTATCGTCACTAATGAGATTCATATCATAAGTACCATCCTCCAGTCTAACCTCACTAGCCTCGATTGTATTCAATGGTATTGGTTTAGAAACTTGCTGTCCAGGAGTAGGGTTAAGATACTCGTTTACCGACTGTTGAGTGAAACATATAGCCTGTCCTGATTTATCAGATATGTAGGCATATTCTGATGTTGTATAATTACATCCTATACCCTGCATGGGGTCTCCATTTAGTGCCACTTGATTACAACTCACATTACATGCAGTTGGCATACTCGCTGCACATACACCACCGGGGTTTGCATACTCTAAATATTCTTGAACGGTAGAAAAACCAGCTTCTATAGCATCCTCTAATGTAATATTTGCATTAATCAATTGTAGTTGTTCTCTCCCACTACCACAGTAGCCAGACGCTCTCCCAAGTATTTCCTGATCACCATTAGTTTTCACTCCTATACAATCGGCACCATCAATTATAGAATAGTCTTCGGGGTTTACACTACATGTATTTGGACAATCGATATCACAGTCTTCAAATGTAAAAGATTCACATGTTCCACCAATAGCACCTTTTATAATAGTTGGATACTTTTCTCGTGTACCCGCACCTTCACCACATTTTTGATTTACTTTAGGTTTGCATTCACTATATGTGTATCCAGAAATTTCACAATCAATCGCTTGAGTACCTGTAAAATTTGCCCATTCTACACAACCATCACCCTGTGGTAAATATCCCATCTTACACCCCTTGAATATACAATTTTTATCTGCGTCCAATTCGTATACACCATTTACATCATCCCCTGAACATGTTGTATCTGTATCATTCCATATATCCTTAAGAGATAGTTTACCACTCATCAGATCCCGAAAAATATCAAATGCAGTTCTTTCTTTATCACTCATCTCGAGACCCCCATATATAACTCCAATCGTACATAAAAAAGATACTAACAAAATAATAGGTACCACTTTACCCATTGGGGCCATATTATACCATTAGATTTTTTTACATACACCTTCATCATCCTACAATATGTTCCCTTACCAGTCACACCCTCATATATCGGGACAAGGTCCGGAACAGGGACATCACTTAGGTCTAAAAACCCCCCGAACCACTCACTTCTCGCCGTGCTATTTTATATGTCACAGGTGAGCATAATCCCGTGAGATCAAGATCGCTTCTCGCCGGGCACACGGTCCATGTGAGTATCTGTGGGTCGGCAACCAAATCCTGTCCATACCCCGCCTTCTTTTCAATCTGAGGACCTCTATAATATATATATTGTTTGGATCTCCAACCTTGAAAGTCCTCACCATCACCACCCGCTAACTCAGTCAGATCCTCGTTCGTCGCGCCCGGAGTTTCACTAATTAATTTACCATTCCAATAGATTTTAATTGCGGTTGTTTCAGGGTCGTATATCCACACAGTGAGCGAATCCTCGAATAACCCACCGTTCTGTTTGCGCCACATAACATTCGCTGCAGCGGTACCAGTTTCTGAGTAAAACGATGCCGGATTTATTCTATATATATACCTATATTTATCAAAATTTCCTACATCATTTATAGTTTGGACATCTCGCGCTTCTACAATAGCGTCTTTCTCAGCTTTTGTTAACCAGTATTCCTTTAAGGGCTCCAAATCTGGATATTCATGTTGGTTAACACACACCCTTAATACATTATATATAGCATCGAAGGGGGGTACAGTCAGCTGCCCCGCTTGATTAAGTTTCTGACCTCTATAAAATACATGTGTGTTGTTCATCACCATCGTCACATCTTTATTTTCAGGAAACAACTCAAATAGCAAAGTACCATTAAAATATACATAGGTCATTAAATCATGTGTCGTTAACCACACCGTCATGTCCGTGGCGACTTCTTGATCGGAGTTCCACCGAAACGCCCACCCGTCGTTTTCGATAGCGTTCTTGTACCATTTAAATTTATAATTTCCATAACTACCCACATCAGTTAGATCCGAGCCACTCTCTTCACAATCTACATCCTGATAACCAGGTTCAGGTTCAGGTTCAGGTTCAGGTTCAGGTTCAGGTTCAGGTTCAGGTTCAGATTCAGATTCAGATTCAGATTCAGATTCAGTTTCAGGATTAGTATTCTCAAAGCCGTATAGATCAGCCATTATACAGTCATTATTTTCACCAATTTGGTACCCGATAAGACAATTATTCAACTTACATTCACCTGAAACACCTGTTTTATAAATACCCTTTATGTCTGAAATTCCTTCAGGTATACATTCTTCCCCACTCTGATCTAAAACACACTTACCAGATGCATCTTGGGTGTATGTATCTTTACAACGATCAAAATTACATTCAATTTCGTTGTCAATAATATATTTAGCGTTTTCGTCATCACCTTTACATTTATCACCTTCACCTGGAAGAACTAATAAGTACCTCCCAACCCCAAGCAATATAAATAATACACAACTAAGTATGAGTATCGTTACTATGATTACAAGTCTATCATCTGTATTTAATGATATATTACCTACTCGATATTTCATCTGTTATAATACTAGATATTTATTACGTATTCACTCATACAGATTATACTTTCACCCCAACAGCCAAAAAATCAACAAATGCGTCATTTTGGTTGAAGTTGGGCTGGTGTGTCGTCAATTGATAACCATCTTCGTGTCCTAAAACAATACATCCATCTGAATCAATAACTTTAAGGGTAGTACTAAGTATATTATTGTCAGTAGTAGTTTCATCTTCAATAGTTGTATTATTGTAATGTACCCAACTTGCATCTTCCAAGCTCCAAGTTGCATAACTGTGTACATTCTTTCCGGTATAATACGTATTAATAGGAGTAGTAACAGTACATCCCGATTCATCTCCGTCGTTAGCACCAGGTCCATCATCAGCGCCACCACCACCATCTTCATCTCCGTCGTTAGCATCAGGTTCGGGATCATCACCATTAGATTCATCTTCTAATTCAGCCATTATACATATATCATTTTCACCAACTTCATATCCAATAATACAACTATTGAATTCACAGACGTTTGATACATTTGTCTCGTATATGGCATTTGCGTCTGGGGTTCCCTCTGGTGTACAACCCTGTCCACTTTGATCTAAAACACATATACCAGTACTATCTTGGATGTATGTAGTATCTTTACATCGAACAAATTTACATTTACCTTCTTCATCAGTAGTATACTCAGCATTTAGATCCTCCACTCCTTTGTGAGTGCATGTTTTATCTTGATTGTTCAAATACAATACAATTATACTCACGATAAGTACTATACAAATAAGTACAACTATAATCATAGTTTTCTATTATTAATGTATATTATAATCACAATGAACAGACCCCCCAGTTTTTGAATTTATGAATTCACTGACCTATCGATAATTCATCCCTTCTAATATCGACATAGCCCTTAGGTGGTTTGTCTGCGCAGGTAGTTATGAACGACGTCCTATCTTCTTCGAAATATTTCCCACACCAGTGTAGTCTACCCAAATAGAATATTCACAATCAATAGCAGACTGTGTAGGCGGCGGATGCGAATACTTCACATTACCAGATTTTTCAAGGTGAGCTTCATGCCCGGGGATGTATATATATGATCCCCAAGTCATACCGTGTGTAGCATGGTCTTGAGCAACATAATACCTAGTTGCGTCTGATGGAGCAGTACTTATAATAGCTTCATCTGGCAAATAGTTTTGACAGTTGACAGTGTCGGATTCAGTAGATTCATCTCCGTCATTACATATCTGAAAACCGCTTCCCATTTGTTTTACGTCAAACTGTTTACCAAGGTTATTTTCTGTTGGATAAATTAAACTAGTTGTATAAGGGTTAGAGAACAAAGCAGTAAATGGTCCACCGAAGACACCTGTAGATGGATCGGCTTTTAAAAATACATTCCATCTATAACCCCTAGTACCTTGAATTATACTCTTTGCAGTATAGAGACATACTTCAGGTTCGGGATCACCACCAGTACCACCACTAGATCCACCATCACCACCAGTACCACCACCAGATCCACCACCAGTACCACCAGTACCACCACTAGATCCACCACCAGTGCCACCACCACCAGTACCACCACTAGATCCACCATCACCACCAGTGCCACCATTAGATCCACCATCACCACTAGTACCGCAAACATAAAGCAATGACGTATACGTGGGATGTTGATACACGTTATATTGTGTACCATAACTATAATTGGTAGCCAACATATCACCACCAGAGCCTGCTGGTGTGGCGGCGTTACCATCCTTAATTTTGTCATATAAATGACCTTCGCTAGCACCATCTTTCCGCCAATATTTAGTGCCGTTTACATTTTCTATAGTGACTGTTAATGGGCAGATCTGATCGTCTGCACCAGTACCACCACCACCACCAGTGCCACCATTAGATCCACCACCAGATCCACCACCACCATCTTCATCTTCTAATTCAGCCATTATACATATATCATTTTCACCAACTTCATATCCAATAATACAACTACTGAATTCACAGACGTTTGATACATTTGTCTCGTATATGGCATTTGCGTCTGGGGTTCCCTCTGGTGTACAACCTTGTCCACTTTGGTCTAAAACACATATACCAGTACTATCTTGGATGTATGTAGTATCTTTACATCGAACAAATTTACATTTACCTTCTTCATCAGTAGTATACTCAGCATTTGGATCCTTCACTCCTTTGTGAGTGCATGTTTTATCTTGATTGATAATATACAATACAATTATACTCACGATAAGTACTATACAAATAAGTACAAGTACAGGTGTAATCATAATTTTATATTATTAATGTATATTATAATCACAATGAACAGACATGTTACAACTATCTTAATGGAAGCTCTCATCATCGGTATCATGAACGCCGCTCTAATTTTTGGTGTCAGTAAAATGAATTTGAATATTGAAACATCTATTCTACATCTTCTCACAGGTGCCCTCATTCATATCATCTTCGAATATACAGGGGGGAACAAATGGTGGTGTACCCAAACTTACAAATTGTAATGCACTCTCAGGTAATCCTGTCGTTGCCTAATATCATAAATCTCAATCTCCAAGTTTCTCTTCAACTCCATCGCTTCGCTCTTTCTCGTCTCGATGCGATGGTTTTCGAGCATCTTATAGTCTTCGTAAATCTTCTTCTCAAACTTCTTACTCGTAAGCTCTTTACGGTCCACCCTTGATAAATATGCCCATTCTGTAAGTCTAACGTAATTCTCAAAGGTGGCTTCACTCGAATCAGTTTCTTCAAAAATATTGATATCAAAAATTGGGGTAAATGCAGTGAAGTGTCGCATAGCAGCTTCTCTGGCCTTCTTCGTCATGCGTTGAATAGGCTTTGAAGTTCTGATCATAGTTTTAGCCACCTTCAAGTCAGCCAAAAGTCGCCGAAGAAACTCCTCATTCTGTGTCCACTCATCATACCATTCAGGGTTCCAAGGCTCGTCATCACTCTCACTCTCACTCTCATCTACACCTCTCTGAACCACTTGAAAAGGGGCGCGACGACTGTCTGTAACGGGTGGATCGTTATTTTTTGGTATATTATCATGTACCTGTTTGAGGTTGTCGCACATTTCCAAATAGGTACCCTCAGGGATCAGTTTGGAAATGTCGTCCAGACATTGCATAATATTTCGAAGATTATCCATTTTTACATAATTTATGGGTAGCGCGTTTTCACTTAGGTCCTAAACACTATCAAGTCTTTCATCAGATTCTTCCAACCACTCAAGTTTCTTCATAATAGATTCACAATACTTTTTCCTAAAATCATTTTCAATCTCAACGTATCTCTTATACAGATGATTCCAATCAGCTTCGGAGAATCCTATATCAACTTCTTCCAAACCATACATAAAACAATAATGTCTCTTGACATCCATTCTCACCTTCTTGGTGATACGTTTGAGAGGTTGGTTAGATAGATGTTCTTTCTCCAAATAGGATATCTGTCCCTGTATGAAATCGCTATCTGTACACAAGGCTCTATCGAAATAATGGTCACTAAAATATTCAAGCGCTTCCGATGTTGGACCGATTTCGGGTATTGAGAAAATATCATACTCGAAGAAGTATATAGGGTCAGTCATCTTATTGTATGCTTTCTTCAAATGTTTACATAATTCGAGGTAATCTCCCTCCGGTAAAACTTTAGAATGTTTGTCAATCAATTGCATAACTTGAAGGAGATCATTCATACGTACTTATAGATAAAATTAATTTGTCTAAGTAACTTAACCGATGTATGACAAGTCTGATTGTCAAATAGGTGTAGTGCATATAGGATATGGTGCATTTCATCGAGCACATCAGGCCATGTACATCGATGACTATATGGAAAAGACTGGCGACCTTAAATGGGGAATTGTTGCAGTCAATCTCATAAATGAAGGGTTCAGGGAGATTGATAATTATATACTGAAAACACCATCCAAGTATAGGATGGTTCGATCACATCTGGACTATATTGACTGGACAAAGAATAGGACCATCGCTAAGCACTTACTCACTTTACCAAGTGTTCATCTCATAACCATAACTGTCACAGAAAGTGGATATACCCCATGTTCACCCCTCTTCGAATATCTAGCGTGTGGTCTCAGAAACAGAAAGACCCCTATCACCATCTTATCATGTGATAATATTCGTCAAAATGGTAAAGTTCTGGAGGTAAATTTGTTGGCCTATTTGTACCAAACAAATCAACATGAACTTGCAGATTGGATTAAGGAAAATGTCAAATTCCCTTCATGTATGGTTGACCGCATCACCCCTAGAGCAACTGATATACTTCGTCATGAAGTTGAAGAATTGTATCCAGGTTTCGGTCATACAGCTGTGCAAACGGAGGAATATACTCAATGGGTGATAGAAGATAACTTTGCATCAGACTTTCCAGACCTTTCTAAAGTTGGTGTTGTCATCACCAAAAATATTGAACCTTATGAAGAAACTAAGATTAGGATTCTCAATGGCGGTCATACTTCCCTCGCCTACTTGGGAGCCCTCTCGGGTTACGAAACTTTCGACCAGGTTATGAAGGATGAAGGGCATCGTAGACATTTCAGAAAACTACAAAATGATGAGATCATACCATCAATTGATATCGAACTCCCCTTTGACATTCATAAGTATGTAGAACAGGTTGAAGAGCGATTCTCAAATGCCTCGAATTTGGATGTTCTTGATAGAATTTGTATGGATGGATTCACCAAATTTCATACATTTATAGTTCCCTCTTTACGAAAATGTTTGGAACAGGGTATACGACCTGTGCATATATATAAGAGTATAGTTGCATGGTATATATATTCCAGAAAGTTTGCGAAGGGGTGTAAAAAAATTAAATATACAGAACCCAATTGGTTGTTACTTGAACCCCTCTTGAGGGATGGGGCTGTTGATAATTTTGTTTCGAATGAAAGATTATGGGGAGATATTCCAAGAAAGTACGTCACATTCACGAGAGAACTAAAAAGTATGCTACTCTCACAAACCTATGAAAAGGAGATTGACTTATTGGTGGAGGATTAACAAAAGTGAGCACGTAAATCGACCTTTTCCTCCTCGAAATCCTCTAGATCCGTGTTCTCACCATCCTCATCCATCTCACATGCAAGACATTCTCCATCAAACATGTGACAGATGTGCTC
>Ga0209192_10003347_pt1 | contig 10847 bp, 10 predicted proteins | sample ArcticOcean_MG_C_11_FD_187433 | JGI IMG/M metagenome (GOLD analysis project Ga0209192, IMG submission 187433) | Marine microbial communities from western Arctic Ocean - ArcticOcean_MG_CB2_154 (SPAdes) (version 2) | ecosystem: Environmental > Aquatic > Marine > Oceanic | place: Arctic Ocean... | reverse complement strand
TGGCCTAGATTATTGGTTAGGCGAACCTAAACGGCTACACCCTCTGGTGGGTTTTGGAAGTTTTGCTGATGGGCTAGAAAAATGGCTTAATTGTGAAGATGGATTGCTTCGCTTCGCTCGCAAAGATGAAACGAAAACACAGTCCTCCCAAGGAACTACACCACCTCCCGAGAACTCGTCATTACGAGGAGAGAAGCGACGTGGCAATCTCCTACAATTTAAAGGTGTTCTCGCCTTAACCCTAGCCATCGGCCCACTCGGTTTCGCCGCCTACAGCATAGAACAGACCTTAACACCTGATAGCCTTCTATCAACACTGCTTGCCGGTGTGGTGCTGTATCTAGCTATTGGCTGGCACAGCTTAATTGAACACGCCAAAGCCATATCTATACCATTGTCTCAAGGGGACCTAATCTCTGCCCGCACAGCAGTAAGCCGTATAGTAAGCCGCGACACTCAAGCATTGAATGAGCCAGAAATCGCCAAAGCAGCCACAGAGTCTGTGCTTGAAAATGGCGCCGATGCGCTATTTTCCGCCCTGTTTTGGTTTATTATTGCAGGTATTCCAGGCGTGGTTATTTATCGCCTGAGTAATACCTTAGATGCCATGTGGGGTTATAAAAACTCACGCTTTTTACACTTTGGTTGGGCTGCTGCACGCTTTGATGACTTACTTAATTTCATACCTGCTCGCCTCACTGCATTGGCTTACACTATGTGTGGCAGTATTAATGGACAAACCAAAAATGCATGGCAAAGCTGGCGCCAACAGGCTGGCACTTGGAAGAGCCCTAACGCTGGGCCAGTAATGGCTGCAGGAGCTGGGGCCATAGGTGTGGAGCTTGGCGGCAGTGCCCAGTACCATGGCCAAAACCAAGAGCGCCCTACGCTAGGTTCAGGCCAACAGCCTAACGCCCAGAGTATCGATGATGCCTGCGATCTAGTGAACCACAGTCTAGTAGTTTGGCTAGTGATCATATGCTTACTCGCTTTTATGGGCACTTTGTAATGAGTCTTCTATTTCATGGTGGTGATTTACAGTCTGCATCCGCCATTTATGGCCGAGACCCTGGAGACTGGCTAGATCTATCCACAGGTATTAACCAATACAGCTACCCTGTACCTGCCATAGCGCAAGATGCTTGGCACCAGCTGCCTTACTTAAATCCTGCTTTAATTCATGCTGCCACATCTTTCTATGGGCATCACTTGTGCTTAGCAAGTAGCGGCAGTCAAAGTGTTATACAACTATTGCCCTCCATATTACACAAACTAGGTAATCAGAAAGCCGCATGGCTACCCCACGTGGGTTACCAAGAGCATAGTCAAGCTTGGTCCCAGCAAGGTGATATACACACCTACAACGGCTTAGACAGCCAGTTAGCTGCCCAAGAAATAGATGCAGCACTGAATAATGATGACATTGCTCAAGAACCAAGTCGTGAAATAGGCCACTTGGTAATCATCAACCCCAACAACCCAACAGGCGAAACCTTTACGCTACAACAACTATGCTTATGGGCACAAAAATTACAGGCTATAAACGGCTTTCTAATAGTAGATGAAGCTTTTATCGACACTACTCCATCAGCAAGTTTACTCACACAAAAGTTAGCAGATAACATCATTGTATTGCGATCAGTGGGTAAGTTTTTTGGCCTTGCTGGCATTCGCTTAGGGTTTACCTTTGCTGCTCAATCAGTACTAGATAGACTAGCCAAAGAGATTGGCCCTTGGTCTGTTAACGGCCCAGCCCAAACCATAGCCATTGCCGCTTTAAACGATACTTCGTGGCAAAGAAATATGCGCTTTGCGCTTGTGAACCAAAGGCTAGAGCAACTAAATATTTGGCAAAATTCAATGATTCAACTAGGGGCGCAACTCTCAGCCTCACATGAATTATTTCGCAGTTTTATTATGACACCAGATTTAGCCTATAAATTACATCAGAACGCTGCCAAAAATGGCATTTTATTACGCCCAGTTGATATCAACTCAAGCATGAGTTTGTTACGCTTTGGCAATATTGATTTAAGCCAAGACAGCGCTATAAAGCGCTGTACAACTTGGTTGAAACAGGAATCTCCATGACTTTTTTCCCTCTATTTCACAACACAAACACACTGAAAGCCCTACTTATAGGTGGTGGGAATGTCGCCACACGCCGGGCTAAATCTTTAATTCAAGCTGGTGTGGCCTGTGATGTAATGGCTACTTCTGTTTCTGAAGACCTTGTTTACTTAATCGAAAGTTCTGGCGGCGGCGTAACCATAGACGCCTACGCCACAGATGAAGTGATGCTAGGCTACAGTTTAATTTTAGCACTCACCGATGACCGCGCTGTCAACAAGCAAGTGGCCATTGATGCTAAGTCCATGGGTTTGCTAGTTAATGTGGCTGACAGCCCCAACGATGGCAATGTAATTTTCGGCGCCACCATAGACCGAGCTCCGTTAACCATTGCTATAAACAACGGTGGCGCTTCGCCGGTTTTATCCAGTATTTTACGCCAACAATTAGAGCAATTTGTACCTAAAGCGTATGGGCAATTGGCCAGCTTGGTTGGTGGTTATCGCCAGCAAGTGAAGCACGCCTTACCTAGCACGGTAGACCGCTCTACCTTTTGGCACAAAGTGCTACAAGGGCCAGTGGCCGAAGCAGTATTCTCTGGCAAACAAGACGAAGCTGAAAGCTTGTTAAAAAACCACTTAAACGAGGTCAGTCATGGCCTTGATAAGGTAATGAGCAACGGCGAGGTGTTCCTTATTGGCGCAGGCCCAGGTGACCCTGACCTACTGACCCTTAGGGCCTTTCGATTGCTACAAAAAGCCAACGTGGTGCTATACGACGCACTAGTGTCTGATGGTGTAATGGCTTTAGTACCAGAGTCTGTGGAACGAGTATATGTAGGCAAGCGCCGTGCTAACCACAGTGTACCCCAAACGGGGATCAATCAATTATTGGTAGATTACGCCAAACAAGGCAAGCGAGTTGCCCGCCTTAAAGGTGGTGATCCGTTTATCTTTGGTCGCGGCGGCGAAGAGATTGAAACCTTAGCCGAACAACACATACCCTTTCAAGTAGTGCCCGGAATTACTGCAGCTAGCGGCTGCTCTGCTTATTCAGGCATTCCTCTTACCCACCGAGACTATGCCCAATCTGTGCGTTTTGTAACCGGCCAATTGCATGATGGCAGTGTGAATTTATCGTGGCCAGAGTTGATCGTAGAAGGACAAACATTGGTTTTTTACATGGGCCTCAAAGGGCTGTCATTCATTTGTGAGCAACTGATTGAACATGGCATGGATAAACATATGCCTGTGGCATTGATTGAAAAAGGCACCACCCAAGACCAACGTGTATTAGTGTCTGATCTCACTGGGTTACCGGCAATGATTGAGGAAGCACAGGTGATGTCTCCTTCACTTTTTCTAGTTGGGCGCGTGGTGGATTTACATGATAAACTGGCTTGGTTCAAGTCGCCCCGAGATGTTTAACACATAGCTTTGGTTAATTTAGGTAGGTATATGAGTACAGAGATTGAAAAAGAAATTGCTGCTCTTATGGCTCAGTGTGAATCAGCTTTAACTGAATACTCTAACCGCACCGGTGCCTTAATGTTTTCCGAAGCTAAAAAAACACCACCCACTGCAGTAAAAACCCAAGCCGTATCGGAACAAGCGTTAGAACAGATAACCAAGACGCTTGAGCTTTCATTACTTGATATGAGTGAGTGCGCGGCTAAATTAGCGGCTAAGTTAGCTTCCAAAGCTAAAGGACAAGGAAAAAGTAGCTTTGAATCTATAATCCAAGGCGAAAATGTAGTGCTCAAAAAAGTTACCTTCGGTAATCACCGTCGCTGATAATGTGCCCTAGCAGGATGCTAAAATGCCTTTCACTCACCAACTATTGGCTGTTTTTATTGCCCTTATATGGGGCACTAATTTTGTTTTCATCGAGTTAGGATTAAACGACTTACCACCATTTTTATTTGCCACTTTGCGCTTTACCTTTGCTGCATTGCCGCTGATTTTTGTTTTACCTCGCCCTAATGTTCCATGGCGTTATTTAATAGCGTATGGATTTTTTATTGGGTTCGGACAATTTGGTTTACTGTTTTGGGTGATGGGCAGCCACATATCTCCAGGGCTGGCTTCTTTGGTCATTCAAGTACAAGCCGTTTTCACTATTTTGCTTGCCTTAGTATTATTTAAAGAAACTATTCGCTTACCCCAGGTGCTGGCACTTATTATCTCTTTTGCTGGCATTGTACTCATCGCCATACAGAGGAACTCTGACGCAACCCCTATCGGTTTGGCGGTGATCTTGATTGCTGCCTTAAGTTGGTCTGCTGGTAACCTAGTTGCAAAGAAATCTGGCAAGGTTAATATCATTGCCTTTTTAGCATGGTCTTCAATATTTGCCATACCCCCACTAGCCCTTATGTCTTATTACTACGAAGGGACAAGCCTCATTGTCCAGAGCCTAGGTTCTGCTCACTGGCAAGCGTGGGCCATTGTATTATGGCAAACCATCGGTAACACGCTCATTGGATACGGTGCATGGAACTTATTATTACAACGCTATGCTGCTGCGCTAGTGGTGCCCTGGGCATTACTGGTACCTGTGTTTGGTATGGCAGCTGCTAATATTTTCCTTGGCGAGAGTATGCCATGGTGGAAGTGGGTTGCTGCTGCGTTGATCATTGCCGGACTAGTGCTAAACTTACGCGCAACTCAAGCACCCTCTGCTCCCATAAAAGCAAGTTAGTAGCAACTAATAGAAATAATTAAACACTATAAAGCCGCCAAGGCCTGATGTACCCACACCAATACCAAGTTGCAGGTAACCTAAAAAACGCTCAATACGCTTATTAGAAAGGCTAAAGGGAAAGCTAATAGCGGCTGATAGAAGCGCCATGCCAGCGATAGAGCCTATACCAAACAGTAGCATGTAGCCCACGCCTAACCAAAAGTTTTGCGCCGTATTCACGGTTAATACCACTAACGCTGCAGAACCTGCCATTCCATGCATAATACCTATCATTAAAGTACGTACAGGGAAGGGCGTTTTATGCTTATGTTGGTGAGCACTTACATCGGAATGAGCAATTCCTGCGTGGTGCTTGTGTGCGTGGAGGTGACGTTTACCATGGTGTTGATGCACATGGAAGTGAACGCCATTACGGCTCATGCGCCAAAGTACATTTAGGCCCAAATACAACAGCATAAAACCTACTGCGCACTCCAGCACTGATGCCACATGATCAGGAATTAAGGTGTCTGCTAGCAAAGCTGCAGTGCCTATGACAAACAGTGTAATGGTATGCCCCAAGCCCCACACAGCTCCGTGACGCAGTGCAGCAGACGTGCCTTGCTTCTGGGTCACAATAGATGCAACAGCAGCCACGTGGTCAGCCTCTAAAGCGTGACGCAAACCAATCATAAAGCCCACTAACAGAGCACTTATTTCCACCTAACTTCCTTTATTTAACAGCAAATTTTGCTGCGTATTAATTCAACGCCTGCAGGCGATATATACTCATGTTTATACGTTGGTGATTCTGGGCGATCACTACTTCGCCACCCAATTGGCGTAACATCACCTGGGTTTTTTGGCCATAAAGGCAGCGCCTAAAAATAGTATAAGATTGCTTGTCCTTGGCCTTTATTTCCAATAGTGCAAACTCATAAAGATCTGGCAAACTAAATTCTAAACCTGACTCCGTGATCTTTAGGGATGTTTTAACTGCAGTAAGCCTTAGGCTCAGTGCCGCTGGATCTGACAAATATACGCCAAATACAAATTCAAGCACGTAATCGTAGACCCGCTGCATAGGCGTCAAAATATTAAGCTTTAATAAACCGCTTAGCGCAGTAACCCGTTAGGCCACCTAAGGTAATCCAGAACACGCCATTAGCAATAGCTGTGGCGTAGATAAACTGAACTTGTAAACCTTCTAAAGTTGCAACAGCTTGCGTATCAGGGTGCATAAAGCCATGGACTTCTGGCTGTGGCGCACCTACAAGCCAAGGCGCAGCAATAAACACAATGGCCACCAACTTAGCAATACCTGGTAAAAACACTAAGCTGAAAATAGCCAATCCCGTAGCTACAACAGCCAAAACCCACCAAGATTGGCGACCTTCAAGGGCTGCAGCTTCCATGCTTGGAATTTCTGGAGACAGGCCTAATGCCGGAACAACAAAAAAGGTGACATAACCTGCCAAACCCCAAACAACACCCTTAAACCAAGAAATGTTTAATTGAGCTTTGTCTCGAGCCATGAACATGCAAGCTAATAGAATCATAGCAAATCCAAAGGACGACAACACATTAGATAACACTGTATAACCAATGCGCTCTAGGCCATCCTCAGGACTCCAAGCTGCTTCGCCATTGGCGTTAACATGGGAGTGAGAATGACCATCATTGAGGGCTGCCACCACTTCTGGTTCGGCAATTTCAAACACTTCGGCCGCATAGATAATAGGCGAGACATGTAGAGCTTGAACAGCACTCAACACTAAACCTGCGACCAAGGCAACACCTAGCGCAGTTAACACCATAGAACGAAACATAAGAATTACCTAAAAAAAGGAGTTAGCCCTTAGTGGCAAGGAAACGCAAAAGAGTGACGAGTATCGTGTGCTGCATTGTGTGCTACATCCATAGGTGCAAAACCAACACCCATCAATACAACCATACCTAAAATTGCAGCAGCAGCCATCTGTACGCTGTTAGGTGCTAATGCTCGGCTAGGTGCAGCAGTATTAACTGTAGAAGTAACTGTAGACGTAATCATGTATTTCTCCACGTGCTCACCCGCACGATTAAAACTAGTGTTAGAGGGTATAAACCCATAAGTTGTAGGCCGGTCTCCGGGCTCACAAGCAAGGCTTGTTTACCGTTGCGGGGGCAGCACAGTTCATATAGAGACTGTTTCCCGTTAAAGCTAAATTCGTGTAGCCACCTACGGGGCCTACTTTATGCCAAAACGATTATTTTTTGAAGCGTTAATACGAGAGGTTTCATTCAACACGCGACCCATAGCACCAAATTTAACTTAGACCCTGTATCTCAAAGTTGAATTAACAGTTAATTTTCGCTCAAACTTCATGCCAGGTACTCGAAATAACGTCTCCACCGATGGTATGATGTCAGGCTTAATTGCATACCTCTTTAATAGTGAGATTACCATGACTGCGTTTGGCACCCAATTTGTCCCTGAAATGGCATTAGCCACCTTTGACGGCCAGCAATGGAGCACTCCAAGTTTAGTGCCTAGCGATAGCATCTCATTACACCCTGGTGCTCACGTATTGCATTACGCTAGCACTTGTTTTGAAGGGCTAAAGGCGTTTAGTCACCCCGACGGTAGCCATCACATTTTCCGAATAGACCAAAATATTGAGCGTATGGCCCAAAGCAGTCGTTTACTATCTTTACCTGAAGTAGATGAAGCCATGCTAAAAACTATGATCTTAGATCTTGTTAGCCGCTATACTGGTGACATCCCAGCGCCTCCTGGCACCTTGTATTTACGTCCAACTCACATAGGCACAGAAGCTGCTATAGGCAAAGCTGCAGCGGCTTCTGCACCATCTATGTTATACGTTTTGGCATCCCCAGTAGGCGACTATTTTGCTGGAGGCGATACCACCTTAAGAGTATTAATAGACGAAGAAGGTATGCGTTGTGCACCGCACATGGGCATTGTTAAAAGTGGTGGTAACTACGCCAGCGCCCTACAGGTATTGAATAAAGCCCGTAAAGAGCACCAAGCAGACCAAGTGTTATTTTGCCCCCATGGCGACGTACAAGAAACTGCTGCCTCAAACTTCATCTTGATTGACGGCAACGAGCTAATCACTAAGGCACTAGATTCTTCATTCTTGCACGGCGTTACTCGGGCATCTGTATTGACATTAGCCACAGAAATGGGCTTAACCGTAAGCGAACGCAACCTATCTGTAGAAGAACTGTTAGAGCGTAGTGCTAACCCAGGCGCCGAAGCGGCTCTTTCTGGCACTGCTGCAGTGCTAACACCTGTGGGCACCTTAATTCACCACAGCAAAGACTACACCGTAGGCACTGGCAAGCCAGGCATAACCACACTTAAGCTACGCAAAGCCCTGAATGATATTCAGTTTGGTGTGACTGAAGACCGCCATGGGTGGTTAACACGCGTATAGTGGTGCTGTGTGAGCATTGGTGTTATTCGGCACTTGATGCTCCTAGCTAAGTTAGCTTAAGCGTAGTCACTAATGCTAAAACAGTGCTATAGCTCAATGGATCGGAGGCCACGTTGACGGATCAAACTATACCTCACTACCATCAATTCGCCGCACAATATGCACAACAATACGACAGCCTTTCTGGGTTTGATGTGCATGCGTCATGGGCACATTTATTAGCCGGCAAGACCCCAAACAAAGCGCTTGATATTGGTGCGGGCAGCGGCCGTGATGCCCGCTGGTTAGCGGCGCTGGGTTGGCAGGTGACTGCAGTAGAACCCGCCGAAAAGTTAAGAATAATGGCCTCTAGCCAACCAAACCTTAACATCACTTGGTGTGATGGCCGCCTGCCAAACCTAGCCGAGCTGAACCGGAAGGGCGGCCTATACAATATTATTCTGCTCTCTGCGGTTTGGATGCATATACCTTGTCACCTGCGCCAAGCCTCGCTAAAGCGATTAGCTGGCTTATTATCACCAACGGGCATATTAATCATCACTTTGCGCTTTGGGCCACAAGATGACCGGCGGCCAATGTTGTCAGTGAGTGTAGAAGAATTACAAGCTCTCGCACCCAGCCTCAACTTAACACTCACTGAACTGCATGAACCAGCAGGCCATGCTGACCAACTTCAGCGCAGCGACGTAACGTGGAAAACTGTCGCCCTAGCTCATAATGCGAGCGTTAACCTATGACCCATAAACAAGCTTACTTACTCACTGGAGGTTTGGGCCAACAGCTACTTCCTGCATTAAGGCGAGCCATACTAAACGCCACCGAAATCGAAATTGCAGTGTCGTTTATAAAATCCAGTGGTTTAGAGCTTATCTTTGGCGATATTGAGGCCGCATTACTGTCTGACCGAAACGTTAACCTCACACTACTTACCAGTGATTACCTGTGTGTAACCGAACCTCGAGCCTTGCGCAAACTCATGCTGTTGGCAGAGCGTGGTGCCGACATTCGCATTCACCAAGCCAGTCATGGTTCTAGCTTCCACTTAAAGGCCTACATCTTTGTACACAGCCGCCAAGACAATATGGTGAGTGCCGATGCCTTTATCGGCTCCAGCAACATCAGCAAAGTTGCTCTAACCGATGGCCTTGAGTGGAATTATCATATTGATTACCCCAACCAAAATGACAACCTTTCTGAGACACGGATAAGGGAAATACGCCAACAATACTCCACCTTAGCTAGTCATCCACAAGTTATCCATCTTGACTACCCATGGATCGAACAATACGAATTACGCTATGCGTCCGCCAAAAAAATTAGCCCTCTGCAACCTTCATATGCCGCAGCAACAGAACCCGACTTACCCCTGCCGACCCCCCGGGCGCACCAAACCGAAGCACTGACTCTGCTAGACACTGCTCGCAAACGAGGCTTAACCAAAGGTTTGGTTGTGTTGGCCACGGGCCTTGGAAAAACCTTCCTGGCCGCTTTCGATGTGGCACAAGCACAGGCAAAAAAGGTTGTTTTTGTGGCCCACCGGCAAGAAATATTACTGCAAGCCGAAGCAAGTTTTTTGGCCGTTCTGCCGCACCTAAGAATCGGTCGATTTACCGGTAAGCAAAAAGACAAAGATTTCGATCTGCTATTTGCCTCGGTGCAAACCCTAGGCCAACAGAGGCACTTAGAGCACTTCGCAGCAGATTATTTTGATTACATGGTCATCGATGAATTTCACCATGCGGCGGCCAGTAGTTACAACAATATCCTCCAGCATTTCACAGCTAAATTCATGCTCGGGCTAACTGCAACACCAGAACGCACCGACCAGTCCGACATACTCGCCCTATGCGACCATAATCTTATTTACCGCAAAGACTTATTTGAGGGCATAAAAGAGCAGCAACTTTGCCCATTTCACTATTATGGTATTTTTGATAGTGAGGTGGATTATGAACACATCCCTTGGCGCAATGGCCGTTTTGATCCAGAAAAACTATCTAATCAACTGGCCACGTTGGGCAGAGCAAAACATATATTCAACCAGTGGCAAGCAAATGGATTAAATAGAACTCTAGCTTTTTGCGCATCTCAATCCCAAGCCGATTTCATGGCCAGCTACTTTACCAATGCTGGCATTGCAGCAGCGAGCGTCCATACGGCCTCTAATGTGTCTCGTTCGGAAGCCATAGATGGTTTAGAGTGTGGAGATCTAGCGGTATTATTTAGTGTCGATTTGTTTAACGAAGGCGTTGACGTACCGAGTATTGATACTGTTTTAATGCTGCGTCCAACAGAATCGAAAATCTTGTTCTTACAGCAACTGGGGCGAGGTTTACGCCTAAATGAGACCAAAGGCCACTTAATAGTGCTCGACTTTGTGGGCAACCATCATAGCTTCTTAAACCGTCCAGAACTGCTACTCGCTCCCATGTTCAAAGCTAAGCCTAACCGCCAGCAAGTGATCGATGCACTAAACAAAAGCAATCAATTGTTACCCGCAGGTTGTTTTGTAAATTATGACCTTAAATTTGTAGAGTTCTTGCAGTCGCTGGCAAGCAACAATCTAGAAAAAGACTACTTCGCCCTCAAGCTAACGCTCAAGCGTAGGCCCACGGTAACCGAGCTGTGGAACAATGGCTGCAACTTAACCAA
>Ga0209192_10003346_pt1 | contig 10857 bp, 10 predicted proteins | sample ArcticOcean_MG_C_11_FD_187433 | JGI IMG/M metagenome (GOLD analysis project Ga0209192, IMG submission 187433) | Marine microbial communities from western Arctic Ocean - ArcticOcean_MG_CB2_154 (SPAdes) (version 2) | ecosystem: Environmental > Aquatic > Marine > Oceanic | place: Arctic Ocean... | reverse complement strand
CCGTAAGCGATTACGCAGGCCGTTAGTAGAATACCAAAAAAACGTACCGCCACATGTGCAAGCCGCTCGCAAAGCCGAAGCGTGGCGTTTACAAAATGGACTACCTTCGGCTTATGCCCGGGGGGGGTGGATTGAATACGTGATTACCCTCACGGGGCCAGAACCCTTGGAAATGGATCCTACAAACTACGACTATGAGCATTATATCGACCGTCAGATTGAGCCGGTGGTTGATGGTATATTGCCCTTCCTGAATGATAGCTTTGCAAATATTACCCAGAGGCAGTTAGGTTTGTTTTAGGGTAATGGGGAGTGCTGCTTAATTACTTAGTTGCTCGATCAAATGCTGAGGGAAGTCTTCAACCTTTTCGCACCCTACTTGCTCCATCACTTGTTGAAGCTGGCGTTTGAGAATCTCTAGGGCCTGGTTGCCGCCTTGTTCTCCCATGGCACACGCACCAAACATAGGGGCTCTGCCTAGGAAGGTGAATTTGGCACCGGATGCTAGGCTAGAGGCAATATCTGCACCTGATCGAATGCCTCCGTCCATCATTAACGTAACCCTATTGCTGTATTTTTTTGCCAAATCTGTGAGTGGTTTGATGGTGGATTCGCCAGAATCAAGCTGTCTTCCACCATGATTGGAAACGATTAAACCATCTACACCTAACTTAATGGCTAGCTCGGCGTCGTCGGGATTGACGATGCCTTTGATCACTAAGTTACCTTTCCATTGGTCGCGAATTACTTTGATCTTGTGTTCTGTTAAACGGCCAGAAAAAGTTGAATTCATAAACAGGCCAAGATGTTGCATGCTGAGCCCGGAGGGAATGTAAGGTTTCATGGTTTTAAATTCGGGTGACCCTGCAAGAAGCTGTTCGATGGCCCATCTAGGGTGAGAGGCTATTTGCAGAATGTTGGACAAGGTCATTTGTGGTGGGATAGAAAGACCGTTTCTAATTTCTTTAGGGCGGTAAGCAAACGTTGGCGTGTCGGCTAATAAAACCAGTGTTTTACAGCTGGCCTGAGCAGCACGCTGAAGGAGTTTGTCTCGCAGTTCATTTTCCGTAGGGTGATAGAGCTGAAACCAGAAGTCACCTTCGGTAATTTCAGCAATAGTCTCAATACTTGCTGTGCCTACGGTACTTAGGCAAAAGGGTATATTGTGTTGCTTGGCAGCCTTGGCCAAAATTTCACATGATTTGGGCCACATGAGCCCTTGAAGCCCAACGGGTGCTATACCGAAAGGTGCGTCGTAGGTTTTACCAAACAAAGTGGTTTGTTGCGAAGCACCGTTGAAGTCGCGCAAGTAATGCGGGCGAAGTTGAATGTCTCGTATTTCTTTTGTGTTGCGGGCTAGGTTAATGTCGGCAAAACATCCCCCTGTAAGGTAGTCATAGGCAAAGCCGGGCATGCGTTGTTTTGCGCGTTCGGCTAACATTTCGATTGAGGGGTAGCGTGAATCCATTTTTTTCCTACTTGCTGTTACTTTAACGCTCATCGTAACTTTGCCGAAGTTTCAGGGGCGGTGCTGTGTTGTACTAAAAACTAAATGACATTATGCCCTTGGTGGCGACAAGACTCTAGTGGGTAGGACGATATATAGAAAGTGATCCACAGGAGTGGGGTTAGCTTGCTCTTTAAAAGGGTGGATGGGAGGTAAGAAAAAGGAGAGGGAGGATTATTGAAAGGCTTCATAAGCTTGTTCTTAAAGGCTAATGAGGGTAAAATTAGCGCCTCATTTTTTACGCAATTGTTGCTCCTGTTTAATGCAACAGCATTCCACCCCAAGTGGCCTTTGGTAGGGGCCACCACTGAGCAAGGACAATCCATGCCTGTAATTACTCTTCCTGATGGCAGTCAGCGTTCTTTTGACGCACCTGTATCAATCCATGATGTAGCTTTTGATATTGGCCCAGGCCTTGCAAAAGCTGCTGTAGCCGGCAAAGTGGCTGGTGAATTGGTTGATACGAGTTATATCATCACTGAAGATACAGCCCTTGCTATTGTTACTTCAAAGGATGACGAAGGCCTTGAGGTGATTCGTCATTCTTGCGCACATATGATGGCGCAAGCAGTGCAAGACGAATTCCCTGGTGCCCAGGTGACTATTGGCCCAGTGATCGAAGATGGTTTTTTCTACGACTTTGCCTATGAGCGCCCATTTACACCTGAAGATTTAATTAAGATAGAAGCGCGCATGAAGGCCTTGGTTAAGGAAAACCTTAAAGTTGAACGCCGCATTATGAGTCGTCCTGCTGCTGTTGAGTTTTTCAAAGACCTCGGCGAAGACTACAAAGTAGAGATCATCGATAGCATTCCTGGCGAAGAAGACCTCTCTTTCTACAGCCAAGGTGGGTTTACAGATTTATGCCGTGGCCCCCACGTGCCTTCTACAGGCCACATTAAGTCCTTTAAGTTGATGAAAGTTGCTGGCGCCTATTGGCGTGGCGATTCTAACAATGCCATGTTAACTCGCGTTTATGGTACAGCTTGGGCAGACAAAAAAGACCTTAAAACCTACTTGCACCGCTTAGAAGAAGCAGAAAAGCGTGATCACCGTAAGTTGGGCAAAAAGCTAGATTTGTTTCACACTCAAGAAGAAGCTCCGGGTATGGTGTTTTGGCATCCGAATGGCTGGACTATCTATCAGGTAGTAGAGCGTTATATGCGTGAGCGCCAGAATGAAGGTGGTTACCAAGAAGTGAAAACCCCACAAGTGGTTGATCGTAGCCTTTGGGAACGTTCTGGTCACTGGGATAAGTTTTCTGAAATGATGTTTACCACGTCTTCAGAAAGTCGCGATTACGCAGTTAAGCCAATGAACTGCCCATGTCACATTCAGATCTTTAACCAAGGGTTGAAGAGCTACAAAGAATTGCCTATTCGTATGGCAGAGTTTGGTTCTTGTCATCGTAACGAACCTTCGGGAACCTTACACGGCATTATGCGTGTGCGCGCCTTTACTCAGGACGATGGCCATATTTTCTGTTCTGAAGGCCAAATGCAGGACGAAGTGGCACGGTTCATCGATTTCTTGTATGACGTATACAAAGACTTTGGTTTTGATGACGTTATCTTGAAGTTGTCTACTCGTCCTGAACAGCGTGTAGGCTCAGACGAAATTTGGGACCGGGCAGAAGCTACATTAGAAGAAGCCTTGAACGCGAAACAACTGCCGTTTGAGATTTTACCAGGCGAAGGTGCCTTTTATGGCCCTAAAATCGAATTCTCTTTGAAAGATTGCCTTGGTCGAGTTTGGCAGTGTGGTACTATTCAGGTAGATTTTTCTATGCCTGGTCGCTTAGATGCACAATTTGTAAATGAAGCGGGCGATCGTGAAGTTCCGGTGATGTTGCACCGAGCCACTTTAGGTTCATTTGAGCGTTTCTTAGGTATTTTGATCGAAAACTTTGCTGGCGCTATGCCACCTTGGTTAGCACCAAAACAAGTGTCTATTTTGAATATTACGGACAAACAGGCCCCTTTTTGCCAAGAAGTTGAAAAAACTTTGACAAAAATGGGCTTTAGAGTGGCTGCGGACTTGAGAAACGAAAAGGTAGGCTTTAAAATCCGCGAGCACACAATTCTTAAAGTTCCTTATATGCTAGTAGTTGGCGATAAGGAAGTTGAAACTCAGTCTGTTACAGTACGTACTCGTACGGGTGAAGATTTGGGTAATATGAGCCTAGAAGCTTTTGCAGATCTGCTTAATGCAGACATCGCCAAGCTTGGCCGCACTGAAGCGTAAGTTAACGCTTTTGACTAACGAATAAACGGAGATACCGCAATTAAACGCGAATATAATAAGGGCAAAGTAAAACGCCCAACAATTAACGAACATATTGAAGCGACTGAATGTCGTCTCATCGGTGCTGACGGCGAACAAGTCGGTATTGTTACTGTTGCTGAAGCACTAGTAATGGCAGAAGCTGCCAAGCTGGATCTAGTTCAGATCGCAGCAGACGCCGAGCCTGTAGTCTGTAAGATTATGGATTATGGCAAGCAAGTGTTTGAAGTTAAAAAACAGAAAGCGGCTGCTAAAAAGAAGCAAAAGCAGACGCAAGTGAAAGAAATCAAGTTCCGTCCAGGAACTGATGTAGGAGATTATCAGGTAAAGCTACGCAACCTGATCCGTTTCCTAGAAAATGGTGACAAGACGAAAGTAACCTTGCGTTACCGTGGTCGTGAGATGGCTCACCAAGAATTGGGTATGGAATTACTTAAGCGTGTAGAGGTCGATTTGGCTGAATACGCTGGAGTAGAGCAATATCCGAAGATGGAAGGCCGTCAATTGACTATGGTGTTGGCACCAAAGAAAAGAAAGTAACCCTAAAAAGTTACGCTCGGGAGACCGCTTAAGAGTTTAGGTTCTTAATTGCGTCTTCATTAACAATCAACGAATGCGTGGAGTAAATGTAATGCCTAAGATGAAATCTTGCAGCGGTGCTGCAAAACGATTCAAGAAAACTGCTAACGGCTTTAAACACCGTCAGTCCTTCACCAGTCATATTTTGACCAAAAAGAGTACCAAGCGTAAGCGTCATCTACGTGGCACTTTGCAGATTAGTTCTGCAGATAAGCCATTAGTACGTCGCATGTTGCCGTACATCTGATTAGTCACTGGTAAGGAGAAAGTATAATGTCTCGCGTAAAACGTGGTGTCCAAGCACACCGTCGTCATAAGAAGATCCTCAAGCTAGCTAAAGGCTATTACGGTGCACGTAGCCGTGTGTTCCGAGTTGCTAAGCAAGCCGTAATCAAAGCTGGCCAATATGCCTACCGCGACCGTCGTCAACGTAAGCGTCAGTTCCGTGCTCTATGGATTGCTCGTATTAACGCCGGTGCGCGTATGAACGGGTTGTCTTACAGCCGTTTGATTTCAGGTTTGAAGAAATCTTCAATCGAGATCGACCGTAAAGTGTTGGCTGATTTAGCTATTCACGACAAAGCGGTATTCACAGCGATCGTAGAGAAGGCTAAAGCAGCACTTGCTTAAGCTGGTTAATCTAACGCTAACTTTGGTTAGTATAGATTTAACTACCTTCGTATCCTCTCACGAGGATTAAAAACAGGGGAAGAGTGCAAACTCTTCCCCTGTCTTGTTTTAGATGGAGAAGAATATGGAACACCTCAAGCAACTGGTCACTGATGGCTTAAATGCCGTGGTTCAAGCGGCAGATGAAGCAGCCCTTGACCAAGTTAGAGTTCAGTACTTAGGTAAAAAAGGCGAGCTTACACAACAGCTTAAAAGCCTAGGTAAGTTGTCAGCTGAAGAGCGGCCTGCAGCCGGAGCTAAGATCAATGAAGCCAAACAGCAAGTGCAAGACGCCATTACCGTAAAGCGCACTATGATGGCAGCTAATGCCCTAAGTAAGCAGCTTGCAGTAGAAGGCATTGATGTAACATTGCCTGGTCGTGGCCAAGATATTGGCGGCTTACACCCAGTAACGATGACCATCGAACGTATTCAAAATTTCTTCGCTCAAATTGGCTTTTCTGTAGCTCAAGGCCCAGAAATCGAAGATGATTATCATAACTTCGAAGCCCTAAATATTCCTGCACATCACCCAGCACGTGCCATGCACGATACCTTTTATTTTGGTGATGGCACTCTTCTTCGTACCCACACATCAGGCGTACAAGTTAGAACCATGGAAAAGCAACAACCGCCTATTCGCATTATTTGCCCAGGCAGGGTTTACCGTTGTGATTCTGACCAAACCCATTCGCCAATGTTCCACCAAATAGAAGGTTTGTTGGTGGATGACAATATTAGTTTTGCAGACCTAAAAGGGATTCTGCATAATTTCCTTAACGTGTTCTTTGAGCGTGACCTTCAAGTGCGCTTTCGTCCATCGTACTTTCCTTTTACCGAACCTTCTATAGAAGTGGATATCGGCTACCAAGGTGAAGATGGCGAACAAAAATGGCTGGAAGTATTAGGTTGTGGCATGGTTCACCCTAAGGTATTTGAACACTCAGGTATAGACACTGAAAAATACACTGGCTTTGCCTTTGGTATGGGCGTAGAACGCCTGGCTATGCTGCGCTACGGCGTTAAAGACTTGCGTATGTTTTTTGAAAATGATCTGCGTTTTTTGGCCCAATTTAGTTAATCTTTGATCGAGAGATAGACATGAAATTTAGTGAACAGTGGTTGCGTGAATGGGTTAACCCAGCAGTTAGCAGCGATGAATTAATAGCTCAAATTACCTTAGCCGGACTAGAAGTTGACGACGTAGAGTCTGCAGCAGGCGAATTTAGTGGCGTAATTGTTGGCGAAATCGTCAGTGCGCAGCAGCACCCTAATGCAGACAAACTGCGGGTATGTCAGGTGAGTGACGGCGCTACAGAAATTCAAGTAGTGTGTGGCGCACCTAATGCCCGTGTAGGTATTAAAGTAGCGTTTGCCACCGTAGGTGCGATATTGCCTGGTAACTTCAAAATCAAAAAGGCTAAGCTGCGTCAAGAAGAGTCTTTTGGCATGCTGTGTTCGGCAGCAGAACTAGAATTTGGTGATGAAAACGATGGCATTATGGAACTGGCAGCCGACGCGCCAGTAGGTGCTGATATTCGTGAGTACCTTAATCTTAATGACAAGATCATTGATGTAGACTTAACTCCAAACCGGGGAGACTGCTTAAGTATTGCAGGCCTTGCTCGTGAAGTGGGAGTGCTTAACTCAATGGATGTTACAGCGCCAGAATACTCCGAATTAGCACCTCAGATTGAGGATGTTTTTCCGGTAAGAGTTAATGCGCCAGAACATTGCCCGCGCTTTGTGGGCCGCGTGTTAAATAACATCGACATCACTAAAACGTCTCCGTTGTGGCTGCAAGAAAAGCTTCGCCGCTGCGATGTTCGTAGTATTGATCCTGTGGTAGACGTCACCAACTACATTTTGTTAGAAATGGGCCAGCCCATGCATGCATATGACTTGGATAAGGTTAACGGCCCTATCATCGTGCGTATGGCTAGTCAGGGTGAAAACCTAACCTTACTAGACGGTCAAAAAGTTGAGCTGACTAATGAGACTTTGGTGATCGCTGATAGCGAAGGTTTACTAGGCATGGCTGGCATCATGGGTGGTGCAGATACCGGAGTGGGCGCAACTACTCAAAATGTATTCCTAGAAGCCGCCTTTTTTAACCCCATTAGTATTGCAGGCAAAGCCCGCAACTACGGTTTACATACCGATGCGTCCCACCGCTTTGAACGTGGCGTAGATTACGATCTACAACGTAAAGCTATGGACCGTGCAACCATGATGCTACAAAGCATTGTTGGTGGAGACGCTGGCCCTATAGTAGAGCAAGCATCGGCCGAGCATTTGCCAAGCCTTTCTAAGGTGACCTTACGTAAAGCACGTTTAGAAGCCTTGTTGGCTTATAAAATTGCCGATGAGCAAGTGCTTGATATATTAACTCGTCTGGGCCTAACGTTAGTTTCATCAGACGCTGATAGCTGGAGCTTTACTGCACCATCGTGGCGCTTTGACATCGCTATTGAAGCAGACCTTGTGGAAGAAGTGGCCCGTGTATACGGCTACAATAACTTGCCAAGCACTAACCCTGTAGCCAGTATGGAAATTCCAGCCAATCCAGAAGTGGATCGTCCTCTTTCTATCTTGCGTCGCCATCTGGTGAGCTGCGGATACCAAGAAGCCATTACCTACAGCATGGTAGAACCTGGCTTGTTAGCTAAGTTTGATGATCAAAACAAGCCGGTAGAACTAATAAATCCTATTTCTGCCGACATGGCCGTAATGCGTACAAGCTTATGGCCGGGTTTGGTGAAAGCGCTACAGCATAATCAAAACCGTCAGCAATCTCGTGTACGATTGTTCGAAACGGGTCAGCGTTTTATTCCTAGTGATCAAGGCTTGCAGCAGCAAGATGTATTTGCAGGTTTAATCTATGGATCACGGCATCCAGAAAGCTGGCACGGCAAAGCTGAAAGTGTGGATTACTTCGATGCCAAAGGAGACCTTGAATCTTTACTAGAAATTTGTGGTCAGAAGTTCTCCTTTGAAGCTGCCCAGCATGTTGCTTTACACCCAGGGCAAAGCGCTGCTATTACGTTAGCTGGCAAAAACATAGGCTACATTGGAGCTATGCATCCAGGTTTAGTTAAAGACCTAGGTATTCAGGGCCCAGTGTTTATGTTTGAAGTGGATTTGGCGTCCATTAGTTTGGGCACGCTCCCGGCTTACGAGGGTTTATCTAAATTTCCAGAAATGCGCCGTGACTTAGCCATTGTATTGGATCAAACAATTAGTGTTGCCACGGTCACTAATTACATCGAATCTAGTGCTGGTGAATGGCTTAAGGCGGTACGCTTATTTGACGTTTATCAAGGCCAAGGTATTGAAAATGGACAAAAAAGTCTTGCTTTAGGCTTGACGTGGCAGCACCCAGAGCGCACTCTTACTGATGATGAAGTAAACCAATGGGTTGAACAGGTGGTTAAACACCTTTCTCAGCACGCTGGTGCGAGCCTAAGAGGCTAAAAATACTCCGTTAATTTTAGCTCTAGAGCTAAGGCTAGCGGGGAAGTTTAGGCCTCGTAAGCTATATTATAATAAATAATAGGCGAGGACCCAGCTATGGGATCACTGACCAAAGCCGATATGGCAGAACGTCTTAGTAGTGAACAAAATCTTAGTAAACGCGATGCCAAAGATATGGTAGAGGCTTTTTTTGAAGAAGTGTCTTCCAGCCTTATTAGTAATGAGCAGGTTAAATTATCAGGTTTTGGAAATTTTGATTTGCGCGATAAACGCTCCAGACCCGGGCGCAATCCTAAAACAGGCGAAGAGGTGGCTATTTCAGCACGTCGCGTGGTCACTTTTAGGCCTGGTCAAAAATTGAAAGACCGTGTTGAGTCCGAAAACTAATGGTACTGATTTGAGTATCAAAGGCTTGATTTAATTCTATATTTTTGCAGCTAAGATACTTCCAAAACGGCAACTATTCTAGTAATATACCGCCTCTCTTGAGGTTCTAATTGAACTTCATCAAGAGTAAATCGGGGCGTAGCGCAGTTTGGTAGCGCACCTGCCTGGGGGGCAGGGGGTCGCAGGTTCAAATCCTGCCGTCCCGACCAGACATTTTTTGAAAAAGACATCATTTGATGTCTTTTTTTTGCTTCAGACGTTGTAATTAAAGGGTTTTGTTATGGATAACTCACTCTTCAAAAAATAATTAATAAAATGATAGTAAAATAGTAAAAACATAACAAAAATAAGTCTATTTGTAAACAAACCCCCACGAAACCCCCACGGAGAGGGGACGGCAGGTTAGCGTTGATATTGTGAAACACAAAGAACGTCCTTTACGGGGGACGCAAAAAATGAGTTCTCGATGTAAGTTGATAATTCTTTGTAATAATTTAGACACAAAATAAACTTCCCACATATTTATTTAATATAACAAAAGATAAATGATTTATGCGTTGTTTTAAATATCCTTTTTAGATATTCTTTGGATAACTAGACGGAAGGAGGTTTTAGCAGCTCGTACTGACATATCTGATGATGAATTTAGGCTGAATTTAAAGAGGAGAGCTGGCCGCCCAAAGATGGATGATCATACAAAGCTGATACGCAGGGTCTAGGGTTTTACCCGGGTTTTACCCCGACTTTACGGACATAACTAAACAGGGCGATAATGCCCTTCTAGGAGTGTCATCAAATGAACAGAAAGTATTCACACGAGTTTAAACAAGGCGCGGTAGATCAAGCTGGCCAGCCGAATGTTACATTGGGTCAAGTCGCCAAGGAGCTGGGCCTCAATCCGAGTATGCTGGGTCGTTGGCGCTTCGAGCTGTCTAGCCATGGTAGAAAAGCGTTTAAAGGGCAAGGTAATCCTCGGGACGAGGAGCTTTCAGTCCTAAAGCGTGAGCTTGCTAGGGTTAAAAAGGAACGCGATTTTTTAAGAGAAGCGGCAACGTACTTCGCCAAGGAATCCAAGTAAGATTCTTGATGATAAGACGTTGTCGCGACGCTTTTCCAATACGAATGATGTGTCGACTGTTATCGGTTTCATCCAGTGGTTATTATGTATGGGTAAGCCGTTCGCCTAGCGCACAGGCTGCTGCAAACGACGTGTTACTGAATGATATTTCTGATCTTCACGAAGACAGTGATGGTGTTTGGGGCGCCCCAACCATTACTGATGAACTGAACATGAAAGGCATTAAATGTAGCGTTAACAGGGTCGCTCGGCTGATGAAGAGCAATGGCTTGCAAGGTATTCCTCAAAAGCGGCAGTGGAAAAAGAAGGATTCTACACAGCGGCCCAGTGACGTTGTGAACCACTTAGAGCGTGATTTTAGCGCAGAAGAGCCCAATCAAAAGTGGGTGACCGACATCACCTACATACGAACAGGCGAAGGCTTTTTGTATCTGTGTGTCGTCAAAGACCTGTGCAACGGCGTCATGGTGGGCTGGTCAATGAGCGCAGTGCAAAACCGAGAGCTTGTTATCCAGGCTGTGCTTGCGGCCTTGTGGCAACGCCCAAAGGGCCTGTGCACGATATTGCATTCAGACCGTGGCTGTCAGTTTACTAGCCATGAGTACCAGCAATTTCTTAAAGGTCATCACTTAACGTGCTCCATGAGTGCGGTTGGGAGTTGTGCAGACAACGCATCTGCGGAGAGTTTTTTTGGCCAAATGAAACGGGAGCGAGTCAACCGCCGTTATTACCCAACTCGGCAGGACGCTAGGGCTGATATATTTGATTATATTGAACGGTTCTATAATCCAAGGAAAATGCGTAAGGTTGAGCATGAAAAAAGTGCTGAAGCTTACTCTATTAAACTGTCCGTGAAATCGGGGTAAAACCCTAACGAATA
>Ga0209192_10003344_pt1 | contig 10864 bp, 10 predicted proteins | sample ArcticOcean_MG_C_11_FD_187433 | JGI IMG/M metagenome (GOLD analysis project Ga0209192, IMG submission 187433) | Marine microbial communities from western Arctic Ocean - ArcticOcean_MG_CB2_154 (SPAdes) (version 2) | ecosystem: Environmental > Aquatic > Marine > Oceanic | place: Arctic Ocean... | reverse complement strand
AATAGGCGTGCGTGATTATGTAACCAGCGGTATCCAGCCGCTTTTTCTGCCCATTTTATAAGCAACTTTTCTTGTTTTTCACACCATTCACACTGTTCGTCTTGTTTAACACTCATATGGTCTATTATTACACTGAGAGATAAATCTCAAGTTCTGGTTTAATTTCTTGTACCCACCACTTCTTTTTTTCTGCATCCCATTTCGCCCCGTGGGATTTCGCAACGTCTTTTTCATCAAAGGGAACATTTAGGTATACACGCGTCATCCATTTTTTCGCTTCTTCCTCAGTTTTGAATGATTTATATACCGCACCAGGGTACCCATCCACTTGTTCCTTGGCCGCGTCCCATGTTGTATAGATACCTGGGATATGTCCCTTGAAGATGCTATAAAACTTTTGTTCCTTCGGTTTACTAGTTCCACCGGCAGTCTCGAAGGCTAATTTATCAACTTCTTCATTTTTAGGATCTCCATTATGCGCCTTTACCCATTTCCATTCTACAACTTTCAATTTATTGCGCACTTCATCGATAGCAATCCATAACTCTTTATTTTTTACGGGTGTACCGGTGGAAGTTATCCAGTCATTTTTTTTCCATTTTATAATCCATGAACTAATACCATTCTTCACATATTGACTATCCGTGAATATACACACTTCTTGGATATCTCTACTCAAACATTCCTCCAAAGCCTTGAGAATCGCAGTCATCTCCATTACATTATTAGTCGTGTCAGTCTGTTTACCAGATAATCTAAACAGATCACTAACCACACCCCAACCGCCACGTCCAGGATTCCCGAGACAACTCCCATCAGTGTAGATCTCATACATACCTATATATATCAATGTCCTTTTATATTAATTTCTCAGAAGAATGTATATGGCGTTTATCTTACCATTGATATCGAGTATATTAATGGGTTGGATATGCTTGATAGGATGCTCCGCCGGTTCCATATACGCGAGTATGAATTTCAACGTATTCAAGATTGTAACAGGGGCTATCCGGGCAATATTGGCGGGTCTCCCTAAACCATTTAATTTTGATCTTCCCAGATCAGTGGCTCTCGAAGAGATTTTACGTTGAGAATATTTTTCTCGGTGAAAAGTAGGAGTACGAATATGGGACTTATCGTCTCCATAATGGTACCAATATCTACAATATTTTGTATGTTATCTTCATCATCTTCGATGGTATCTTATGGAGTATATCATTATAACCCAATAACTTTTTTCAAATGGGTGTTCGAAGAAGCTATAAAGGGTTTATTGTCTCTCGTGGATGATATTGTCGATTTCGCCGTGAATATTGGTAATAAAATAGCTGAAATTGTTACAGGTATAATAGAAAAAATTGAAGATTTTGTACTCGGCGCAGTCAAGGAAGTCGAGAAGACGGGGAAGAAGGTTGTAAAGCAGGTGGCCAAGGGTGGTAAAGATGTTTTCGATAAGGTTGCCGGTGCCGGTAAAAAGGTTGTCAAGGATGTGGCTAAGTTTGGTGAAGATGCATTCGACGAGGTTGTTGGTGTGGGTAAAGATGTCATTGATACGGTTGGTGATGCCGGTAAAGATATTGGTGATAAAGTAGTCGGTGCCGGTAAGCAGGTGATTGATAAGGTTGCTGATGCCGGTAAAGATATTGGTGATAAAGTAGTCGGTGCCGGTAAGAAGGTGATTGATACGGTTGGTGATGCCGGTAAAGATATTGGTGATAAAGTAACCGGTGCCGGTAAGAAGGTGATTGATAAGGTTGCTGGTGCTGGTGAAGAAGTAGGTAAGAAAGTCGCTGAAGCTGGTGAAAAGGTCATTGACGATATTGGCGATGCTGGTAAAGTGGCCGGTGATGCGATGGCCGATGCTGGTAAGTTTGCTATAGATGAAGTTGCTGGTGCCGGTAAAAAGGTTGTTGATGAAATTGGAAAAGAAATTTCAAAATTCTAATGGTTTTTTATAGTAGTATATTGTATATAGCATGGCCACTTTGGTGCTTAGATTAGCTATTATAATGGCACAATCCTCGTCACTAGGGGCGGCGGGATATGTTACATATAATAATTTCAGGCCAGTAGAGACAGTGGTATGGTTTTTTACTGAATTATTACCGATGAAGCTTATACAACTTTTCGAGTTATTCATAAAATTGATAACGGATGCACTTAAAGATATACTGAGGCAGATTCAAAAGATATGGGAAGATGTAGAGGACGCCGTCATATATGCATTTGAAACGGTCCGGGACTTTATATTAGGTATAGGTGAGAGAATATGGGAGGAGGCAAAGAAAATCATTACACTCATCGCAGATGAATTCATGAAGGTATGGGAAAAGATTGAAAATGGGTTTAATGATGTAATAGATACCGTCGAAGATGGTGTTACAAAAATACCGGGACAAATAACTAGGGGGGGTAAAGAGGTCGTCGATAAGATTGGTGGGGCTGTAACTGGGGCTATCAATAAGGTGGGTGAGGGGGGTAAAGAGGTCGTCGATAAGATTGGTGGGGCTGTAAGTGGGGCTGTCGGTGCAGTGGGTGAGGGGGGTAAAGAGGTCGTCGATAAAGTTGCTGGTCTTAGTCAAGCAGCTATCGGTGCAGTGGCTGAGGGGGGTAAAGAAGCTATCGATAAAGTTGCTGGTGCTGGTAAGATTGCTATAGATGCAGTCGGTACAGCTGGTGAAAAGTTAGTCGGTGATGCTGTAGATGCAGTTGCAGCTCCTGTCGATGCATTCGCTAATTCTGGTAAAAAAGTTATTGACGATATAGGCAGTTTTGGGGGCTCAACAATAAAAGAGATTGAAACAGGTATTCTAAATCTTTCCACACACGCATCTAAGGCTATATTAGACGCACCAAAGAGAGGGAAAGAAGAAGCAGAAAAATATTTCCAGAAAGTGCTTGGTTTGTAATTTTTTTATATAGTGTAATAACAAAACAATAGTATGTATGTCAATTCTATTGTTTTGTTAGGACTGTCGGCGTCCTTAGCAGGGGCCGGGATTGGGTTCTATAAATATTTTGATCCTTGGCAGTGGGCTGTAAATTTTGTAGAATCGATACCTCAGAGAGTCGCAGACATGTTAATGTTTTTATTAAAGAAGATACTTGACGCACTTAATGATTTATGGGATATAATAAAAGGTGTGGGGGGTCGATTAAAAGAAATTGCCGAAGGTATTATAGAAAAACTCACAGATGGTATAGAAAAAATGATAGGAAAAATCGAAACTGGTGTTACTGAAGCTGTAAAAGTCGTAAAAAAAGGTGGGGAAAAGGTTGTCAAGGATATAGGGAAAACTGGAGAAGATGTTATTGAAAAAATTGAGGAAGGTGTCACCGATGTAACCGAGAAAATTACAGGAGCTGGTAAAAAAATTTTCGATGATTCCACAGGTGCTATCACGGGTGTAACCGATAAGATTGCTGGTGCTGGTAAAAAAATTTTCGATGATTCCACAGGTGCTATCACGGGTGTAACCGATAAAATTTCGGGAGCTGGTAAAAAAATTTTCGATGATTCCACCGGTGCTATCACGGGTGTAACCGATAAGATTGCTGGTGCCGGTGATAAGATAGTCAGTGATATTGGTACAAGTGTCGTAAAGGTCGTCAACGATGTTGGCGGTGCCGGCACTGCGGTCTTCGATAAGATGAGTGCGGGTGCTGAAGAGGCTCTAGATACTGTCGCAACTGCCGGTGAAAAGATAATCACTGACATCCAAACCGCAGTGAGTGACGCAATTGATAAAATTGGGGGCTATGCCGAGGAGGCGTTAAAAGAAGTGGAGAGATTGTTCGGCATCGCGTGGGATGCTATCAAAGATGCAGCAAATGTAGTATGGGAAGGGGTCGTCGTGGCGGCAGAGGCGGTTGTCTCTGTCGCGAACGATGCGGCTGATGCGGCTGTAACTTATGCAAATGCGGCGGCGAGTGCGGCTGGGGTTGCGGCTGATGTGGCTGTGGATGTAGCCAATAAGCTCGCAGCGGGACTCGATGCGGCTGGGAATGTAATAGCTGGAGGGATCGCCGATGTGGGTAGTGGCATCGTCGATGTGGGTAATGACATAGGCAATGCGTTCACAGGTTGCTTCTCTGTCAAGACACCAATTAAACTTCTTGATGGAAGGGTGATTCCCATGAAGGATGTTAAAATAGGTGACGTGCTTATAAATGAATCAAAGGTTCGCGCAACTATGCAAATACAAGCCATACAAGATGACCCATTTTATAGAATATACAGTGAAGATATTCAAGACTATATCTACGTAACTGGTTCCCATCATATAAAAGATGGTGATAAGTACATACTTGTTAGTAACTGTGATAAATGCGAAAAATTAGACACAGTTGATAATGAGGTATCATGTTTCGTGACGAGCGATCACATGATACCAGTGGGTGAATTTACTTTTTGGGATTGGGAGGACAATCTACTTTAACGTACTCCACAGCTTTCTTTGGTGTTTTACATATGACATCACCACAATGATCCCTATTTTGATAAATAGAATTAATGGATGTTGAAATTTCGTTACATGACTTCAAATTCCAACGTCCTAACATGGGTTTTTCAACTTTTACAAAAAGTTCAAAAATCTTTTTCAGCATATCTTAACTATACTATACTATACTTTCTTTTCAGTTTTAAATAACATTATCGTGCATTTTAAAATTGAATATTTATATTATTTTATTAATTAACCGAAACCAACAAATTAGTTGGAGAAGGCGAGGCCTCCCATGCCAGATTGGATGCGGAGGACGTTGTAGTTGGTGGCGAACATGTGCATGGCAGTCGCGGTACCGGCACCCATCTTAATGGCAACTTGCGCGTTATCGATGCGCGAGAAGTTACAGGTACCAGTGGGCTGATGCTCTTCGGGCTTGAGCGCGAAAGAGTACGAGTACACACCGGGAGCGGGGCAGCCACTGTGGTGGTTGTACGATTGGACCTGGTTGAAGTACTTACCCTTCTGCTCCTTGAAGCGGTCTTGGCCGTTGAGGACAAGCTTGAAGGTGTCGAGCTGACCCGCCGCCTCTTCAGTGAAGGCGGAGGTGGAGAGCTTGGTAGCGTACATGGGGGTGCCGAGGTTGGAGATGGGCACATAGCAGTTGGAGTCGAGGGCATCCGCGGTCTGGTTGGACTCGAGGGCAATCTCAGTGACAAGGTTCTTCGCGGTGAAGTTCCACAGGGAAGACTTCGCGGCGGTGTTGGAGAAGCACCACACAAGCTCCTTGACGGGGTGGTTGTAGGACAAACGGACCTGCTTGGTGGAGGCGGCATCAACGGTATCGGTACCGGTGTGCTGCACCTGCTCGATCAGGTATTCGTGACCCTTCTGGGCGAAGCGGCGACGCTCCTCGGTGTCCAGGTAGACGTAGTTGGCCCAGACCTTCAAGACAGACGCGTTCAGGAAGGTGGTGAAATCGGACGCGAGGTCGATGTCGATGCGCACTTCATGGTATTGCAGAGCAATGAGGGGCAGGTACAAACCGGGGTTCCTGTTGAAGAAGAAGATCAGAGGCAGGTACACGGCACCGGTACCAGCACCAGTGTCCGCCGCAGTGGTCATCTTACCCCAAGTGGCCTTCTTGGCTTCGTCCAAGTAAAGCTCCGAGTACAGACGCCACCATTTCTGGTAGTGCTTGTCAATGCGTTGACCACCGATGGACAGTTCCACGGAAGAGACCGCACGCTCGGCGACCCAGTTGCAGTCACCAGCCTCCGCGGTGGCGGTGGTGGCGATGGCAGACTCGAGTTCGAGGTACATGTCACCGACGAGATCACCGTTACGGGCGACGGTGACGGACACGCGACCGGAGTTGGCGGCAGTACCGTTGACGGTCTGCTCGATGTTCTCCATCGCGAAGTTAGTGTGGCGCTTGTATTTGGCCTGGTAGAAGGTAACTTCGGGGTTACCGGTAAGGTAGACGTCTTGAGCGCCGTAAGCTACGAGTTGCATAAGACCACCGGCCATTTTGAGAGTTGTTGTACTATAAGCAGAGAAAATAATTCTGGTTGAATGTGCGAAATTTCGCAGTCTACTTTTTCTCCGTCTAATTCAAATGTCCACACAGCCTGAAGAATTTGAAGAGGGCGAAATCGTATCCGACGAATATGAAACTGAAGATGAGACATCCATTGGGGATGAGGAAAATCCCGAGGAGATGGGGGACCTTGAGGACCTTGAGGACCTTGAGGACATGGAGGATGATGAGACTGATATCATTGGTTTGATGACTTCACTCATGGCTACCGAAGATGGTGACACGGTGTGTTCGGCACTCGTCGAAATTTCTAACCAAATGCGTGTTCAAAATAAAATACTTATAAAGATTCTCTCAAAATTCCAAAATTAAGTTGTTGAGTAATTTAGTTAAAAGATAAATTCATAGTAAGAGTAAGCATGGAAGACACTCACTTCATCGATAAGGAGCCGAACAGGTATGAAGCACTGGCCGAGCTACAAAAAGAGCAAATCCAATCGATGAATGAGGAACAAATAATTGAGATAGTAAGAAAATTTGAAGTTTTCTGGGATCTTCAGACTGAAGATTATAGAAATGCACGTGAGTTGGGGTACAGGCAATTCATTCATGCTGATAATTGGGACAGTAACAATAACCCAATTCCGGGAAGAATTGACATCCTGGCTATTAAGGGAATCCGAGAACGACAGCGTCGTTTTATCATTGACTTGAAGAATCGGGTCAGGGATCTCAAGATAGAATCTCATGATGTAAATGGTGATGGAATCACGTTATGGAAGCGAGTCAACAACGTCGTCAAACAACTGAAAGACGGTTATGAAAATATCAGACGCCATTTCATAGCATATGAGCGTGTTGTCAACCCAATGGCAGTGCCACAGGTATCCTCAAGTTCTGACCCTTCCACCATGGACGAAGATGAGATTGATGATTGTTCCCCGTATCAAAAGTGTCTCCTCTATACACTCGACGAAGCGTATAAATCCGGGTACCGACGATACAAAGACTTTTGCTGTGAAGAAATCAAGACCATCGATGGGTACTGCACTCGGGCATGGATTGCGAAGCAGGAAATCCAGACTTTTGTCCGTAACATCGCACCGAAAGATGATGAATTCTCAAACTGGAAAAACTTTACGAGTAGAGGGACGGTATACAGAGATGTGATTGACTACATTTCTAAATGCATCGATCCTCAATTTCCCGAGATTGAAAAGAGGCGTCATGTATGGTCATTTAAGAATGGCGTTTTTGTTGGAAAGGAATGGATTCCGGATCGTGGAGTTTATGATTCTCGCTTTTACCCCTACGATAGTAAGGAGTTTCGGTGCCTAGACCCAACTATCATCTCATGTAAGTATTTCGATCAGCAGTTTGATGACTTTTCCCATCTCGAAAACTGGCAAGATATTCCCACACCACACTTTGATAAGGTTTTACATTACCAAAAGTTTGAGCCCGAAGTCTGTAACTGGGCTTATGTTATGGGTGGACGCCTCTGTTATGATGTTGGTGACCTGGATTCTTGGCAAGTCATCCCATTTTTTAAGGGTATCGCGAGGTCAGGTAAATCGACACTCATTAACAATGTTTTCAAGCGTTTTTATGAAAGTCAGGACGTAGGCACACTCGGAAACAACATCGAGAGGAAATTCGGTCTGTCAGCCCTGAAAGACAGTTTCATGTTCATCGCACCAGAGATTAAAGGTGACCTCGCACTAGAACAGGCGGAGTTTCAGTCTATCGTATCAGGTGAGAGGGTTTCGATCGCAGTCAAGAACAAAATAGCGGTTTCACTTGATTGGAAGGTGCCAGGAGTACTCGGTGGAAATGAAATTCCAAACTGGAAAGATAACTCCGGTTCAGTACTGCGTCGTATTCTCCCATGGAACTTTACTAAACAAGTTCAAGAAGCGGACCCAAACCTTGAAAAGAAGTTGGAGAAGGAATTACCCATCATTCTACTCAAGTGTGTACGCGGATACCTAGACTATTCCAACAAATTTAGGGATAGGGATATTTGGAATGTGGTACCTAATTATTTCAAGCTGATCCAAAAGCAGGTGGCTATGGTCGCCAGTACTCTGACAAATTTCCTAGAGTCTACGAACATCGAGTTTGGTGAAGATATGTTTGTACCCCAGAAGTTGTTTATTCAAGTGTTCAATCAACACTGCCAAGAAAACAACCTTGGGAGGCATAAGTTTCACCCTGATTTTTACATTGGACCGTTCAGTACAAGGGATGTTGAAGTCAGGAACGAATCCGTCACATACAAGGGGAGACTGTACCCCAAGCAACCCATCATTTATGGTCTTAACGTCATTGAAGAATCACTTGGATTCACAGACGAGTTTTAAAAAAAATACTTGTACATAATAGTAATGAGTCGAGGAATTCGAGAATTCGTGGAATCCTCAGGCATCAGAATCGAGACCACCGGTCCTAGGAGTAGCCCATCACTCCCATGGCCACCATCCAGGGGTGCGTCAAATGTACAAGTTCCCCGTGAAGTAGAACTCGATCTTTTGAAAAGACAAGAAGTTCCAAACACACTACAGAGAAACATCGTAAATGACAGGCGATACGAAGGTATGTTTAAAGAATTTGAGAATGACCCCCTCGAGAATGAATTCAATGATATCAATAAATTATTAGAAAATGAAAAACAAATGTCTGCACTAATTAATTCCCCCCCGGTACGTGATACTAAACAACTTTCAATGAGTAAACTAAACGTCGGTATGTTTAATGCTAATGTAAACAGTGGATTTGGTAAAGAACCACGAATAAACATAAAAAATATTCTCTTAAAAAAACCTCTCAATAAAACCTTTATCGGTGAAGGTCTTTATCTAGACACTTTAGATATCAAGGGAATATATGGACGGTTTCAGACAGGTTATTCGCATAGTAAAGAATATGGTTCTAAGGGTGATATAAATAAAGACTATTTTAGTACTCAGATAATATTAAGGATTTCTAATGGGATAGAATCCAAAAAGGTTACGTTTAATGTATACAGAAATGGTAAAATTCGATTTTCTGGAGGATTTGTTGGTGCGAACATAAGTGTTCAACCGGAGCTAATTCGGAAATTCGTCGTTAGTCGTTACACGGAACAAGAGGCTTTCTTATATAATCCATTTGAATACAACAATATCAGTGCACAGTTTAGATTCAATGGTGTTTTTAAAAATCTTGGCTTGGCTGCTGCCCGATTTAGAGAATATGGTATGACTGATGTGAGGTATGAACCTGAACTTGGTCCATTCTTCTACGCGTACATAGGCGATTATAAATACAATATAACCAAATCTGGTAATGTTCAGATTCTCGGCGGCAAAAGCCCCGAAGATGTATTAAATGCGTATAATCGGGGGCAGAGTCTAATCGAAAAAATGAACGACGCTGGTGAAATTACCATCACAGGGGTCTTCTACGAAGGTGATAAAAAGACACGTACCAAAGCCAAGGCCAAGGTGAAGCCCGGGACTAAAAAGAAAAAAATACTCAATGCTACCCAAGTTTCTGCGTTGAATATAAACAGTAAAAAGTGTGAACGCATGCCCAAACCTGAACTCATAGATTTAGCTAAGAAGTTGGGTGTGGTAGGTAAATTTGGAACACGAGAGCAGATTTGTGCGAAAATTCAAAAGTTAACTAACAAAAAAACAGTCACATTCAAAAATACCACGAAAGGTAAAAATGTACCCATCACTGGTAAGGTAAATACTAAGAACTTCCGGATCGGGCGAAAAATATGCGATCAATATTCTAAACCCAATCTCGAACTGATCTGTAAAGCTATGAAAATTCCTTACGATAAAAAAGACACTAAAATCACATTGTGTAAGAAGATTGAAAAATCTCGTAATAACATAGCTGCTAAGCCGGTTGTTAAAACCCCATCTCTGCAAGCAATCAAACAAAATAAGAGGAATGCCAAGAATGCCAGTAATGCGATTAATCGACAGTTGAAGATAAATAACATAGAGATGAAGAGACGACTCAATGAAAATTCTATCCGCAATGATCTCGCAAAGTATTTCGGTGTTACATGGATGAAAAGATACAAACCCAATCTTAACAACGATGTAAAGGTGGTTCAAAATGAGATTAATAAACTGAATAAAAAGAAGAACGCACTGGGAATACCTTTCAAGCGTGATATCAATGAAGTTAAACGAAGACTTGTGAGTCAATGGAAGATGGAAAGGAAAAGAAACCTCGAGCAGAAATATATCATGAATAATACGAATGTGACAGGTGTTCCGTACAATTTGAAGAATAGTTTCAAACTAGCACTCGCAAAATATATACTCAATAACAAAAAGGGTAAGATATCTAAAAAGGGGATTGATGACTATAGGAAATATTGGTTAAAGTTTAAATCCAATGTCAATTCAAATGCGCGTCCGAAAGGGATTAACCGAGCGGTTAGAGCTCGGGTTGAAAAATTATAAAACATAAATTTAAAAACTTTTCTCATTCATATGAAAAATATACGGTTTCATATGAATGGTGATAAGGAGGTAAAGAGCGAGCTTTCCACACGCAGTTGTCTTACCGACGCCTTGAAGAACGCGGATAATTTAGGTGCTTTAGTGTCTAATAAGGTTATCTTCCCAATCCCAAAATTTAAATTCACCCACTGGGATAGTGTGGTCACTTGTCACCAAACAGTAAAGGATATCATCACATTTATCAGTCAATACTGCTTCGGGGTGGTCCTCGACGAAAATATATTTATCATCGTGATGTATATAATGCGAACCAGTCACGTACACACAATCCCCTAGTTCAGTACTATTGAACCGGTAAAAAGGGTCATTAGACCTATTCTTAATCTGCATGGTAGCATCTACTAATG
>Ga0209192_10003343_pt1 | contig 10864 bp, 9 predicted proteins | sample ArcticOcean_MG_C_11_FD_187433 | JGI IMG/M metagenome (GOLD analysis project Ga0209192, IMG submission 187433) | Marine microbial communities from western Arctic Ocean - ArcticOcean_MG_CB2_154 (SPAdes) (version 2) | ecosystem: Environmental > Aquatic > Marine > Oceanic | place: Arctic Ocean... | reverse complement strand
CACAGCTTTCACGACTTTAGTCAAATTGTTAGGTTTTTCTAAAGCTTTTTATAAAGCTAGTAAAAACGCTTTGATGGGGGGACGACACTAACGCCTTAAAAGGCGCTTCGCCATGACACTAACGCCTTGTGGCGTTAGAGCGCTTTGCCCATGGCGACACAAGACACTAACGCCACAAGGCGTTAGTGGCGTTAGAGCGCTTTGCGCAAAGCTTTGTACTAGCACCTTGTACAAAGCTTTATGCCCCACAAAAAACTTAAAAAAAAAGCTTATAAAGCTTTGATAAAATCGTGTGAGCTTTAGTGACTTGACCAGGCTATATAACTTGTACAAAGCTTCATAATGTATAGCCTTATATAGTATAGCTTTTTGAAAAATAAAGAGAAACTATTTATTATTTAGAAAAAAAGAAGTACTGACTCTTGAAGTCTTTACAAAAACAAATAAAGTATGACTCTAGAAAGTTTTTAAGGGTATAAATTTTTCTACAACCTGAGTAAAGCTTGTAAGCTGAAAACCTTTTTAGTGACCTGACTCAAATTTTGCTCTAAAGTTTTCTAACAACCTGATTAAGGTTACAAAGTTTTGGGTATAAAGCTTTGTGTCAAGTCGTGTGAGCTTTCTTAAGTCGTTACAACGCCTTGAGTCAAGTCGTTAGGGGGACACTAACGGCCTATAACACAAGGCGTTAAAACGCTTTTGTAACGACACAAGGCGTTAGAGGGTGTAAGGCTTTAGAAAGCGCTCTAACGCCTTATGTCTTGTACAAAGCTTTATGCTCCCCTAAAGCGCTTTTACTAGGTTTATACTCCCCTTTCAAATTCTATGCTACTTTTTTAAAAAAAGAAAAATTGATGCAACCAAAAAGAAGTAAATATCTTAAAGTACATAAAAATGTACAAGCGAAAAAAAAAGGAATACGCGAGCAACTTGCCTATGGGCAATATGGTTTAAAGGCCTTAAAAGCTGGTTATCTCCCAGCAAAAACTTTAGAAACTATAAAGCAGACTTTAGTTCGTAAACTAAAGCGAACCGGTAAACTATGGATTCGTGTATTTCCCCATATTCCACGAACTAAAAAACCAGCAGAAGTTCGAATGGGTAAAGGTAAGGGGAGCATTGCTTTTTGGGAAGCTCAAGTAGATGCGGGGCAAATTCTTTTAGAATTGTCCACAAGTAAAGAACTTGCACAAGAGGCTCTTGCCCTTATTTATGCAAAAAGCCCCATTCCTCTTCTTTTCGTAGAAAGAGAAGAAAAAAGTTTCCAATGATTTATCCGGGCAGCTATCTAACTTGTTTTGATAATTCAGGAACCAAAGAAATACAATGCATCCGTGTTTGTCAGGCCTCGCCCAAAAAAGCTGGTCAGATAGGCAAACAACTTCTTGTATCTGTGCAAAGTGCAGTTCGCAAACAAAGAGCAAAAATTCAGGTAGGTAAACTATATAAAGCTCTCCTTGTGCAAACGAAAAAGGCTCCTGTGCAAATAGCTGGAAATAGTAGCCAATTTGCTAAGAACTTAGGAGTCCTTTTGAATAGCCAGGGAGTACCTATTTGTTCACGCTATTTTGGTCTTCTTCCTTATACAATTAGGAAAGATGGTTTTCTAAAACTGGTTTCTACTGCGAAATCTCTCTACTAACTGGAAGCAAGTATAAAATTGTAAGGTTTGGTGAGCATAAAGCTTTGCGCAAAGCGCTCTAACGCCACTAACGCCACAAGGCGTTAGTGGCGTTAGTGTCTTGTACAAAGCTTTATGCCCCCCCTCAAGCCGTTGTGGCTTGTGTCGTGTGTGCTTTGCTCGAAAGGCCTTTGTAAAGCTTTGTAGCTTTATACCAAAAGGCTTGCGGAAACCTTTTATAAAGCTTTAATCCTCCTTAAAAGCGTTTTTTTAGAATACCTTTGGACAAAAAAGAAAGAAAAACTTAGATCCATGCGAAGAAATCTTCATTATCAGTATGAACATCTTTTGTGGGAAGACCTCCTTCTCAAAGAAAATCCTTTTCAAGCTCAGGAGGTAAGTCGTTTGCAAGCTCTTAGCCTTAGCCATTCTTCAAGTGGTTATCTTCTTTATGAACGAGGACTTCTTGCTTCTTGGGTCAAACTTACTTTACTTACTGGAAAACTTCCAGAAAAAGATCAGGCTAAAAAGTACTTAGCCAATTTTAAATTAATCCCAAAACGTGTTTTGGGAACCTCTCTCAAGTTGGAAAAAATATTTATATACGCTTACCTAGAAAAGCTTCTTTTCTTTGTTTTTCCGAAAATTCGTGGTTTTCGAGGTCTTGTTTTTGTGCATAAAAAAACACAAACAAATTTACAAAAATCTGTACAAAGATCTTTATATCACGAGTTTAACGAGATGAAAGCCGCTACAAAGCTTTATGCCCAAAGCCCTCAAGTTTTGTGTCGCCCAAAGCTTTGTAGCTCTACAGCCACAAGTAAACATCCTTTAAAAAGCTTTCTTGAAAATACAAAACTTAATAAAACTTCTGAAAACTTGTATTCAAAGACACAACGCAGAAAACTTTATACAAAGTTTTCCAGCGGGCAAACTTTTGGCCTCAAACAATTAACTTTTTTTCCAGAGATGGAAGAAACAGGCCAATTCTTTGAAGATATTGGAGGTATCCATACTAGTTTTTATACAAATCAACCTTATTGCCTTCCCCTTCTTCTGACTGGTTTACATTTTCCCTGTTCCCAGTAACCTCTTGTTACGAGAGTAAAGCTTTATAGCTTTAGACTGAAGTCATTGACGTCTTAGTATAAAGCTACAAAGCGTTAGTAACTTAAGTTGTTAGGGGGGCATAAAGCTTTGTACAAGGCGTTAGTGCGCTTTTATAAAGCGCTTCCTCAAGTCGTTGTAACGACTTGAGAAAGCGGCTGTCGCCCAACGCCTTTACTAGCTATAGCGTAAGGCGTTAGTTTCTTGACTAAAGCTTTCTAGAAAGCTTTTGAAAGTCATTTGACTCCAGTTTTTTATTCTTAGAATAAAATATTTTCACTAAAAAAAAACTCTTCCATGAAAAAAGATCAGCTTTCCCTAAGTTTGCTTCTTAGTCAAACTAACCAATCTATTCTACAGCTACAAATACTCACAACTTGTAGCTTTACAACTAAAGCCAGTAAAAGCGTTAAAAGCGCACTAACGCCTTTCTCAAGTCGTTCTAAAAGCGCACGCGAGTCTACGGACAAAGCCGCTACAAAGCTTTATGGACAAAGCGCTCTAACGCCTTATGTCTTGTGTCGCTCCTCAAAACTATTAGGAGATAACGACGTACTAACGCCTTTGCGAAGCGGCTTTAATGGCTTGAGCAATGATCAAACTTTGGTACTGGATTCTTTAAGACTTCCTCAAAAAAAACTTGTCACCAAATCTCTAAAGCCTAACAAGACTTTAGGAAAACCCCTTGAGCAAAACGCTCTAACGCCACTAACGCCACAAGGCGTTAGTGGCGTTAGTGTCTTGGCGAAAGCGCACACGTCGTTACGCCGTCACCCCAAGCCCAAGTCAGGTATTGACGACTTGCTCTTTTCTACAAATAAAAGAAAGATAAAAAAAGAAACACAAAACCTGCGTACAATTTTTCAGGAAGCTAGCTTTTCCCCCCTTTTTTCTTTGCAAGAAGAGAGAAACAAAAAGCTTGTGGAAAACCAAGGTTTGAGAGCAGTATGGAAAGCTAAGGTAATCAATTCTTCTGTACCTCCCGAGAAACGAAAAGAAGCTATGCAAGCTCTAGCTCAATTACCAAAAAACCCTTTGCATACTCCACGTTTATGTATCTTGAGTGGACGGTCTAAAGGAGTATACAAGAAATTTCGTTTATCTCGACATAACATACGCAGTTTACTTGGACAAGGTATTTTGCAAGGAGTAAAAAAAGCCAGTTGGTAAAAAAGAAAAAAACTACTTCCATATGATATACCGTAGTCAACTTTTTACAAGTTTACAAAATGGACAAAAAAGGCAAAAAGATTGGGTGGCCGTTCGTGTTAATAAAAATTGTTTAGCTCTTTTACGCCTTTTACAAAACCAAGGATTTATTGGAGGTTTTACTCCCCGAATTCCTACTAATGAGTCTAAAAGTAAGATTAGACAAAATCAACTTTCTATAGTTTGGGTGGCTTTAAAGTACAAGCACAAACAACCTGCAATTACCCAGATTCAACAAATTTCTACCTCAGGAAGACAAGTTTATGTTACGCTCAATTATTTGACTCAATTACCTTCTTACCCTTGTTGGATTCTGTCTACCTCCAAAGGGCTTATAACTCATGAACAAGCTTTAAGAGCTGGACTTGGAGGAGAACTTCTTTGTCAAATTCAGTAAACAAAAAGAAAAAGGTTTGGGGAGGGCATAAAGCTTTGTACAAGATACAAGGCGTTAGAGCGCTTTGCCCATAAAGCTTTGTACTAACGCCTTATGGCTTTAGCGCCTTATGGCTTTAACGCCTTATAGCTTTGTGTCGTGTGGGCTTGTGGACAGCCCACACGACACAAAGCTTTAGTTTTAACTTTCAGAAAAAGAAAAAGAAATGAAATATAAAATTATGCTTCCTCCCAAGGTAAGTATCTTTGGGCATAAGCAAGGACTACGCTTTCAAGGTCCTTTAGGTATTCAAGATGTGTGTTTTTCTGGGCAAAAAGGAGCTCAAGGTTTTGCTCTTTCGGCTTATCAAGATCATTTAGAGCGCACTTGGATCTGTTTTTCTCATCCAACTTTTGGAAGGTCTTTAAAAAGCTTGAAGCAAGCAGAAAAACTTGCTTATGTAAAAACTCTAGGAGCCCTTCTAGTTCAAAAAGCCAAGGGTGTTACTCAAGGAGCTTTTGTTCACTTGGAACTTATTGGAATTGGTTATCGTGCCCAATTCCAACAAAAATCTGGAAAAACCCAAATAACCTTAAAAGTAGGCTTTAGCCACGAAATTAGGATTCCTTTACCTGCTTCCCTTTTGTGTTTTTCTAAAAAGCCCACTCAATTTTCTTTGTATAGCCTGGATCTACCTGAAGTACAGCAATTTGCTTCTAAATTGATTGCTTATAAAAAACCGGAACCTTATAAAGGCAAAGGCCTTCGTTTTCAAGGAAAAATTATTCCTTTACGTATGGGAAAAAAGAAATAAAACAAAAAAAACATGCAATCTGCTTTTCGTAAAGAAAAAAAACTCCTGCATGAATTAATGAAACTTCCTGGTTTAGGCTTTTGGAAAGCTCAACGTATCTGTAGCGAGTTTGGTTTAGATCCAAGTATTAAGGTAGGGGAATTAAGTCGTCAGGAATTGGATTTATTCATTAGTTCTTTTATAAATCAACATTGGGTAGGTAATGACCTTAAAAAACTTGTTGCTAGTGATATTCAGAGTCTTATTGAAATCAATTGTCACCGTGGTCTTTGCCATCGACGCGGGTTACCTGTTCGAGGTCAATCCACTCATACGAATGCACAGACTGCAAAAAAAAAACACTAATATTTCAAAAATTAATAAAATCTTCTTCAGTTTTTAATGACACTAACGCCAGTAAAGGCATTAGGCGACAGCCGCTTTCTCAAGTCGTTACAACGACTTGAGGAAGCGCTTTATAAAAGTGCACAAACACCTTGTGTCGTTACGCCTTTGGTGGGGGGTATAATATCGTGTGCGCTTTGCCCATCAAGCTTTGTACTGATGCCTTATGACACAAAGCGCTCTAACGCCTTGTGTCATAAGGCGTTAGTACAAAGCTTGATGCCCCTGTGGTAATAATTCTGACTAATTTTTTTTGCAACAAACAAACTTTCAATAAAAAAAGAAATGGATATGAAAAAACAAAATACCATTTTTTCCCTTACTCCTATTCTAGTTGGGAGAAGCCGCTTCCTAAATTCTTGTTTAACGGTTTTACTCAAGTCGTTAAAGGTCTTGTCGCTAAAACTTTCTACGCATGATACTGATTTGGCTTTTTTTTTAGCTTCAAAAAGGCTTTGCCCAAATCTTTCAATAAATACGCTTTCACAAAAAGAAACAGCACTCTACTCCAAAAACACAAATCTATGGTCTTCTAATAAACTAGAGCCTACACCAAAGTCATTTAAGCAAAAAATGGGCCCAACTAAAAAGAAAGTTGTTACTAAAGATACAATAAATACTGTTCCTAATTATTCTACAAAAAGTACTATCCCTAAGAAGAAAGTTTCTCTTAGGGTGATTGCAGTGCTTAACATGTTACGTCAAATTCGTTTTAACGACCAGGGTCAACTTTCTTTGATCGGTTTCGTACTGTCTAGGTTACTGTCTAGGTGCCTTGAAGCCCTCAGGGAGCGTATCGCTCTTCTTCCTCGATACCTATACGACCAACTAATACGCTTAGGCTGGAAGGTCTTTTTGCCTCTTTTACTAGCTAATGTGTTGGCTGTGGTAGGGCTGGTACTTTCGTTTGATCTCCTTGCAGCTACGCTGATTGAAGGGTTGAACATATTTGGCGGGGCTTTAATAAACGACCCACAGGCACTTTTTTATAAACAACTTTCTTATAAACAAACGCAAAAATCACAAAACTATAAGCCTAATAGTAAAGCCTCAAAAGTAGACTGGGGTAATAATCCAAATTTTAAAGAAGAACAAACCACAAAACAAGTAAAAAAGAAAGATTTACTTAGAAAAAGTTTTAGCCAATTTAAAAAGAAAAAGCAAAAATTAATCAAGGAAAGAAAACATAGAATAATAAAAAATGTTCTTCACAGATTCAAAAACCAGCTAAAAAAAAATGTCCAAAAGTTTTTATCTAGGGCCTTTTTCTCGAGGCCAGAGTTAATTAAGTCTTTAGCCTTAGCCCCGTATTTCCCCCCAGGATTCAAGTTAATAAAGTCTTTAACCTTAACCCCAAGGTTAAAGTTAATTAAGTTTTTATTAAAGGACAAAGCCGCTACAAAGCTTTATGCCCCAAAGTTTTTGCGCAAAGCGGCTGTCGCCCAAAGCGCCTTTACCAAGATGTGTGCTACTCTTATAAGGATTCCGTGTAAAGCGCTTCGCCATAAAGCGCTTCGCCATAAAGCGCTTCGCCCAGGGCGCAAAGCCGCAGCAAAACTTTATGGGCAAAGCCGCTACAAAGGTTTACGGGCAAAGCGCTCTAACGCCTTGTGTCATAAGGCGTTAGTGTCGCCCCCTACTTTCGTTAGCTTTTGTCCTTTTAAACGTCGAATAGCATTAGGTTTTGTCCAAACTTGTGATATTAGTAAAGGCGTTAAACCTCCAAAAGTTTTTCCTATTCCTGAAGTGGTAACAGCAAAAAACTTGCGAAAGTTACTTCGTATAATTACCTCCGAGGAAAAGTCTTTTTTTCGTTGTTTACCTAAAGAAGAGCGGCCAATCCTCTACCTTTCCTTGGCAAAAGAACAGGCAAAATGGAAAAAAGCGAAAGCCCGAAAACTACGCAAGCAAATCAAACAAATAAAAAAACAAATAAAAAAAAAGATACCTCGAGGGTTTCCTATTCCTAAAAAGTATAAAAAACACTCTTTAGCAGATAAAAAACGCTTATCAAACGATAAACCTTTGGCAGAAAGGAAACATATGCAAATTCCAAAAAGGCTATCCAGCCCTTTACCTATCATTTTTATTCAAGCAAGTATCAATAACACTTTTTTGACTTTAACAGATACAAAAGGAAATACTCTTTATGCTACTTCTGCAGGGAAAGTAGGTCTTAAAAATGCACGCAAGTCCGGGCGGTTGGTTTCTCAATCAGTTGCTCTAGATCTTGGGCGCAGGTGCAGACTTCTGCGTGTACGTCAGGTAGATATTCGAATGCGAGGAATAGGGCGGGCTAAAAGAACCGCCCTTACTGCTTTGCGACGAATAGGTCTTCGTGTGCGATACCTTACCAGTTACTTTGAGCATCCTTTTAATGGATGCCGTTCGCCAAAGAAACGTCGTGTATAATTTTTTAAAAACCAAGTTAAACCTAGTAAAGACGTTAAAAACGCTTTGCCCATAGAGCTTTGTACTAACGCCTTATGACACAAGGCGCAAAGCGCTCTAACGCCTTGTGTCATAAGGTGTTAGTACAAAGCTTTATGCCTAGGGCTTGAGTACAATATTTTAACTCTTAATGCAACTTAAAAAGTTAAGGTAGTTTCCCTTACAAAAAATACTAACTGTAGTTTTTTAAAAATATCTAGGGTTAAAGATTGTTTATGAGTAAAGTATTTTTATGGATAAGCTTTTTTTGAGCAGAATTTCGAGTACAACATAAAGCGCTTTGCCATAAAGCGCTTTGCCTTTGTGTTTTGATAACTTAAAAAATATTCAAGCCTTATCTAATAACCGGAAAAACTTCTAAAGTCGCTCAAGCCGTTAGCGAAGCGCTTTATAAAGGTGCTTCCTAAAGTCTTGTGCTTAACTAACGCCTTATGACACAAGGGGTTAGAGCGCCTTACCCAAAGCGCTCACGAGACTAACGCCTTGTGGCGTTAGACACAAAGCTTTATGGGCAAAGCACTCTAACGCCTTGTGTCATAAGGCGTTAGTGACGCCCCTTTAAATAGGTGTAAGAGCAGAAATTTGACCTGTTTCATCAAAGCCAAGTCACTAAAGTTTTTTATAAAGCTACAAAGCTTTACAAAGGCGCTTCAGGAGCATAAAGCTTTGTATTTAACGGTTTGTGTCTTGTGTCGCCAAAGACTTTAGAGCAAGGCGCTGGTTTAAAGTCGTGAAAAGGTTAACAAAGGCGCTTTGGGGTAAAGCCCACACGACTTGATACAAAGCTTTACTAAAGCCTTACAACCTCTAACGCCTTGTGTCGTTGCGCAAAGCGGCTGTCGACCAAAGCGCTCTAACGCCTTGTGTCTTGTGTCATGGCGAAGCGCCTTTTAAGGCGTTAGTACAAAGCTTTATGGGGGCAAAGCGCACATGACTTGACACAAAGCTTTACGCCCCTAACGACTTGACTCAAGCCGCTACACAAGCTTTCTTTTCAAAAAATACTACAAAGCACTACAGCTTTGTCTCTTTCGTCTAAGGGTAAGACATTGTCTTTTCATGGCACCAATACGAGTTCGAATCTCGTAAGAGATAAAAGATTTTTTAAAAAAAAGTAATTTTAATGCAACAACAATTATCAAAAAAAACTGACTTGAAAAAAGGTTCAGTAAAGAACAGTACCCGTCACAAAGCCAATAAGACTAAGGCAAAATTTTCAAGCAATTGTACTTCAGTCCTAACGCTTTTAGCAAAGCTTCGTGGCAGTCTACAAAAGTCGGCCAAAAACATTCCTCAAAATTGGATCTCCTGGTTAGTAGAAAAACAAAATACTTTAAATCAAAAAAAACCGGATAAACTACAAAAACTAGTTCATCATTTGATAAGACAAGGAAAAAAAACGCGAGCTCTTAAGTTAGTTCGTCACAGTTTTCACTTCCTTGCAGTAGACAAAAAAGCTTTACAAACCACTCTTTCAGCACAATCAAGGGGGTCAAGTCGTGTAGGCCTTGTAAAGGCTAACTCCTTAATTACTTCTACGATGCGCGGCCAAAAAGAGATCAGTACAAAAGGCGCTTCACCAAAAGGTGCTTCGCCAAAAGGTTTACCAAGAAATAAAAATGGACAAAAAGAGTTATTAGATTTTAATCAAAAAGCTTCCCCTCAAGTCTTGTGCCCTAGCCCTTTTCCAAAATTAAAGGAATCAGTAACAAGACACTTAATAACTAGTAAAGGTGCTTTGGGCGACACAAGATACAAGGCGTTAGAGCGCTTTGCGCAAAAGCCTATATCTTTAGCGGCTTTAAGAAAGCTATTGATCCCCAACGACTTGAGGCCAAAACCTTTATCCTTAGCGGCTTTAAGAAAGCTATTGATGGCAAAACCAAAAGGCTCATCGAAAAGTTCTGGGCGACAGCAGCTTTCTAAAGCCTTGTACCCTCAAGTCGTTACACCCTTTAAAAGTGCCTCGCCATCTTCCTTATCTATTTTTAGGTTAGCTCTTCAAAAAGTGCGCCCTTTTTTTCATCTACGTAAAGCGCGTAAAGCTGGAGTAAATATCCAAGTGCCCGCTATCTTACCTCCCAAAAATCAAGACTCTTTAGCTATTCAATGGTTGATTGAAGGAGCAAAAGCAAGAAAAAAAAAAGAAAGCCGCCAACCGTTCGCCTACCATCTTGCTCAAGAAATTAGAGTAGCTGCTTTACGTCCTAAAGAGTCTTATGCTTTTCAAAAACGAGAGGAAGGAGCAAAACAAGTACAAACCCATCGTAATGCTGCACGTTTTCGTTGGTGGTAATCGAAGCATTTTTTTTGAATTACCTTTTGGCGAAGCACCTTTTGGTGAAGCACTTTTAACGACTTTAGACGTAATGACACTAACGCCTTGTAGGCTTTGCACTAAGGTTAGTAAAGGCGCTTCGGGCAAAGCGCACACGACACAGGCTGTTGTAACGACTTGAGCACGAAGTTTTCCTAAAGCCTTGCACAAGACTTTAGGAAAGCGGCTTTGCCCATAAAGCTTTGTGTCTAACGTCACAGCGCGTTAGTGTCGCCCCAAGACTTTAGGAAAGCGCCTTAAGGATGTAAGGCTTTAGAAAAGCGCTCTAACTCCTTGTGCCATAAAGCGTTAGTATCGCCCGAAAGATTACACCCCAGTATTCTTTTACTTGCCGTCAAGTCGTTAGGGGCATAAAGCTTTGTATAAGACACTAACGCCTTGTAGCGTTAGAGCGCTTTGGGCGACAGCCGCTTTGCGCAACAGCTTGAGGGTGCAAGGCTTTAGTAAAGGCTTTGTAGCCGCTTTGCGCAACGACACAAGGCGTTAGAGGGTGTAAGGCTTTAGTAAAGCTTTGTGTCTAGCGCCACTAACGCCACAAGGCGTTAGTGTCCTGTGGGCTTTGTC
>Ga0209192_10003340_pt1 | contig 10867 bp, 8 predicted proteins | sample ArcticOcean_MG_C_11_FD_187433 | JGI IMG/M metagenome (GOLD analysis project Ga0209192, IMG submission 187433) | Marine microbial communities from western Arctic Ocean - ArcticOcean_MG_CB2_154 (SPAdes) (version 2) | ecosystem: Environmental > Aquatic > Marine > Oceanic | place: Arctic Ocean... | reverse complement strand
AGATTTTAAAAAAAAACAAGAAGAGTTATTAAAAGAAACAGTAAAAAAACAAGATATTATAATTTGTACAGCCTTAATACCTGGTAAAAAAGCTCCAAGAATTATAACTGAAGAAATGGTTCTATCTATGAAACCAGGATCTATCATTTGTGACTTGGCAGCAGCGCAAGGTGGAAACTCAGCATTTTCAGAACCAGATAAAATAGTAGAAAAAAATGGTATTAAAATTATTGGATATACAAATTTTGCTTCTAGAATTTCCGAAACAGCTTCTAATTTACTAGCAAAAAATATTTATAATTTTATTGAGCTTATTTATGACAAAGAAAATAAGACAATTAAAATAGATAAAGAAGATGAGATAATTAAAGGTGCATTAATGAATGGAGACTCACAATGATGGAAGTAGACCCTTTTGTATTTAGGTTTGCAATTTTTGTTTTATCAATATTTGTAGGTTACTATGTAGTTTGGAGTGTTACACCAGCTCTACACACCCCCTTAATGTCAGTAACCAATGCAATTTCATCAGTTATAATTGTGGGAGCTTTAATCGCTGTGGCAGTATCTAACTCTGAGAGCTCATCAGTTTCTTTATGGTTTGGGGTTGTGGGTATTTTTTTAGCAGCCATAAATATTTTTGGTGGTTTCCTTGTAACTGCAAGAATGCTTAAAATGTACAAGAAAGGTAAAAAGAAATAAGCATGATTTCAGCTAATTTAACAGCTTTCTTATACTTGGTTTCTGGAATTTTTTTCATTCTAGCTCTTAGAGGGTTGAGTTCACCCGAAACATCACGACAAGGAAACTTCTTTGGAATTTCAGGAATGGCAATTGCAATTGTGGTTACCCTCCTGTCTCTTAAAGACATGAGCATTTTAGTTAACAATTCATTATTTATTTTAGGTCCAATTGCATTAGGTGGTTTAGTGGGAGCATTCATTGCTGCAAGAATTGCAATGACAGCCATGCCACAACTAGTTGCTGGATTTCATAGCTTGGTAGGGCTTAGCGCTGTATTAATAGCAATCGCTGCTTTTTATAATCCTTCGTCTTTTGGAATAGGTGAATCTGGAAACATTAAATTAGCATCTTTAATTGAGATGTCCTTAGGAGCCTCAATTGGTGCTATTACATTTTCTGGATCGTGCATTGCTTTTTTGAAACTGCAAGGGCTTATGTCTGGTTCACCGATAACTTTTAAAGGACAGCACATTATTAATTTGCTTATAGGTCTTAGCATTGTTTTTTTAATAATTTATTTATGCTTTAATCAATCAGAGCAATTATTTTGGACCATCACAGTTCTTTCAATTTTGGTAGGATTTTTAATTATTGTTCCAATCGGAGGGGCAGATATGCCAGTAGTAGTTTCCATGTTAAATTCTTATTCCGGATGGGCTGCTGCTGGGATTGGTTTTACTTTAGAAAATACTGCTCTGATTATTACAGGAGCACTAGTTGGATCTTCAGGTGCAATTCTTTCATACATAATGTGCAAAGGAATGAACAGGTCTCTGTTTAATGTAATTCTAGGAGGTTTTGGAGGAGAGGCGAATGAAGGATCTTCAGAAGACAAGCCAAAGAAACCAGTTAAGCAAGCTGGAGCAGAGGATGCTGCATTTTTAATGAAAAACGCATCGTCAGTTATCATAGTTCCTGGTTACGGTATGGCAGTTGCTCAAGCTCAACATGCTTTAAGAGAAATGGTCGATAAATTAAAAGAACATGGAGTTAAAGTTTCCTATGCAATCCATCCAGTTGCAGGAAGAATGCCTGGTCACATGAATGTACTATTAGCAGAGGCAAATGTACCTTACGATGAAGTTTTTGAATTAGAAAATATTAACAATGATTTTTCCAATACGGATGTAAGTTTTGTGATTGGTGCTAATGATGTTACCAATCCTGCTGCAAAAACTGACAAGACCAGCCCTATCTATGGAATGCCAATTTTAGATGTAGAAAAATCTAAATCAGTTCTTTTTGTAAAACGAGGATTGTCGGCAGGTTACGCAGGTGTTGATAATGAGTTATTTTATAGAGACAATACTCTGATGTTGTTTGCTGATGCAAAAAAAATGGTAGAAGAAATTTCCAAAGCTCTAGATTAATTTTGGAACTGTAGCTCAAAAGTAGAGTACTCCGTTGACATCGGAGGGGTAGTGGGAGCGTTACCCACCAGTTCCACCAAAGATGTTATCTTGTTGTATGATAAGTTTTGTCTTTTTGGATAATTTTATATAGAAAATTGTTATTAAATATTATTAATAAGATTCATTGTAAATATGAACATAAAAAAAAAACTACTCATTTTAATTGTTGCCTATAATCATGAAAAATTTATAAAAAGTGTTTTACAAAGGATTGATGCTAACCTTGTCAAAAAATATGATGTTGAGATTCTTATTAACGACGACTGCTCCTCAGATAAAACTTTAGAATATGCTCAAGAGTTTATAAAATTTGATAGCAGTAATATTTTTAAATATACATTATTATCCAATCCTGAAAACCAGGGATATGGAGGTAATCAAAAGATTGGCTACGAATATGCACTAAAAAATAATTTCGACTTCGTGGCATTAGTTCACGGAGATGGACAATATGCCCCCGAATGTCTCCAAGAACTAGTGGAGCCTTTAAATTTAGATTCCGTTGATGCGGTATTTGGCTCTAGAATGATGACTAAAAATGGAGCATTGAAAGGTGGTATGCCATTATATAAATTTATAGGTAATAAGATTTTAACTTTTTTTCAAAATTTTGTGTTTTCTACGAAATTCACAGAGTTTCATTCCGGATATAGAATTTATAAAATTAGTTCTTTAAAAAAAGTACCATACAAATTAAATGCAAATGATTATGCATTTGATAACGAGATAATTGCTCAATTTTTACTTGCTAAGCTAACCATTAAAGAATTGCCAATTCCTACTTATTATGGTGATGAAATATCTTATGTTAATGGACTTAAATATGCCTATCAAGTTTTTACAACTAATTTAAAAGCTAAATTACAAGAAGTGGGTATTTTTTATGATAGAAAATTTGACTGCTACGTATCAAAAGAAAATTATATTATTAAAGATGCCTTTTCTAGCACACACACCAAAACAATGAATATTGTTAAAAAAAATTCTAAGATTCTTAATTTAGGATGTAATAAAGGTGTGTTAGCAGACTTTTTAAAAAAAAAAAATTGCTACATAGTAGGAGTTGATAAAGAAAATGAGATAGAAAAAAATTTACTAGATGAATATATATCTTGTGATTTAGATAAGGGGCTACCAAATATTGATTATAAGCAATTTGATTATATTTTAATTTTAGATGTTATCGAGCATTTAATGAGGCCAGAAAAATTTATAGATGAGCTAAAAAATAAAATTAAACTTAATACAAAAGTTAAAATTTTAGTGTCTACCCCAAATATTGCATTTATAATTATAAGATTAATGCTTATGGTTGGATTTTTTAACTATGGAAAAAGAGGTATTTTAGATAGAACTCATACAAGATTATTTACATTTTCCAGTTTTAAACAATTGATTGAACAATTTGGTTTTTCTATTACCAAAACATACGGGATTCCGGCTCCTTTTCCATTAGCCGTAGGTAACAATATTATTGGCAAATCTCTAATTTATATAAATTTATTCTTAATTAAAATTTCTAAAAGACTTTTTTCTTACCAAATATATTATGAAATTAAACCGGATGTTTCATTAGAAACCCTCTTGTCTCGTGCGACTACAAATACTAAAAATTAAAAAAAATTCAAATGGGAATTGGTTGCGGGGCTTGGATTTGAACCAAGGACCTTCAGGTTATGAGCCTGACGAGCTACCAGACTGCTCCACCCCTCGATATATAAGTAAAATTGTATTTAATAGTAAAAAAAAATTAATCCAGGCAACCTACTGTCCGGCCAAATAGAGAGTGATCTAAATGTGGGTGATAGAAAAATTACCAAAGATAATAATTGCAAATATTCTTTTTTAACATTTGGAAACTTTAATTTAAGACAGCTACAAAAACTGATAAAGCAAGTTCAATTTTCGAAATGCCAATATTTGATGTAGAAAAATCTAAGTAAATTTTGTTTATGAAGCGAAGCCTTTCTCCATGGTATAAGGGAGTTGACAATGAGCTGTTTTATGAAGACAACACTTTAATGTTATTTTCCGATGCTAAAAAATGGTTTAGGAAATCACCAAAAAGAACTTTGGACTAAAATGCAAATAAAATACACAAATAATTGTTTTTTTTTATTTATTTTATATTTAAGCCTAATTGTTGGTTTTGTATTTAATGAAAATTTAAATACAGGAGCTTATCCAGATTGGATTCATAGCAACTCAACTGTAATTAAAGATCTATCATCAAAATTTAAAGAAACAATCTTGTCTTATGATAATTATGGAAACAGACATTCGCCAGTATATCTAATTTTTTTGTCAACTTTTTTAGACCTGGGATTAAATTTAAATTCTGTAAGGTTTGTTCATTTGCATTTATGTTTAAGTTTGTTTTTCATTTTTTACAGCTGTCTTAAATTAAAGTTTCCAAATGTTAAAAAAGAATATTTGCAATTATTATCTTTGGTAATTTTTCTATCACCCACATTTAGATCACTCTCTATTTGGCCGGACAGTAGGTTGCCTGGATTAATTTTTTTTACTTTATCAATTTATTTTTTTTTAAAATTTTTAAAATATAATGATTTGAAAAATGTTTGGTTTTGTTCTATGGCACTAATATTATCATCCTATATTAGTCCAAATTTTTCCTTATTTTCAATATATTTTTATTTTTATTTTTTTAAAAAAATAACATTTAAAAATGTATTATTATTATTTATTTTTAATCTAATTGCATCAATACCCGCATTGTACTATTTGCTGATTTTAAAAATAAATTTTTTAGTAGCAGGAGTAACTCCAGGATTGTTAGGACAATCAATTGCGATATCTTTTAATTTATCTGATAAAATAATGATAATAAGCTCTATTCTTTTATTTCATTTGTTCCCAGTTTTGCTATTTAAAAATTTTTTTTTTAATTTTTTTGATTTTTCAAAAAAGTTTGTATTTATAATTTTTTTAATTATGCCTCCTTTAATATTTTTTTTTAACTATCAGGTTATTTTTACAGGAGGAGGATTTTTTTTTCAGCTGTCACAAATGCTATTTAAAAGCAATTATCTATTTTTTGGCATATGTTTTATATCAATTTTATTACTATTTTACTTTTCAAAATTAAGCATAAATAATTTTTACTTAATTCTTTTGATAATCCTATCTAATATTCAAAACACTATTTATCACAAGTATTATGAGCCAATGATTTTAGTCTTGTTTTTTACATTATTTAGAATTGTTAATTTGGAGCTTTTTTTTAAAAACAAAAATAATTTGATTTATTTGTATGTATTTAGTTTGGGATATATTTTTTTGAGACTAGTCAAAAATAAATACTATACATAAATTGGTTGCGGGGCTTGGATTTGAACCAAGGACCTTCAGGTTATGAGCCTGACGAGCTACCAGACTGCTCCACCCCGCGATATAACTGTAATAGTAAAAAAAATTAAAATCTAGCTTTAAGTTTTCGTAATTTTTTAACTCTTGCCATGCTATCCTCTAGCTCTCTTTTTTTTCGTTCAGATGGCTTTTCATATGTACTTTTGATTTTTAGCAGGCGAAACGTGCCTTCACGCTGAAGTTTCTTTTTAAGAACCCTCAGTGCTTGTTCCAGATTGTCATTTTTAACTTCTATTTTAATAACCTACCTCCAAATAAGCGGCTGAATTAACATTTTGCAAAAAAAAAGTCCACCGTTATATTGCTATTTATATGGAATATTTTATCCCATCCCCAAAAAAAGGATCAGAAAGTAAGGCTAAGGTTATATCAAGAAGGGCATTTGCACTAACTTCATTTAAATTTGTTTTTCTGGCAGCGATTATATCTCGTCTATTTTATCTTCAAATTATAAAGCGAGATGAATTTATTATCAGATCAGATAAAAATAGATTTAGGAAGTGGAAGCTAACACCTTCTCGAGGCATAATTCTTGATAAAAATAATAATATTATTGCAGATAATTTTCAGGTTTTTAAAATCGCAATAATTCCAAGAGAAATTAAATCAATAGATAATTTTTTATCATCTTTTTCTAAAATATTACCAATTACCAATAATGAAATTTCTTATTATAAAAAAAAATATAGATTACACAATAAAAATTTACCTTTTGTTTTAAATAAGAATTTAGATTGGACTGATTTTTCAAAATTAAACTACGTTATTCATAATTTACAAGGTGCGCAGCCTTTTATGTCATACGAAAGAACTTACATACATTCAAAAGAATTTGCTCATATTTTAGGATATGTCAGCACACCCAACCAAAAAGATTTAAATCAGATAGACAAAAGTTATTTTGATGTTCCTAATTTAAAAGTTGGAAAAATTGGGTTAGAAAAAAATTCTAATAAAAATCTTTTGGGCATCCCCGGATCTGCTACTTATGAAGTAAATGCATTTGGCAAAAGAATAAAAAATATAAAAAAGATAGATGGAATTAATGGAAGTAGAATAAAAACTTCTATTGATAAAGACATTCAAATTTATGCTTACCAGCAGTTAAAAGAAAAATCAGGGTCTGTGGTTGTGATGAATATGTATGGAAGTGTTTTGTGTTGCGTTTCTAGCCCATCTTATGATCCAAACAAATTTACATATGGAATAAGTTATAAAGATTATGACATGTTGAAAAACGATGAAAAAAAACCCCTGGTCAATAAAGCTATGACAACCACCTATCCACCAGCGTCTACATTTAAAATGATAGTAGCTTTGTCAGCTCTAGAAAATAAAATTATTACTAAAAATTTTAGACATACCTGCAAAGGAAAAGTAGATCTTTATGAGCAGAGATATCATTGTTGGAAAGATAAAGGCCATGGACGTATAAATTTAAAAAGTGCAATTAAAGAATCATGTGATATTTATTTTTATGAAGTTGCAAGATTATTAGGAATTGACCGCTTGCAAAAAACAGCATTTAAATTTGGACTGGGTGATTATGTATTCCAGGATTTCTTTGAAGAAGCGAAAGGTTTAGTTCCATCAACTTCATGGAAGAGAGAGACTTTAGGCAAATCCTGGTATTTAGGAGAAACTATGATTTCTGGAATAGGACAGGGTTACATTAAAACTACTAATGTTCAGCTTTGTAAAATGATTGCTCAATTTGCCAATGGTGGCTATCAAATTGATGCAAGTTTTTTTGATTCCAGCGATCTAATCTTGGGTAAAAAAATTATTGAAAACAATGAGCATACTGAGCTGATTTTAAAAAGTTTATTTGAGGCAACCAATCATCCAGGTGGTACATCTTACCGCTCAAGAATCGCTGGAACAATGAAGCTTGCAGGAAAAACTGGAACTGCACAGGTTAGAAAAATATCGCAATCTCAAAGAGCACAAGATTTAAAAAATAAAGATTTACCTTGGAAGTTTAGAGATCATTCATTGTTTACTGGATACGGCCCAGCGGACAATCCTAAATATGCAATTTCAGTTGTTATTGAGCACGGAGGTTCAGGATCTGCAGTTGCTGCCCCTATAGCAAGAAATGTAATGAGAAAGATTTTTGAAAAAGAAAGAAAGTTAAATAATGTATAGATTTATTCGAAAAAATATTTTTGAACAAGCTTGGGAAAAAATTATTCAGTTCGACTGGATTTTTTTCTCTCTTATCTCCATTCTAATTTTTGTTGGCTTGTTAACCATTCACACGGTAGATAATTCTAATAGTAATTATTTATTTAAGCACTTCTTGAGAATTTCGATTTCTCTTGCTTTGTTTTTGTTCGTTGCATTTATTAATATTAAGTTTTGGTACCGGTTTGCATATATTTTTTATATTGTGGTTGTGGGGCTACTTATTTACGTAGACTTTTTTGGCTTGTCTGCGCTTGGAGCAAAGAGATGGATCGGTCTTTATTTTTTTAACATTCAGCCCTCAGAATTAATGAAAGTAGGAGTAATTTTAGCATTAGCGAGATATTATCAATATATTAAGCTAGAAGAAATTGATAATTTTTCTAAATTAGTTATCCCAGTTTTTATTATCTTTATTCCATTTTTTTTAGTAACCAGTCAGCCAGATCTAGGAACAGGACTGTTTATTTTAATAGTATGTCTTGGAATGCTTTGGTTAGCAGGTCTTAATTTAAAAATTTTTATAACTGGTTTTTTCTCTTTATTAATATTAACACCTTTTTCTATTGCTTTATTAAAACCTTATCAGAAGGAAAGAATATTAAATTTTTTAAATCCAGAAAATGATCCTCTTGGATCGGGTTATCATATTGTTCAATCTAAAATTGCAATTGGATCAGGAGGCTTTTTTGGAAAAGGATTTAAGCAAGGAACGCAAAGTAATTTGGAGTTTTTGCCAGAAAAACATACAGACTTTATATTTACCGTCTTTTCAGAGCAATTTGGGTTCTTTGGATCTGTCCTATTGATATTGCTCTTTTTTGCTATTATTTTAAAAATTTTAAACATCTCTTTAAAATCTCAAAATAATTTTTCTAGACTGGTATGTTTTGGTGTAGGATTTAATGTATTTGTTTATCTCGCAGTTAATCTTGGAATGGTCACAGGGTTACTTCCAGTAGTTGGGGTTCCATTGCCTATTATTTCTTACGGAGGTACTGCTATGCTTACTACCATGTTTTCATTAGGGCTGGTCATGAGTGCCAAAATTCACAAAGATCATAATCTTTAAAACTTTATGAATAACAAGAATGAAATAAAGGCCTATATCATGTTGATTCTTGCTACTTCTTTTTGGGCAGGCAATTTCATTGTTGGAAAAGTTGCTACTCTTTTTGAAATATCTCCCATCTCTCTAAACTTTTATAGATGGTTTTTTGCTTGGATTGTATTGGCGCCATTTACTATGAGGCAAGTGATTTTGAACAAAGCAATAATTAAAGAAAACATATTTTCTATATTAACAATGTCTTTTACTAGTATATCTGTTTTTAATTCAGCGGTTTATTATGGACTAAACTATACACAGGTACTTAATGGAGTATTGATGATATCCACTATACCTATTTTAATTATCTTAATTTCGTCTATTTTTAAAACAGAGAAAATAAATATTCTTCAAGTATTTGGAGTCTTTATGTCCTTGTTAGGGGTGATAATAATAATTACTAAAATGGAACTTCAGAAGCTTTTGCATTTTCAACTTAACAAGGGAGATCTTTGGATTTTGGTAGCGATGCTATCATGGTCGATTTATTCTATTATTATAAAAGAAAAAAAAATTAACCTTCAGCCATTTGTTTTATTGCAAACTTTAATAACATTTGGTGTTATTATGTTAATCCCTTTTTATTTATTAGAAATTTCTTCTGGAAAATACATTCCTCTTAACATTCCAGTTTTTTTGATAATAGCATATATTGTTCTATTTGCAGGAATTGGAGCATATATATTTTGGAATAAAGCAGTGATGACTATTGGGCCAAATAGATCAGGGGTTTTTTTGCACTTGATGCCAGTGTTTAGCTCTATAATGGCAATTGGATTATTAGGAGAATCTTTTGCTAAATTTCATTTTGTAGGAGCTCTTTTTATAGTGACTGGAATATTTCTATCTTCTAGAAAAATAGTTTAATGAAAAAATTATTTATTTTTTTTATTTGTTTGTGTTTTTCCACGAATTCTTTTTCTGAAAATTTAAAGAAAGCATATTTTGCGGGAGGATGTTTTTGGTGCATGGAAGAATCCTTTGACAAAGTGAAGGGAGTGAAGGTAACAACATCAGGATATTCTGGAGGTCATGTGAAAAACCCAACTTACAAACAGGTAGTTCAGGAAAATACCGGGCATCTAGAATCCGTAGAGGTAGTTTATGATTCTAATGTAATAACATACACAACATTAGTAGATGCCTATTTTAAAAGTATAGACCCTTTTGATTCTGAAGGACAGTTTTGTGACAAGGGTTACAGCTATCGTTCAGGTATTCTTTATCAGGATTTAAACCAAAAAAAAATCATTGATAGAAAAATTCTAGAAATTGAAACTAAATTTAAAAAGAAAGCTTTTGTTATTTTGAAAAAATTTAATGAATTTTATAAAGCTGAAAATTATCACCAAGATTTTTATGAGAAAAATTTCTTTCGTTATTTAGCTTATAAAAAAGCGTGTAAAAGAGAGGAAAGATTAAATGAACTATGGAATAATTAATTTATACTATTTAATTTTATCCATTTATCAGTATGAGATAAGAATAATCTAATCTTGTGAAAAAATTACAGATTTTAAAAAAAGGTTTTTTAGACGTAATACCCCTTACCATTCCAGTAATACCTTTTGGAATTATTTATGGAGTGATAGCTATTGAAATAGGCCTAAGCCCCATAGTGGCATTTTGTATGTCATTTATTATCTTCGCTGGATCTTCCCAAATTGCATTTGCTCAACTTTTTTCTGCAGGAGCCTCTCCTTTGGTTATGGTTAGTTCCGTTGCAGTTATTAATTCAAGACACTTTCTTTATGGGGCAGTTCTTTCGCAGTATTTGAATAAATTAAATTGTTATTGGAAGATTCTTTTGGGTTACTTAATGACTGATCAAGCTTTTAGTGTTTCTCTTTCGTACTTTAAAAAAAATTATAAGAAAAAAAATGCTCATTTTCATATGCTTGGGTCTGGCCTTACCCTTTGGTTTTTGTGGCAGTTATCGACTTTGGCTGGAATTATTTTAGGAAATATAGTTCCTGAGCAGCTAGGCTTAACATTTGCAATACCTTTAACTTTTTTATCATTGATT
>Ga0209192_10003334_pt1 | contig 10880 bp, 8 predicted proteins | sample ArcticOcean_MG_C_11_FD_187433 | JGI IMG/M metagenome (GOLD analysis project Ga0209192, IMG submission 187433) | Marine microbial communities from western Arctic Ocean - ArcticOcean_MG_CB2_154 (SPAdes) (version 2) | ecosystem: Environmental > Aquatic > Marine > Oceanic | place: Arctic Ocean... | reverse complement strand
TACCAAACTTATGGTAATTTATTCCATTTAGAAACTGATTTAACAGAAAAAATTCAAAAAATTATCCGTTTAGAAATAGAAAAGTATAAAGATTACTTTAAAGAAAGCGGAGAGGGATTTATAACAAGCTGGCCAGATAATTATATTCTTAATGGTTGGGTTGTAAGTATGAAAAGTGGAGGTGAATTACAACCCCATATGCATGAAGATGGTTGGCTTAGTGGAAGTGTATATATAAACGTACCTTCAGACTTGAAGTCTGACAGCGGCAATCTTGTTGTTTGTATAGAAGAAAAATATTTAGCGGTTGAGAAAGAAAATCAAGAAAAAAGTATTGATGTAATTACTGGGAGTTTGTGTCTTTTTCCTGCTTCTTTACTTCATTACACAATACCATTTGAATCGGAAGAGGAACGTATTGTTTTGGCATTTGATGTTGTCCCAAAATATTAATCAAATCAATGTGCTTATATTTACACTAGTGTCTATAATTCCCAATGACATTGTGACTGACTGGCATAGCGAGGCTGGGGTTAGATGTTATTCAATGAGATGACAGCAAAAGAAAACTGATAATTTTATACGTCAAAAAAACGTGCTATTCTAATTCTGTAAAAAATATTACAATGCTTACAACGAAAATAAGATGCAAAAATAATGCATTAGAAAATAAAAACAATTAGTTAAAACATGCATGAAGCAGATTTTAAGGTATTTAATGGAACTTACTATCAAACGATTACTTCAGCAAGGTATTAAAGCACATAAAGAAGGCAAGCTTCAAGATGCAGAAAAGCTATATCGAGCTATCCTGCAATCACAACCAGCACATCCTGATGCCAATCACAACTTAGGGGTAATAGCAGTATCCGTTAATAAAGCTGATGCGGCATTGCCATTATTTAAAATCGCTCTTGAAGCCAATCCAAAGATAGAACAGTTTTGGCTGAGTTACATCGATGCGCTAATCAAAGAAACACAGCTTGATAATGCTAAGAAAGCCGTTGAGCAGGCAAAAAATCAGGGTGTGGCAGGAGACAAATTAAATACCCTCGAGTCACATTTAGCTTCTGGAACCCAAACTCAAAATGTTAATTTTGAATCCCCACCTCAGCAACAACTCAGTAGTCTTTTAGAGTACTATCAGAACGGACGATTTGATGACGCTGAAAAGCTATCGGCATCTCTCACTCAACAATTTCCAGCGCATCAATTTGGCTGGAAAGTGCTTGGAGCGGTGCTTCAACAAACTGGAAGAGTAATTGATTCATTAACTGCTATGCAAAAATCTGTACAATTAGCTCCTCAAGATGCCGAAGCGCACAACAATTTGGGTAACACGCTCAAAGAACTAGGGAGATTAGACGAAGCTGAAGCAAGCTATAAGAAAGCGATAGCATTGAAGCCTGACTATGCCGAAGCCCATAGCAACTTAGGTAATACGCTGCAAGAACTGGGCAGATTAGTTGAGGCTGAAAAAAGCTATACACAAGCGATAGCGTTTAAACCTGACTTTGCCGAAGCCTACAGTAACTTAGGTAATACGCTGCAAGAACTGGGCAGATTAGTTGAGGCTGAAGCAAGCTACAGGCAAGCAATCAAGATCAGGCCTGACTATGCTGAGGCCTACAGCAACTTAGGCAACTCACTCAAAAAGCTGGACAAATTAGATGAGGCTGAAGCAAGCTATACACAAGCGATAGCATTGAAACCAGATTATGACGAAGCCCACTTCAATTTGGGTTGTTTCCGTGAGTATAAGTGTGATCTAGAGGCCGCCATAGGGAGCTACAAACAGGCCATAAAGATCAAGCCTAACTATCCTGATGCCTGGTATAACACGTCACTAGTGAATTTGAAGCTTCAAGATTTCGAGGCGGGCTGGTCACTCTATGAGTGGCGTTGGAAACGGACAGAGGCCTTCAATAACCCCTTGCAATCTTCTAAACCGTTATGGAAACCCTCGAAGAAACAAAGGGTTTTATTATGGGGCGAACAAGGTGTTGGCGATGAGATTATGTTCGCTTCACTTATTCCAGACCTTTACTCTTCATCTTCTAAGCTAATAGTGCTGACAGATAAACGCCTAATTCCACTTTTTAGACGCTCATTTCCAGATGATATTGACTTCCGTCCAAGTAATGAAGTTGTCTCAGAAACTGAATATGACTCGCAGATTTCAATGGGATCCGTTCCATTACATTTTCGGCAATCCATAGATAGCTTTAAACATAGTGCGCAGGGTTGGCTATCTGCAAGCACTGTGAAAGCAAAAAACCTGAGATCACAGCTACTTTCTGATGACAGTGAAACTCTTATAGGGATTAGCTGGCATACAACTGCTCATCATAATGGGGCTCAAAAAAGGCTAATCCCACTAAATCAAATTGCACAAATGTTGCACGCACCAAAAGTAAGGCTAGTGAGCTTGCAGTACGGTGATTTTGTTAATGAGGTAAAAAAACTATCAACTGATTATGGTATCAAAGTCGCTCAAGTGACCGAGATAGATAACATGAATGATATAGACGGTTTAGCAGCTCTGATTAGTGCTTGTGATCGAATTGTTTCTATTGACAACATAATTGTGCATCTTGCTGGTGCTCTTGGCAAAGAAACAAAAGCATTTCTGCCTCATTCCTGTGATTGGAGATGGGGTCAAAGTTCTCAGGACAGCTATTGGTATGATTCGGTGCAGCTATACAGACAGATTATAATTAGTGATTGGGAGCACGTGATAAAAAATTATGAAACTCTAAAGTGATCTTGGGGAGTGCACAAAAAGTACACTTTAGTCAGTACACATAAGAAGTCTCAGTAACCACTGAGAACCTAAGACCTTGCACTGAGTTCAATAAAGTGGTTTTGGTCTCTTTTTTATATATCAGGAATTGCTCTACTGAAATTTTGAGATGTTTGATTTTTCCAATGCTTATTCACCCACTCAATATTTACTTGATCAGGATTTGGTTGCCCATGAAACACAAACACTTTTCCGCCTTTAGGAATTTAAGCACCAAAAAATTGTGAATGATCAACAGGTCTTCTTCCCCTTAACGAACCTATCTTGAACGACCAGCTCCATTGATCTGGAAATGGACTACGAAAACCACTCTTATTCAGAAAATCACTAATAACATTTTGATCACCAAAGAATGGGACTTTTGCTTGTGCAGCTTTCCAATGTGAATGGTTATCTACGAAATGCCGCCAGATCGCTTTATTTTGTGTAAATCTCATTATGGAAGAATTAAACTCTTTACCACCAAGCAGACCTGTATCAGGATTCATAAAATCTCTAATTATACTAAAGCCATCATATTCAAATAGACAGTCAATATTTTTTCTAATTACAACACACAACACTAGACGTAGAAAAAACGTGCTTCCCATCTTTCCCCAAAATCTATCTGATGATACAGACACTTATTAAAAGGATATGTGTGATGAAATCATATGACGAATTAAAAGCTGAAATGGAAGCAATTCAGCAGCAGATGGTTGAAGCTAAGAAGAGATTCGAACTCTCGACATTCTCGTTGGCAACGATATGCTCTACCACTGAGCTTCGCCCGCTTATCTTACCTTTTATTCAACCTCTTGTTCAACATTACCTTATACAAAAACTGTGTCAATATGCTCATTTTTGTCTACCCCAAATCAAATGAATGTTCTGATGTATGCGTCACTGATGAAACCATACATAGGCCGGTAAAGAAGAGGCTAATAAAGAGATCATGTATAAACAACCTCCACTTCCACGAACTAAGGCATGAGGCCATATCACGGTTTATTAAGAGAGCTAACTATTCCAGAAGCCGCTTCCATTAGCGGACATAAAGCTCAGTCTATGTTGCTTAGGTATGTACATCCTGACCTTAGTTATATTAAGAAGAAGGTTATGAGTTTTTAGGTACCATATTCTGGGATTTGATACCCCCTGGGATTGATGAAATAGACCATTTCAAAAAAAGGGTTAAAGACTTGCTGTTATTTTATTTTAGCATTTAGTTAATACATTAAAGATTAGCTATATAATAGCTAAAGATTATTAAAAAGGATGATTAGTATCAGCATTGCTAAAACTTTAATTTTCTTTATAGGATTTATACTTTCCAGTTGTACTATTGTTAATACAGCTCACGTAATGATTGATGAAAAACGATCTTAGATTGATATAAGTGAAGTAAAACTATATACAACACCACCACCAAAATATATTGAAATTGCAATTCTTAATGTTGATTCAGGGCATGATTTCCGGACTGCTTAAGGTTTAATGAATACGTCAATTGAAAGACTCAAATTAGATGCTGCGAGCATGGGTGCTAATGGAGTGATTTTAAAAAATGTGGGTGACAAGATAAGTGGCGCATATGGTGTAATCTCAAGTCCAATTGTTCCAGGCGCTCCAGCTATAGTATCAATGAGTTCTCATAATTATAAAACCGTCTCTGGAACAGCTATTTATGTCGCCCAGTAAATAAAGGTATTTTAAGTAAGGAATTAAGACGACATACTTATTACTAATGCCCATGAGATTTCCCTTTATGAAGATTGCTTAACTTATCAAAGTCTTGTTTGCTGATTTCTTGGTATAATATTGACATGATAAAACTCTCAGTGCTTTTGAACTAAATGTCAATTACCTCTTAAATTATTCATGAAACTGATCTTCAGCCTCAGTCTTATGATTTCAGCAAATAAAACTAGACTTGCGATAGGCCAAATGAATACAAACAGCCATACGTTTATCTCTTCATACGTAATACCCAATACTCCACCAACGTCGTACAAAAGCCTTACGCAAAAGTTAAAGGTTATATCAATCCACTCTATGCCACTATTTGCCATTTATTTTACCTCGTGTTTAAGCTAAGGTTATGAAATGATTATGACTAAAGGTTGTTGTAATTGAGTTTAAAGTTTGCAATTTATTAAATCTAGGTACTTATGGTCTTTTTACATATTTCATGGTAGGAATTTTGTAATCAGTAATAGCGGTGAGTAAAATGGAAAAATTCAAACTATCGTTGAATGGGCAGAAACTGATTCATTTGTATGAAACAATGGCTACAGAGGGATATAATCGTTCTGATGGTTCGTTTGTAGAAAATGCTTATGATGATTTTGAGCTTAAAAAATTTCGGAATTTAGTTCTTCCACATTTTAAAGAACATACCATCAGATCTGTTCTAGATTATGGCAGTGGTGGGTCAGACTGGGAAAAAGAAGATTTTGATCAAGAAAGCAGGCAATCAGCTAAAGATTTTTTCTCAGTAGACACCGTCGCAATTTATGAACCAGCTAGAAGTATTGACCAGAGAAAAAAATCCGAATGTGTAATTTGCATGGATGTTCTAGAGCATGTTTTTATATTAGATGTTTCAGCTGTTTTAAGGGATATTTTCAGTTATGCCGACCGATTAGTTGTTCTAAATATAGCGTGTTATAAAGCCGCCGCAATGCTTCCAAATGGGGAAAACGCTCATATCACTGTCAGGGACCCAATGTGGTGGAAAGGAATGCTTGATTCAATATCGATTGATTTCCCCTGCGTTAACATTCTTTTGTTATGTTCACCTACTTATGGGAGCGTCCAAGTTTTTGAGAGCTGGAGGGCTGATGAATGGGCAACCAGCACTAATTTTGAGACCCAAATGCCAGCCCCTGCTCAAGCAGGAAAATTGCCTGTCGCCAACAATGAAATTTTAGTTACAAAGGACCAATTGTTCGCATTGATAAACAATTGGTTGGAAAAAGCACCTGAAAATAGGGTTGAACTGATAGACCTCGTTTCTCAGTCGTTTAAAAAATAATGAAGATCTAAAACAATATTTCTAATTTATTTAAATACATAACTCATACCAATTTAAAAATAAAATATATGAAAATACTAAACATTTTTTATATGGGTCGTTTAGTTTTCTGACAGAGCAATCGAGCTCATGAATAGTTAGGAGAATTACTGATGACAAGTGTTAACACAAATGTAGGTGCTGTTGTTGCAGCGGCTAATATTGAAAAAATAAGTAAAGAGATGGATACTGCTATTGCAAGACTTTCATCTGGATTGAGAATAAATAGCGCTAAAGATGATGCTGCAGGAATGGCTATCGTTAGTAAAATGGAAAGCCAGGTTAAAGGTCTTGGTATGGCTATTCGTAATGCTAGCGACAGTCAAAATTTAATAGATACAGCTGAGGGTGCAAATGTTGAAGTTGTTAATATTTTACAAAGACTTCGTGAATTAGCAATTCAATCATCAAATGATACTAATACGGCTTTAGATAGAACTTTTATTAATGCTGAGGCAACACAATTAATTGCTGAAGTTGATAGAATTTCTGCACAAACAACATGGAACGGTTCCAGCTTACTTGATGGAACATTTACATCAAAACAGTTTCAGTTAGGCGCAAATGCTGGTGAAGACGTAACTTTTGATATAGATAGTTCTGCAAGTGCAGACATAGGTAATTATAGAGTTAATGGTACTGCATCAATGATAGCTGCAACTGATGACATTATTACAGCTCAAACCTTGACTATAGCAGGAAATATTGGAGCTACTACATCTGCTGTTGCTTTAGGATCTTCTGCTAAGACTGTTGCTTCTGGAGTTAATGATGTTGCTTCATTGACAGGAGTTACTGCAACTGCCGTAACAAAAGTTAAAATGCATAGTTTAACTACAACTGGTACTGTTGCTTTTACTATAGGTAATGATGCAGCTACACTTGGTTCTGCAAACATTTCTGTGGCAATCACAGACGTTTCTGATTTAAGGTTAATTAGAGACGCTATAAATGCTTCAGCAGGAACAACAGGCATTACAGCTGCCACTCACTCTGACGGAAACTCTGCCCTTGTTTTAACTCATTCAACTGGTGAAGATATTAAAATAACATCTTTTACTCATAGTGGAGCTAACTTAACTGCTCATATGCACCTTGATGTTTTAGATCAAGATGGAGCTGCTGTAACTGAAGGGGCTGGGTTTGCTAATAGTCAGATTTTAAATGATATTACAGCAGATACTGACTCCCTTCTTGCTGCAACATCTGTAGCTGCAAGTACTTCTTTTGGTTCTCTTATTACTGCTAGAGGGAATGCTTTTAATGCAAAGTTAACAGCTACTAACTCAGCTCATGCTCAAACTGGTTCAGTTGTTATTGTTGGTACTGGTGCGGATGGAAGTGCGTTAACTGAAACTTTGACTTTGGCTACAGGTAGTGCAGGTGTGGCTACTTCAACCAATACTTTTGCTACAATAACATCTCTGACTAACTCTTCTACAGCATTAACAGGTTCAAGTACAATAACATTTGGTGAAACTGCTAGTGCGGCAGCAGATGCTGTTGGTCAAGTGAGATTTAATTCTTCAGAATCATTTACAATTTCAACTGATGAAATAACTGATGGTGAAGGTTTCTTAGATAATACTGCTTCAAATACATCATCTTTAAGTGCTCTATCTTCAGTAACTCTTGGCACAGTAACAGGCTCAGAAGCGGCGATTGATATACTTGACGGGGCAATTGCAAAAATTAACGATCAAAGATCTAATCTTGGTGCAATATCTAATAGATTAGATGCAACTATTAGTAACTTGAGTAATATTGTAACAAACACTCAAGCTTCAATGTCAAATATTGGAGATGCTAATTTCTCAGAAGAAACATCAAGATTGACTAGAGCCCAAATTTTAACTCAAGCTGCGACGTCAATGCTTGCTCAAGCTAATGCCTCAAAGCAAGCAGTTCTTTCTTTGCTTCAAGGTTAATTATCATTCAATAATAAGAATAAAAGCCCCTTTTTTAGGGGCTTTTATTTTATTTGGCATATTAATTGCGAATTTAATTTTAATTAAATTAAGGTAATTAATATGCATAAATTTTCTCTAGAAAACACTATAAACAAAGCTTCAAAATTAAATAAAAAAGTTGAAATTATTGAAGATTCTAAAATTTATAACTCTGTATTGAATAAATATCCTAATGATAAAAGTGCTCAAAATGGTTTGAAAGAACTTACAGCTAATAGTAATTTTAATAAGAAACCTTTTTTACCAGAACAAAAATTAAAAGAATTAACAACAATCTATAATATTAAAAATTTTGAAAAAGCATTTAACTTTGGAACTTATTTATTAGATCATTTTGATTGTGGATCACAGTTATATTTTATTCTTGGAGTGATATCTTCATCTCTTAAAAGAAATGAAGATAGCATTAAATTTTTTAATAAAGTAATTGAAATTGACCCTTTGCATCAAGATGCATTATTTAATTTAGGAGTTGTTTATCAAAACAATTCTAACTTTGAATTAGCAATTTTTTATTATCAAAAAGTAAAAAATATTAATGATAAAAATTTTTTTGCAACGATGAATACTGCTATTTGTTTAAATAGTTTAGGTAATTATTTTCAATCTTATAACACCTATAAAGAATGTATTAAATTAAATCCAAATTATCCAAACATTTATATTAATTTATCATCTATATTGATTAATTTAGGTAAAAATAAAGAAGCCATGATTAATCTTGATAAAGCGATGGATTTAGGTGTTAAAACACCAGAAATATTTAATGATTATGGAATTTTGTTAAATAGTGAAAAAGAATATAATCAAGCAATTTTGTTTTATCAGAAAGCTATTATTTTAAATCCTAATTATAGTAATGCTTTTATCAATTATGGAACTGCTTTAATTGAATTAGATAAATTTGAAGAAGCTCTTAAAATGTTTAAATCAGCGATTGATATTAATCCTAATTCAAGTGAAGCATATAGCAATATGGCAGGGTTATTAAATATACAAAAAGAACATACTAATTCTTTAATCTATAGTTTAAGAGCAGCAGAACTAAATAAAAATAATTATGAAGCTTTTAATAATTCTGGTGTTTCGTATTTCAATTTAAAACAATATAAAAAAGCTATAGAAATGTATGAACTTGCACTTCATATAAATCCTAATTTTGTAACCTCAATTTTGAATCTGGGAGCAGCTTTATCAAAATTAGGAAATGTAGAAGATGCGATTGAAAAATTTAAAAAAACAGTTCAGTTAGATCCTGAAAATATTCAAGCTTATCTTTATTGGGCAGAAACTTTAAATTCTTATAGAAAATATGAACAAGCTCTTGAGATATCAATTCGACTTTTAGAAATAGCTCCTGAAAGTGCAGATGCGTTTGCAAATTTAGGTAATACTTTATGTAATATGAAATTATATAAAGATGCACTTGATTATTATTATAGTGCAATAAAAATACAACCTAATAACTTTCATATATTAAATTCAATTGGTTTATGTTTAATAAAAACCAAAAATTATATAAAAGCTGAAAAAATATTAAATAACTCTATTGACATTTCTAACAATCATATTGCTTTTAATAACCTTGGATATCTATACTCAGAAATTGGCGATTTATTAAAAGTAAAATATAATCTACTTGAAGCTATAAGGTATGATAGTGATTATGCTGACGGCCATTTAAATTTAGGGTTACTTCTACTTCTTGAGAAAAATTATGCTCGTGGGTTAAAGGAGTATGAATGGCGATTAAAGAAAAATTCAGGGAATACTATTTTTGTATATAATTATGATACATCATTTAAGCGTTGGAATAAGTCAATAGACTTGAGGGGTAAATTCATTTTAGTTTCTGCTGAGCAGGGATTAGGAGATTCCATCCAATTCTCGAGATTTATAAATTACTTATTAGATAAAGAATGTAAAATAATATTTAGAGTTCAAGATTGTTTAGTTGAATTATTATCAAATATACATGATGAAATAAAAGTTATTAGTGAAAAAGATTTTTTTGAGGATTTTGATTATCAAATTCCTCTAATTAGTTTGTTATATGAAATGGATTTTGATCCAAAAAAATATAATTATAAGCCAAGTTATCTAAATTACCATAACATTGATAAAAGTGATGAATGGAGATCAAAGTTTAATAAAAAAGAGTTTTTAATAGGTGTTTCATGGCAAGCTAGCAAGAACTCTGAAGGAAAGTCATTTAAACTAAAACAGTTAAAAGAAATAGCCAATATTAAAGGCGTAAAACTTGTTAGCCTACAAAAGAATTTTGGGGTAGAGCAATTAAATGATGATCTGGACTTTGAAATTCAGGAACTTGGTGAAAACTTTGATAATCAAAGCCAGGCATTTATAGATACTGCAGCTGTAATAAAAAATTTAGATCTTATTATTACGTGTGATACGGCATTAGTACATTTAGCAGGTGCTCTGGAATGTAATACTTTTTGTGCTCTAAAAAAATATCCAGATTGGAGATGGGGTTTAATAGGAGAAAAAACTTTTTGGTATGATACAGTGAAATTATTTAGGCAAAATAATATTGATAATTGGGAAGATGTTTTTAAAAACATGAAAAACGAGATTGTAAAATTATTATAATTTTTAGTTAAAGAAAGCTTTATGGAAAAAATAAATAAACTGAAGCTCACAGAAATTGGATTGCTATATTTCAATGGCTTAAAAGACTAGAAAGTATTTGAATGGTTTTAAATGGTGTTTTTATTAATAATTCAAAGTAGCAACAAGGATATTTTATGGAACTTAGGATTGACGAAACATTGCAACATGGCATTGCTGCTCATAAGGAAGGCAACTTTAAAGAAGCTGAACTGCTTTACCGGGCTATTTTACACAAACAACCAAAGCATCCTGATGCAAATCACAATTTAGGAGTTTTGTCCTTATCTTTAAATAAATGTGAGACTGCACTGCCATTATTTAAAACTGCTATTGAGGTTAATTCAAAAATAGAACAGTTTTGGCTAAGCTATATTGACGCCCTTATTAGAGCAAATCAGTATCAAAAAGCACGTTCAGT
>Ga0209192_10003332_pt1 | contig 10884 bp, 19 predicted proteins | sample ArcticOcean_MG_C_11_FD_187433 | JGI IMG/M metagenome (GOLD analysis project Ga0209192, IMG submission 187433) | Marine microbial communities from western Arctic Ocean - ArcticOcean_MG_CB2_154 (SPAdes) (version 2) | ecosystem: Environmental > Aquatic > Marine > Oceanic | place: Arctic Ocean... | reverse complement strand
ACGGTGCCAGTACCATCACTTATGTGATTTCCTATGCTAAAGATATTGAACTGTGTCATAATAGTTTTAAAAATTCTTTTTTAAGTGAACTGTAAGCACGAGTATCAAAGTAGCCTCTTTTGTAAGGCTTATGTGTTTCTCGTAACTTATCAACAATATTTAAGTCTGTATTAACAACGTTTTTAGGCAAACGGTTTAGTTTAATACTATCACTAGTTGTTCTGTAAAGTATAACTTTACTTACCCTAGTACTTATCTCTTTTAAGTAGTGCCTAAGTAGTGATATTTTTTTTGTTAAGTTTTGCTCTTCTCTAGTGTTGCACAGTTTGATGTACTCATCTTCGTCAATATTATTGTTGTCCATTCCATCGAGTAACAAGTACTCATCATTGACTATCTTGGAATAAAGATTTGGAATACCAAAGAACACTATTTTTTGCTCACCACTATCTTCTATTATCTTTATTGTATCATCTAGTGAGTCTAGCACTTCTTCTATAGTAGTTCGATGCCTAGCAACTGTTAGAGCTTTGGCTCCATACAATTCTGCTAGTTGATTAACAAAACTACCTGCTCTACTATTAGGGTGCTCTACAACAGGACCACCATATATGTTTGGATCGTCACAAGCAAGGAAGTATTGGCTGCCTGTGCAACAACCACTGCTATAACCATCTCCAATGTTAACAAAGAGCATTAACGGATCTCTGACTTACCATCACCTATATCTGTTCTTGTAACAAATTTAGATGGCCCAGGGTTCTCCGGAGAGTTTTCCCATTCGTTAATAGCAATGTTTCTACAAATTTGCTGAAACCAAATGTCAATGATATCTTCATCAGTTTCACCTTGGAAGCCTTTTTGCCTAAGTTCATCAACAAAGAATTTGTTCCATTCTAATTCAAATGAACCCTGAACTGGATTCTTAGCATCAATGTCTAAACTAAGAACTTCAATATACGGCTCACCTTTTTCAGTTGCAATATCTTTAGCACTCTTGTTAGTTGTTACAGTTTTCTTTTTACTAGTTGCTACTGTGTCTGTATTACCAAGTACTGCTTTCTTGATCTTGTTCCACGTTTCATTCGCCATATGTTTCTCTCCATAGCTCTAAGAATGCATCTTCTCTTGTCCACGATTCCAGGTTGTACCAGCACCGCTTGAAATAGTTATCGTAACATTCTCTCGCTGTTTGTTCGTTAACTCCTATGTGGCCTTTAACCAAATAGAATAGTCTGTAGGCTTCTTTTTTATCTATTTTATTATTAATCAACTACCAACCAATCCTTTCCCAAGGTACATCTTTGTTACCAAAGTGTCCGTACACACAGCTTTCGCTGTACTTATTAAAATTAAATAAGTCAAATCTGTCAATAATACCTTTTGGTGTAAGGTTAATGTTTTCTTTGATAAACTTTTCAATACTTCTATTGTGTCCGTTTGATTCTACATAAATGCTAGTAGGTTCTTTAACACCAATAGCATAACTTAATTGTATGTTACACCAGTCTGCCATGTCGTCTGCTACAACATTCTTTGCTAACCAACGTGCCATATAGGCTGCACTTCTATCTACTTTAGTAGGATCTTTACCACTAAATGCTCCACCACCGTGCGGAGCATATCCTCCGTAAGTGTCTACGATAATCTTACGACCTGTAAGCCCTGTATCACCATCTGGACCACCAATAACAAAGTTACCTGTAGGATTAATATGCCATACAGTCTTGTCGTCAATTAAGTTTCCAAGCACTTCTTCGGCGGCACTTTTAATAGGCATCTTAATGCTTTCACCAAACCCTTCTTTATGTTGATGTGATACAACAATCTGATCGATACGTTTAGGAATACCACCTACATACTCTACACTTACTTGACTTTTAGCATCAGGCAACATATAATTGTAGCCATCATTTCTCATTTCATCGAGCTTCTTTAGGATTTCATGACTGTAATAAATTGGACTAGGCATAAATGCATCGTTCTCATTACATGCATAACCAAACATAATTCCTTGATCACCTGCACCAAATTCATCAGTTCCTAATCCAATGTCAGCACTTTGACTATGTACTTGATTGTTAATTGTTTTATCATCGATTGTTAGTTTCTGCCAATGAAAGCCATCTTGCTCGTAGCCAATCTCTTTAACTTTGTCACGAACAATATCCTGTACTTCTTCAGTTGTTACATTAAAGTTTTTAACTTCGCCTGCAAGTACTACATAGTTTGTTGTTACTAATGTTTCAATTGCTACCCTAGTTGTCTCGTCACCTGCTTTAAAGCCTGCGTCTACTAATGCGTCACTAATTTGATCTGCAATCTTGTCAGGGTGACCTTTACTAACACTTTCGCTTGTAAAAATATAATTACCTTGTTTCATATACTATCCTCTTGTTCATTTTCCCATTGATTATAACAGTCTGCAAACCCGCCGTACATTGGAGAATATTCGCTAACGTGTTCTTCTCGCCATGCCATTACTTGATCCATTTGTTCTTTAGAAAGTTCTCCAATGTCTTCAATTTCATAATGCTCTAGGAGCTGTGTCTGTACACGATCATATACGTCATTCTCAATCTGTTCTTCATGCTTATGCATCCTGTGCCATTCAAATTCACTCATGTTCGCCTCCTTTGTCATGTGCTGGTAAATCTACTCTTTTGCCGTTTACCCAAATACTTCTGCTTCTACTTGGAGTGTGATATTTTTTATCTAAAAAGAAACTTGGTTTAGATTTTGCAAGTTCAAATGTTGCAACCGTAATTACTATTGCAGCCAATATAAAAGCATGTGCAAATAAACTAATTCCAAATGCAGTAATACTACCAACCATCATACCAAAACAGATACACCACATCCATGCTAGTATTTGTAACACCATGTGTCTTACATTGGTATCTGGAATGTTCTTTAGTGGATTTATATTGGCATTCATTACGCCATTCCAGCAATCAAATATCCATTCTCTCATTTAAAGTCCGTTGTTACGAGGTTTTTCAAGTCCATTTATAATCCTCTCTCCAGATAAATCAATATCCCATGAATTTTTTTCTTGTTCTTCTACTTTCCACGTGTCTATCCATTCAAATATTCGATAAACTGACATACGTGAAATGCCTGCAGTCCTAGCAATTTTTGATTTGCTAAGTCCTTGCTCTTTTAGAGCTAAAATTAAATCATAATCAATACTTTTTCCCCTGCTATAACGACCGAGTTTTTGTGCTTTTCTAATACCAGCCATTTGTAGGGCCTTGTGATTTAAAAACTTTCTATCATGCACTAACCCATGACATCTTTCACATAAAGGTATAAGATTTCCGGGTCGATCGCTTCCACCTAGTACTTTTGGAACTACATGATGAAAATGCACTGCTTGATTATTACAGTTACCGCATGATGGGATAGTTCTATATTCTACATTTAGCAATTTAAAGTCCTTTGTTACGTAGTTTATCTAAATCAATTGGTGCTTTCATTTCTTTTTTAAGTTTTGTTTGTTTTGCTTCTAACTCACGTTCCCCAGGCATTTCCGAATAAGGATATGTGGAGCCTTGGAGTGAATCTCCAGCCTCGTTCCATACATACTTCAGCGACTTCTTTAACGTTGAGATTATACTCTTCCGAACGTCCACCAAGCGGCATACAATATACTGGACACTCGACGCCTCCCAAACGGAAATCTTCAACAGCTCTACCAGCTTCCTCGATATCATCCCTATCAGCCACGACAAATTTAAAATAGATGTTACTCCCAGATACATCAGCATAATCACGAGCCACTTCAGGCTTAATAGCGTCTGCCCTAGACTCTCCACTACATGATAACTTTGCGGAGCAAGACCAAGTGACTCTAAACCTTGTTTGGTTGTTGAGATACTCTTTGAAATCTTTGTGGAGCATTTGTGTAGTGTTTGTTTCAAATGTAACATTTTTTAAGTCCTTCATTCTTGGGTGTTCAAATAATTCTATATATAGTCTTTGCCATGCTAACAACGGCTCACCGCCTGTAAGTATTAAATGAACGTCTTGTCCATTGTCCATTACCCACTTACCTTCAGGTGTTAAACTAAGCAGATGTTCTACAACTTCTTCAACTTCTGCTTGCCTGTTAAAGTCTTTAAACTCAGGATAGATACTTGCATATGTATCACAACCTGTGTGTATAATTGGCAAGTCTTCAAATACTTTAGTAGTTTCATGTATCTTTGCATCTATTAGTGCTAGTACTTCTTCGTTGTATCTTTGTCCTTGTGCATGTTTCTCTGCTCGACTAGGTTCACCTCGAGGTAATCCAAAGTTCATACAACGAAAGTTACAACCAAATGTACGTAAGAACACACTAGGGACTCCTACAAACTTGCCTTCACCTTGTACACTATAAAATGCTTCACTATATCTTAGTTTCATTTAAACCTCTGTTTGTACTATTAACTGTGTTTAGTATACTATGTTCTAGCACATTTGTCAAGGCTTTTATGTCTTTTGGGAAACAATTTCCGCCGTAACCTAGTGTACCATCTAAGTTTGGAACTATCATATGAGTTGCACCGATAGTTGGCATTCTTGCAAGTGTTGTTGTAACTGTACCATAATGCATATCTTTTGGTGCATTTTGAAACAGTTCATGGAAGAATGCAACCTTTGTAGCCAACCAACCATTGTGTACATATTTGATCATACTTGCAGTTGTTCTGTTTGTTTTAATAACATCACACTCTAAGTTACCAAATAGGTTTTCCCAGAAGTCAATACAGTCTTTATTTTCTGCACCAAATACTAGTTGCTTTTGATTTGCAAAGTCTTTTTCAGCAAACATCTCACGTAAGAACTCTGGATTGTATACTACGTTATCAGAATATTCTGTCATACAATTAAAAGTTACTGTACTCTTAAGCAGTATATTAGTTTTATTTTTTGCTAATTCTAATACTGTTCTAACAATACTATCATCACAACTACCATCAGAGTTACTAGGAGTCGGAACACATATAATTACACCATCACATTTCTTGATTGCTTTGATAGGATCTGTGTCAGGGTGTAAGTTAATGTCTACCCTAATAATTTTATTGTCTTGTTTTTCTAAGTAGTTAGCGACTGTACTTCCAACAAACCCAACTCCGAATACTGCTATTGTTGCCATGTGTTTCCTTTAAAATAAAATAGTAGATACTACTACACTTGATACACTGTCGTGGTAATCACCGGTTGCGGTGTACGTTCTTATTGCACAGTCTTTGTATACTAAACCATCCTTGTTTCTATATGTTATAACTTCTTTTCGCACAACAGTATCGTCTTCACGATTAACTGAATTTGCAAAAGGTCCAGGTAAATTCTCTTTCATCATAACTCCTTTGGTATTGGTTTTAGATACTTCCATTTGTTGTCTACTATTTGCTTAGTCTTTTCTCTAATGAAACTAGGTACTTGGTTAAGTGGAGCAAACAGTTCTAACCTAGTTGCTCCGTTAACGTCAACAGGCTGATGCATATATTGAGAACTGTTCAACATCCATACTGTACCATCAGGTACTTTTATGTTCTTAATCTTCTTGCCATTGTCAATATTAATATTACTGCCACCAGCAATACTAAAGTGCATCTGTCCATTGCTAACTTTGTCTTTGTACCAAACAGGGTCTGGTTTGTCTTTGACTGTTTCAGTAAACACAAAAAACTCTGTATGTGGATAACGTCTGTAAACGTCTTCAAATCCTTTAGCAACTTTTTCTATATGCTGTCTTGCCTCTCTTATCAAAGGCACTTCGCTTTCTTTATGGAATCTCCATACTTTAGCAAACTCTGTTTCTTGGCAGACTGGAATGTTTTTAATAATCCAGTGAGCCTGATCCAAACAAAACTCAGGATCAATAGCACCAAATTTTTTATCTGTAGGTAACAACATTACGAATTAGATTGAAACATCTTCTGCACTTGGTAAGGTTTATATATTGCACTATTAGCACCATGCTCAGAACACTCAACACTGTCAACCCAACAACGATCATCAGTTGCTTCACGTATTAGTTTGTCCGCAAAGTTAAATGCATGTTCAGCAAATTTCTCTGCACCAACACCATCAATGATAGTTAGTTGTGCAAGTCCTGCTTCTTCTAGTACATGAAAGTAGTGTAGTTTATCATCATTCTCATCAAGTACAACCCTGTGATCAAATGTTTCTTCTAGCCAAGCCTTCAAGGGTTTAAGTCCACCAAAGTCTACAGCCCAGTTCTTGTTGTCTAGGTTACTGCAACCAAATGTAAATTTAAATGCTAAACTGTATCCATGCAAGAATCTACAATGTGAATGGTCAGCATGTGGTTGACGGAAACAGGCACTGAGACCTATGTTATGTCCGTATGTTTTAGTTGAATAGTAAGCCATCTTATACTCCTTTATTAATGGAGTGTGCGGAATGTTTATAGTGGGTCGAACACAAAGACCACTTTATTAATTTAATATAACACTATTTAGATTGTTTGTCAAGTTCTTTATTGCTCTCAATACGAAAACTGTCAATAATATGTTGTACTGTTTGACCACTGTACTGCCCATGTATAATCATATGTATTCTATCTTGTGTACCTGTGTTTCGTAAACTGTGTAAACGACCAATGTCGATCATTCTAATATCACCCTCTTGCCACGGAACTAGTCCTGCATCGTCTTGTGCAAAATGATGTCCTTCAGGCTCGTGTATACTGATATTGAATGCACTAAGTTTACGTTGCGGTTTATCTTGATGTGGTGCAATGTATCCACCGGGTTTAAGTTTCATAAACCTAACACGATCGTAACCCCTAAAGGTCCAAACATCTTGTAACCATTGTACTGTAAGAGGACATTCGTTTGATATTTCAGTCCAATAGTAGTCAGGTAACTCATCTGTCCAACCACTTGTATGATCTGCACTTTGTCCATGTATGCACATACTCTCCCAGCCATCACTGTCGTTGTCTCTGTGAGGAACCCAATACTTGTCTAGTTGTAACAGTTCTTCTTGTACATCTTTTAACGGAAAGTCTACATTCATTTTAAGTGTAGGCCAGTTGCTTTTATTTTGTATCCAATCAAACAAATCTGCTTTAGGCATTGTCCAATCAATGTCATGTTTTGCAAACTGCATGTGAGAAAAGTTTTGTTGCTGGTTGTCTATAAATGCATTAACTGTATCTAATAACATTAGTGTTCCTTGTAGTCCAATGCTTCTATTAAGTTGATTGGTTTATCTAGACCAACGTAAGTACAATCTATTGTTACGTTCTCTATTGAGTTGTTGTATTCTAATATTTGGTTAAGTACCTCTGTCCTATATCTTAAACTAAACATAAAAGAGTTAGGAGGGTAATGGAATATGTTGCTTATATTTATATAAATTTTAATATACTCTGACTCTGGATACGACTGTCTAAAGTCTTCAATGCCTTGATCTAGCATACGTTTATATTGATCAAAGTACATAAAGTTAACTGTTTGTGTTGTTCTTTTTATAAAAGGTCTTGCAGTTACATACCATTCAGCAAAGTCTTCGCCTAGGTCTGCTATCCATTCTTTTGTTTTGGTAACTTGTTCAGGTGTACCAACGTACTCAAACTCGTTGTAAGTGTGTATAAACTTGTTAATGTATAACTCAATATCTTGTGCAGGCCCTTGCCACTTATCCATATACTGTGCATAACGTAAACTAATAGGACTATTATCAAATATACATAATTGCCCACCTACATTTAGTTTGTTTATGTAAGGTGCAACAATAGGAATAACTCCACTAGCAGGAACAAACATCATATCGTATTCCTCGCCCGGTGCATCTTTCCATATTGATTCTGTGTTAACTGCAAAGAATTGATTGCCAGCCATATTATCTAAATAGTTCTGGAAGTGATGATAGTGCTCGTCTTTTAGTTCAGGGTACAAATATGTTTTTGCATCTCTAAGATAAGTAGGAAATGGTTTGACATTCATGTTCATCTGCATTGCTTTAGCAACTACTAAACCACCGTGCCTCCATTTGTGATACGTCTTTGTTTTATTTGTTCCTTTGATCCAAATCGGTGTGTGGTCAATCTCTGGAGCATGGAAGTTCTCTACAGATCGCTCTACGTCTGTAGCCTGCCAATCACCTTTTTTAAAGCCGTCTTTAAAAGGAGGTTTGCCAGCAGTAATATACCACTCCAAGTCTATTATAAATGCTTGGTGGTGTATTTCATAATATTGCGTCTTCCAGTCCAAGAGATGACCAACAATAACTGCGTCCTCTAAGTCTTCTTCTACAAACTTAGTTAAGGCAGGTATGAGTTGTCCAATTTTAAAAGTATAATCTCGTACTACGAGCAAGTACTTCTTTTTAGTTTTGATTGCTCTTGATATTACATGTGTCAAATCTTTTGATACTACTTGACTAACACTATTCTTAGTTGCCCTAGCAAACTCAAGCATCACATGATCTCGCATGTTTTTTGCTTGTTGCCATCCTATTGGAGAATCTGTGTTAGAAGTAAAATCATCTGATACAACCCAATGTCCAATGCAAAAATTACTTAGTGACTTGATCGAACTATTTGCATAGTTGTCGTTAGTGAGATGTTTCATACTTCTATTTAGTAATCCCAAACTTCAGCAATATAACCTTTGCCTCGTGTGTCTCCGCCATTGTTATCAAGTATCTCTCCGTTGTACTCGATCTCAGTAATAATCTCATCACCGTTAGGCATGTCTTGAGTTGTAATTTTTAGTTTCTTAACATCAAAGTTTCCTGTCGTGCTTTCGATAGTTGTGTTCCAGAACTGTCCTTTTTCTGTACTCATAGCATAAAGGATGTAGTTGTGTCCGTCCTTGTCAGCAAACTCATCTAAATCAAAATCACTACAATCATATGCAACTTCCATATCTTCAACAAGTACATTTAAGTCAATACAACTCATAACATCATTTAGTGTTTCACTGTTCCAGTCCTCTGTATCTGTTTCTTCAACAGTAAGCCAGGAGTTATTATATTCACCGCCATAACAATGTTCAACTTCAGTACCCATCTCGTACCATTCATCATAGTAGTCATCATCTTTATGATAGAGGAAGTTAGCAGGACTATCCTTTAGTTCCTTATGATCATCTATAAAATCTTCAGGACCAAATACATAATCATCAAGTGTAAACTCTAACTCTTTATTTGACCAAAACTCGTATGCTTCTTTACTAACCTTAGCATAGATACTTTCTCCACCATAGCCACCAATTTCAAACTGAAAGTATCTGATAGGACGTTTAATAAGTTCGTTTAGTTGCTCGTATGCTTCCTCTGCTACTTGAACATCAGTTACATTAGCCACTTTAAAACTACGCCATGCATTTGCATTAAGATCGTATACGCCAATGTTTTCAAGTTGTTTAGCACTAGGCTCTTTTTTGTTTTCAGTTACCTTTTGTGCAGGCAATAACTCTGGCTTTAGTGTACAAGTCATTACTCTTTCATCGCCGTTAACTTTATTAAAAGTGATCACCATCTCATTATTAAGAAGTTGCTCTATAATTGTTTCTTTGGTAAATTCCATTTACATCTCCCATGGATAAACTAGCCAAACATCTTCTTCGGCTTTATTGACTTCGTGAGTACTATAATTAACTAAACCAAACTCACTGCTTAAATTTTCTGTAATAACTGCAAAGCGGACATTTTTGCCCCACACATTATCCCAACGAGTGCTATCACCCATAACTCCATCTGCGAAGTTATACAGTTTACTCCAATCGTCTTTGATCCATTGAAACGTTGCACCAGTATCGTTGATATCATCTACAATCAAAATGTTCTTGCCTTCATGTGCATGTCCTTGTTGAAATATACCAAAAGCATCATCAGCCATTTGATTGTTGCTTTCAACACTATCACCATCACGAAAACTAACATTAAGAGTTTGCATTGGAATATCAAGTTTGTTACTTAACATAACTGCTAGTGGCAGTCCTCCTCTTGTTAACCCAACAATATAATCAGGCTTCCAATTATCCTTGAACATACTTACAGTAATTGTATTAGCGGCATCTGCAATATCTTGCCAACTATAATAATGTTTCTTAATCATGGTAACCATCATCCTCGTCTAACATTTTAATAACTTTTTTCTTTTTACTAGGAACTTCAGGGTTCAGATCTTTAAGTTCTTGTTCCGTATAAGTTTCAGGTTGTCTAATACCATACTTGGTTATCTGGTCTAATGCCCATGCCGCAATATCAGTTTTAGTCATCTGCATTCGCCTCCCTTATTATTTTTTTACGACCGTCAGTACCAATTTGCGAATCTAACATAGTTTTCACATGTTGTAACATAACACATGCCATCATTAATATATCTTCTTTGGTATCGCACATTAGTATCTGTTGATCAATGGGTTGAGTTAATTCTCGCATACGTTCTTGTATTACGTTTCGTATTTCATCAGGCATTGGCTAGCATCCTATATCTTGTGTTTGTTCGTTATAATAATTATCAACGTTATCCCTTACGTTGTCTTCACTGTAGTTAGTTGTACTAACTAAAATCTCACGATCTCTAAATCGTAAATAAAGTTCAGTGTCTATAGTCCAATCTAACTGTTCCATAACCTCTTCCGGAATAGGGATCATTACATTGCTATCACCACTTACAAAATTTAATTTAACTGTAAAGTTTTTTGTCACGTCTTGCCTCCAAAAATTCATCATTTCTAACCCAGGTTCCTTGTGCATCAAAACCCCAATTGCGTCTTTGTTTACCTGGCATAAAGATTGTCCAACATGCAATACCAGGCTCTACTTCTACTCTGTGAAAACTTTCTGCTTCACACTTTCTATAATGTCCAACACCTCTCCAAAACTTTCCTGTTGGAGTTGTTTCCCAAT